>Ga0208832_100078_pt1 | contig 22478 bp, 14 predicted proteins | sample DeeseametaMP2158_FD_184175 | JGI IMG/M metagenome (GOLD analysis project Ga0208832, IMG submission 184175) | Marine microbial communities from the Deep Pacific Ocean - MP2158 (SPAdes) | ecosystem: Environmental > Aquatic > Marine > Oceanic | place: Southwest of Acapulco, Mexico, North Pacific...
AAGATGCTTGTGGGACACGGCCTAAGATCGAACCTGCCGCTACTTTTTCACCATCGCTGACGCGAATGATGGTTTCTGCAGGTAAGAAATAAACCACTTCTTTGCCCGCATCAGTATTCAAGATAATAGCAGGACGTAAGTCTTTAGCATTACTTGAACGGTCACGAGTCGCTAGAATCTCAAACGAGCTCATACCTGTGGCATCATCGACTTTAACGGTCGCTGTACTACCATCAACGATATCACTAAAGCGCGCAGTACCGGCGAATTCTGTGATAATTGGATGCGTATGCGGATCCCACTTAGCAATCGTTTGACCACCATCTACTTTATCGCCATCTTTGACGAGGACGCTTGAACCGTAAGGTACTTTATAACGCTCACGCTCACGACCAAGATCATCAGTCAAAGCAATTTCTGCAGAGCGAGAGACGATAACTAAATGACCATCGGTATGCTCAACTGTTTTCATATTGTCAAATTGTACTTGACCGGCGTTACGCGCTGAGATGCTATTATCCACAGATGCTGAGCTTGCTGCCCCGCCCACGTGGAAGGTACGCATGGTAAGCTGAGTACCTGGCTCACCGATAGACTGCGCTGCCATAACCCCAACTGACTCACCGATATTGACTTTATGACCACGAGCCAAGTCACGACCATAACACTGCGAACAAACGCCGTGCTCAACTTCACAAGTGATAACTGAGCGTACCCAAATATCATCAATAGCGTTTTCGTCTAAGATGTTTACCCACTGCTCATCGATTAACGTACCAGCCGGAATCAGCACTTTTGAGTCATCATCATTATAAGTCACATCACGCGCAGTTACTCGCCCTAGCACTAAGTCACCAAGTTTTTCGATGATCTCGCCACCTTGGATGTGCGGCGTCATGAGCAGACCTTGCTCGGTGCCACAATCATCGCTAGTGATGACTAAATCTTGCGCAACATCGACGAGACGACGAGTCAGATAACCTGAGTTTGCAGTCTTCAAAGCGGTATCGGCTAGACCTTTACGCGCACCATGCGTTGAGATGAAATACTGTAGTACGGTCAGGCCTTCACGGAAGTTGGCTTTAATCGGTGTCTCAATGATAGAGCCATCCGGTTTTGCCATAAGGCCACGCATACCAGCAAGCTGACGAATCTGTGCAGCACTACCACGAGCACCAGAATCTGACATAATAAAGATTGAGTTGAAGGATTTTTGCTCTTCTTCCTCACCCTTAGCATTCATAATCTTGTCAGTCGCTAGGTTATCCATCATCGCTTTAGCAACTTTGTCGTTGGTACGCGACCAGATATCGACAACTTTGTTATAGCGCTCACCGGCAGTGACGAACCCTTGCTCAAACTGATCTTCGATTTCGCGGACTTCAGCGTCTGCGGTGTCGATGATTTGTTTTTTGCTTGGCGGAATGACCATGTCGTCAAGACCGATAGAAACGCCAGATAAAGTCGCTTGTGCAAAACCTAAGTACATCAACTGGTCAGCGAACATAACGCTGTCTTTGACGCCCATTTTACGATAGCAAGAGTTGATCAAACCTGAGATGTTTTTCTTAGTCATCTCTTGGTTGCACTCTGCAAACGCCATACCTTTTGGCATGATGTTCCAAATCAATAGGCGACCAGCAACGGTCTCTTTCAGACTTGTCGACTCTGTGGTGTTACCTTCTTTATCAGTCTGCGTCTCAGTGACACGCACTTTGATCAAAGCATTGACGTGCAAATCGTTCGAGCCAATAGCACGTAAGGCTTCGTTGACTGTCGCAAACACCATGCCTTCACCTTTGGCATTGATCGATGAGCGACTGATGTAGTATAGACCTAAGACCACGTCTTGTGACGGTACGATAATCGGATCACCGTTAGCAGGTGACAAGATATTATTCGTTGACATCATCAAGGCGCGTGACTCTAGTTGAGCCTCAAGCGTCAATGGTACGTGAACGGCCATTTGGTCACCGTCAAAGTCAGCGTTAAACGCGGTACAAACCAGCGGATGCAGCTGAATCGCTTTACCTTCGATCAGTACAGGTTCGAACGCTTGTAGACCCAATCTATGCAGCGTTGGTGCACGGTTGAGTAGCACTGGATGCTCACGGATAACCATAGCCAGCATATCCCACACTTGCGGCTCTTCACGCTCGACCATCTTTTTGGCCGCTTTAATCGTGGTCGCCATGCCATGTGATAACAGCTTGGCATAAGTAAATGGCTTAAATAATTCTAATGCCATCTTCTTTGGTAGACCGCACTGATGCAGGCGTAGCGTCGGGCCAACAACGATAACCGAACGACCAGAATAATCGACACGCTTACCAAGTAGGTTTTGACGGAAACGACCTTGCTTACCTTTAATCATATCGGCCAAAGATTTTAGTGGACGCTTATTACTACCAGTAATGGCACGGCCACGGCGACCGTTATCAAGTAAGGCATCGACTGACTCTTGTAGCATACGCTTTTCGTTACGCACAATGATATCAGGGGCGCTAAGCTCCAATAGACGCTTCAAACGATTATTACGGTTGATGACACGGCGATACAAATCGTTAAGATCAGATGTCGCAAAACGGCCACCTTCTAGCGGTACTAGCGGACGTAAATCTGGTGGTAGAACTGGTAAAATATTCATTACCATCCACTCAGGCTTATTATTAGAGTCGCGGAAAGCTTCTAATAACTTTAGACGCTTAGACATTTTTTTGAGCTTAGTCTCAGAGCCGGTTTGCGGAATTGCTTCGTGCAGCTCATCAATCTCGATATCGATATCGATGTCTTTTAATAAGTCTTGTACTGCTTCTGCGCCCATCTTAGCTGTGAACTCGTCGCCGAACTCTTCAAGCGCGCGGTAGTAGTCTTCGTCATCAAGCAGCTGATACTTCTCAAGACTCGTCAAGCCTGGCTCAGTAACAATATAGCTCTCGAAATAAAGTACGCGCTCGATGTCACGTAGCGTCATGTCTAATAAAAGACCGATGCGACTTGGTAATGATTTTAAGAACCAAATATGCGCGACAGGGCTAGCCAGATCGATATGACCCATACGATCACGGCGAACTTTGGCTGTAGTGACTTCTACGCCGCATTTTTCGCAGATGACGCCTTGGAACTTGCGGCGCTTATATTTACCACAAAGACACTCAAAGTCTTTTACTGGACCAAAGATTTTGGCACAAAATAGACCATCGCGCTCAGGTTTAAAGGTACGATAATTAATGGTTTCTGGCTTTTTGACTTCACCATGCGACCAAGACTTGATCACATCTGGTGAGGCTAAAGTAATTTGAATGCTATCAAACTCACGATTACCGCTCGCGGTAGGGCTTTGCATGATATCGAGTAAATCTTTCAAGTTGCTTCTCCGTTATCTTTATAATCTTCTAAGCGATACCTAAAAGTACAAGCTGCTTAGACGACTGAAGGCAATGAATTGGGATGAGATAAAGACTAAAAGCAGCCGTATCAATCATACTTTACTGCTTTTAGTCTAACGCTTAAGCGTCAATAAGGGCTTAATTGTTTTCTTTTAACTCAATATTGATACCCAGTGATTTGATTTCTTTGGTCAGTACGTTGAACGACTCAGGCATACCTGGATCCATATACTGCTCACCATCGACGATGTTTTTGTACATACGCGTACGGCCTTCGACATCATCTGACTTCACCGTTAGCATCTCTTGCAAGGTATAAGTCGCACCATATGCTTCTAGTGCCCATACTTCCATCTCACCGAATCTCTGACCACCAAACTGGGCTTTACCTCCGAGTGGTTGCTGGGTGACCAGCGAGTAAGAACCGGTAGAACGCGCGTGCATCTTGTCGTCGACTAAGTGGTTGAGCTTGAGCATATACATATAACCGACCGTCACTTTGCGGTCAAACTGCTGACCGGTACGACCATCATATAGTACTTGCTGACCATCGCGGTCGAGTCCTGCAAGCTCAAGCAAGTCTTTGACTTGATGCTCATGCGCGCCGTCAAACACTGCGGTACCCATTGGCACACCGCCGCGCAAGTTGCCCGCTAGCGCCATGATATCATCATCACTTAAGCTATCAAGATCAACGCTTTCACCGCCTACTTTATTGTAGATTTGGTCTAAGAAATCACGTAAATCTTTCATCGCTGCTTGAGCTTTGAGCATGTTATCGATCTTCTCGCCCAAGCCTTTGGCTGCCATACCTAAGTGAGTCTCTAAGACCTGACCGATATTCATACGCGAAGGAACACCTAGCGGGTTCAAGACGATATCGACGGTGTTGCCATGCTCGTCATAAGGCATGTCTTCGACCGGCATAATGCGCGATACCACACCTTTGTTACCATGACGACCGGCCATTTTGTCACCCGGCTGAATACGACGCTTCACCGCAAGATAAACCTTGACGATTTTTTGTACGCCATGCTGCAAGTCGTCCCCTGCAGTTAGTTTGCGTTTTTTCTCGGCAAACTTCACATCGATATCTTTTTGCTTATCGACTAAGTACTCAGCGATTTGCGTGAGACGCTCAGCGATGTCTTCTTCAACTGGCTGAATATCTAACAAAGTCTCAAGGCTCATCTCTTTCATGTCGGCCGCTTTCATAACCGTACCGGCTTTGAGACCTGAACCACCACTGACTTTTTGACCGTCGAGTAAGTTACCGATACGGCCACGCGCCGCTTCTTCAAAGATACGTAGCTCTTCTTTTAGATCTTTACGGTAGCTATCGAGCTGTGATTTTTCAATCGCACGGGCACGCGCATCTTTTTCGACACCGTCACGGGTGAAAACTTGTACGTCAATGACCGTACCTTTGCTTGACGTTGGGACACGTAGTGAGGTGTCTTTGACGTCAGCGGCTTTTTCACCGAAGATGGCCCGTAGTAGTTTTTCTTCAGGCGTCAGCTGCGTCTCACCTTTTGGCGTGACTTTACCGACTAAGATATCACCGGCATCCACTTCAGCACCGATATATACAATACCTGCTTCGTCTAGGCTAGACAGCGCCGCTTCACCGACGTTTGGAATATCAGCAGTAATTTCTTCGGTGCCAAGCTTAGTATCACGAGCCACACAAGTGAGTTCTTGAATATGAATGGTGGTGAATCGATCTTCTTTTACGACCTTTTCAGATAGAAGAATCGAATCCTCGAAGTTATAACCATTCCACGGCATAAAGGCGATACGAATGTTCTGACCTAACGCTAGCTCACCAAGATCGGTCGATGGACCGTCAGCCAAGATATCACCAAAAGCAATCTCATCACCTTGGTTAACGATGATACGCTGATTGATACAAGTGTTTTGGTTAGAGCGCGTATATTTGATCAAGTTATAGATATCGATACCCGCTTCACCAGCGACCATTTCATCTTCATTAACACGTACGACGATACGCGAAGCATCAACGTCTTCGATCACACCGCCACGCTTAGCGATAACACAGACACCCGAATCACGAGCGACGTGACGCTCCATACCTGTACCAACTAATGGCTTATCAGCGCGTAGCGTCGGAACCGCCTGACGCTGCATGTTCGAGCCCATAAGCGCTCGGTTAGCATCATCATGCTCTAGGAATGGAATCAGACCAGCGGCTACTGACACGACCTGACTTGGCGACACATCCATATGCGTCACTTTGTCAGCTGGCATACGCACAAACTCGCCATAGCTACGCACGCTGATCATCTCCTCGCTAAGCTCACCTTTATCATTCATGGGTGAGTCAGCTTGAGCGATTACCGTACCGACCTCTTCGATAGCAGATAGGTATTCGATAACATCAGTTACTTTACCATCGACCACTTGGCGATAAGGCGTCTCTAAGAAACCAAAGCTATTAGTCTTAGCAAAGGTCGCTAGTGAGTTGATCAAACCAATGTTTGGACCCTCTGGTGTCTCAATTGGGCAGACACGGCCGTAATGCGTATCGTGTACGTCACGCACTTCAAAACCGGCACGCTCACGGGTCAAACCACCTGGTCCCAATGCAGAAACACGGCGCTTATGAGTGACTTCTGATAGCGGGTTGTTTTGATCCATAAACTGCGACAACTGGCTAGAGCCAAAGAACTCTTTGACCGCTGCAGCAACTGGTTTTGAGTTAATCAAATCTTGTGGCGATAAGTTATCAGATTCTGCTGATGATAGACGCTCTTTGACCGCACGTTCAACACGAACCAGACCAACGCGAAATTGATTTTCTGCCATCTCGCCTACTGAGCGGATACGGCGGTTACCTAAATGGTCAATGTCATCGACTTCGCCGCGACCATTACGAATCTCAACCAGCTCTTTTAGTACGTTGACGATATCGTCATGGGTCAAGACGCTGCGCTCGCGCTGCACGTCTGGATCATCAGTATTATCGAAGTCTAAGCCCAAACGGCGGTTGAACTTCATACGGCCAACGTTAGATAGATCGTAACGATCAGCATTGAAGAACATACTTTCGAACAGCTTCTCTGCCGTCTCAACCGTTGGTGGCTCGCCTGGACGCATAACCTTATAGATCTCAATCAAGGCTTCTTCGCGGCTTGAAGTGCTATCGGCACGCAGTGTATCAGCGATGTAGCTACCTTGATCGATATCATTAGTAAACAGGATGCTGAATTCTTTGATCGAATCACTTGCTTCAAACGAGTTTAGCTTCACTAATAGCTCATGATCGATAGGCGTGTTTGCATGGGCAACGACTTCGTCATTAACGATAATATCTTCAGCCAAAATACGCTCATAGAGATATTCATCAGGCACGGCGATCTTAGTCATACCCGCCTCTTCGATCTGACGAATACGGCGCGCGTTGATACGTTTGCCCTGCTCGACGATCACATCGCCATTAGGGGCAACGATATCGAACTGCGCCATCTCACCACGCAAGCGATCAGCAACGATATCAATCTCGAACTGCTCCTCACCTTTATAAACCGCGACTTTATCAAAGAATAAGTCTAAAATCTCGCCAGTCGTTAAGCCAAGAGCGCGCAGGATAATAGAAGCAAGGAGTTTACGGCGACGGTCAATACGCGCGAATACTAGGTCTTTAGCATCAAACTCAAAGTCTAACCACGAACCGCGATAAGGAATGATACGAGCGTTATAAAGCACCTTACCACTAGAGTGTGATTTACCCTTATCATGATCAAAGAAGACACCGGGTGAACGATGCAATTGCGAGACGATAACACGTTCAGTACCATTAATGATAAAGGTACCGTTATCAGTCATGAGTGGAATTTCACCCATATAAACGCTTTGTTCACGGATATCTTTGATAGCCGCTTTGCTGTTTTTGTCTTTATGATCTTTGTCTTTGATAATCAGACGGATTTTGACACGCATAGGCGCGGCAAAGGTTGAACCACGTAAGATACACTCACGCTCATCAAACTCCGGCTCTCCTAAATAATATTCAACAAATTGTAGCTCAGCATTACCTGAATGACTCTCAATCGGGAAAATAGAAGAGTAAGCGGCTTGTAGACCAGTATTCTCACGAGCTTTAGGCTTTTTATGCTCTTGCAAAAATTGCTCATAGGAATCTACTTGGATAGACAATAAATAGGGAACGTCCATCACAGTGGGCAATTCAGCAAAACTTTTGCGAATACGCTTTTTTTCAGTATAAGAATATGCCATCGAGAGTCCTTACAGTAAACGTGGAAACAAATAAAAATCGTAGCTAGCGTGCACCAATACTTGGTGATACCATGCAAACTTAGCGACGTATACGATAATACAACCACTTTAAAGGCGATATACTCATCTGAGATCCCTTTAAAGCTAAAACTTCAAACAATTATCACTATGCGGCCATATGCATTTTGATAATCAACACTTTCAAAATCTTTTTTAAATAAATGGGTTATTAAGCCAAACAGTGATATAACTGTATATATATGCGGTGATTCACCTTTGTATCCAATGATTCGCGTCTAGTTTTTAATAAACTATAGCTTGGATAGCAGTTTAAAAGGCGTTTGGTCAGCCGCCGCTATTAAATAAAGCAGATTATTGATAACGGTTAAAAGTACGTAACCGCTAAAAATCAAAGTATCCGTTTGTCTGAATAGCACTAAAGGTGCGATAAATAGTCATCAGCAATAATGTTAATCAGATAAATAATAATAGATATTGAGTTAAGTAGGCCGTGCTAAAAAACAGTTATTGAAAAAGCATGCAGACACAAAAAAACGCCAAACGTCTCAGGACATTTAGCCTAAATTAACAGATTATTCAAAACTACTGTGCTTGCTTGCACTGTGTTTACTTGCATAGCTATCGTGTGTCCTTTTGATGAGTATCCACCACTGGTGATCGGGCGTTAGGCAGACACAAAAGGTCAAGCTAGTAATTATAATAAAAAAGAGCTAGCAATGCAAGGCATTACTAGCTCTTTATGTGCAGTATTAAACTAAATTAAGCTAAGCTTATTTTAGTTCAACAGAAGCACCAGCTTCTTCAAGCTTCTTCTTCAACTCTTCAGCTTCGTCTTTAGACGCGCCTTCTTTGATTGGTGCTGGAGCGCCTTCAACTAGGTCTTTCGCTTCTTTTAGACCAAGGCCAGTCGCTTCGCGAACGGCTTTAATGACGGCAACTTTCTTCTCGCCAAAGCTAGCAAGAACAACGTCAAACTCGTCTTTTTCTTCAGCAGCAGCGCCGCCTTCAGCAGCAGCAGCAGGTGCAGCAGCAGCTACAGCAGCAGTTACGCCGAATTTTTCTTCCATGTCGCTGATTAGCTCAACGATATCCATTACTGACATTTCAGCGATTGCGTTTAACACATCTTCTTTAGATAGTGCCATGAGAACTCTCCGTTATCTGATAAAAATAATTGATTTAATAGCGTATTGATTGACTGTCCACTGTGTTAGATACTGGGACAATAAGCCAATCAAGGCTGTAAAATTTACGTTAAAACAAGCGATTAAGCAGCTTCTTTTGCGTCTTTGATTGCTGCTACCGTGCGAACGAACTTGCCAGGAACTGCGTTCATAGTCTGGACAAGCTTGGTCACTGGTGCATTCATAGTTGCCATCAAGATAGAGATTGCTTCGTCGCGAGTTGGTAGCTTCGATACGCGCTCTAGCTCTTCTGGACCATAAACTTCACCACCGACTGATACGATTTTGGTCTCTAAAACATTGTTTTCTTTGCTGAAGTCGAAAACGACTCTAGCAGCAGATCCCAAGTCTTCCATAGAGAAAGCCAAAAGTAATGGACCAGTCATACGGTCTGACATGCTCTCAAACTTAGTGCCTTCAAAGGCGCGTTTTGCAAGTGTGTTTTTTACCACTTTTAAAACAACACCTTTTTCACGGGCTTGTACGCGCAGCTCAGTAAGCTGTGCAACACCAATACCGTGATATTCGGCAGCGACTGCTGAGTAAGCATTAGCAGCAACTTCAGACACTTCAGCTACAACTTGTTGTTTTTGCTCTAGCGTTAATGCCATAAGTTGACTCCTTTAATCTTATCAATCCACTTATAATCTAAACCCTAAGTGAAAACTGACTTGATACGACACGTTATTAACACACTAAAAAGTCCATTAATAACGACTAATTACGGCACCATTATCAGACTGACATCAAGTGATAGGTTGCCCTATCGGCTCTTATCAACAACTGGGTGGGTCACCGTCTGCGTAGGACAATTAAGACTTTCATCTGTTATCGATTAACAAAAGCAGCTTATAGCGATTAATAATACCTAAATCATCATCACTATAAACCGCTCTCTACCTACGGTCTTAGACAGCGTAGCATTCACTACGCTGACCTAATTCTTAAAATTCTTTACTGCTTAAAATTTGCTGCCGATCAATATTTGTGCTTATTACGGCTCAAATATCAGACAGCTATATTTATCTTATTTAGCCATGCGATATGGTACAGGATCGATGGTTAGACCTGGGCCCATCGTGCTCGACAAAGTGATTTTCTTGATGAAAATACCTTTTGAAGTCGCAGGCTTAGCGCGCTTAAGGTCAGACAATAGCGCACGAGCGTTTTCGATGACTTGTTCCGCTGTAAAGCCAACTTGACCAATGGTCGTGTGGATAATACCCGCTTTGTCAACGCGATACTGCGCTTGACCCGCTTTAGTATTAGCAACGGCTTCAGCGACATTAGGCGTGACCGTGCCGACTTTTGGGTTAGGCATCAAACCACGTGGGCCTAAGATTGTACCTAACTGACCGACAACGCGCATAGCGTCAGGAGCGGCGATAACTACGTCAAAGTCCATGTTACCAGCTTTGATTTGCTCAGCTAGATCATCCATCCCAACGATGTCAGCACCCGCTTCTTTTGCCGCTTCAGCAGCAGCGCCTTGCGCGAATACCGCAACGCGTTTGGTTTTACCAGTACCGGCAGGCAGGTTGGTAGCACCGCGAACGACTTGGTCAGATTTACGTGGGTCAACGCCCAAATTTACTGCGATGTCGATAGACTCTTTGAACTTCAAAGGTGGCAAATCGTTTAAGATTTGAACCGCTTCTTCAATAGTGTATTGTTTTTCGTTATCGATACGGCTATTGATTTCTTTTTGGCGTTTGGTTAGCTTACTCATTTACACACCCTCCACGGAAATACCCATTGAACGAGCGGTACCAGCGATGGTACGAACAGCAGCGTCAAGATCAGCAGCAGTTAAGTCTGCATCTTTAGTCTTAACGATCTCTTCTAACTGCTCACGATTCACCTTACCAACTTTAGCAGTGTTTGGCGTACCAGAACCTTTAGCGATACCAGCAGCTTTACGTAGCAAATACGCAGCTGGTGGCGACTTCATGATAAAGGTAAAAGACTTATCGTTATATACCGTGATTTCTGTAGGAATCGGCAGACCTGGCTCTTGGTTAGAGGTCGCTGCATTAAATTCTTTACAGAACGCCATGATGTTCACGCCTTTTTGACCCAAAGCTGGACCGATTGGCGGTGAAGGGTTGGCTTTACCTGCTGGGACTTGTAGTTTGATGTAACCATCAATCTTCTTAGCCATGATTTTCTCCTAATTGGGTGATAACGCCAGTTTGTTATTCACTATGATCATACGATCAGCGCTTAACAAACAACAGCTCCCCAGTTGATGTCTGTTTAGTCTAGTTTTTCAACTTTACTAAACTCAAGCTCGACCTGTGTGGGTCGATTAAATACGTTTACAGTCAGTTGTAGCTTAGATTTTTCGTAATCTACTTTTTCGACTAGGCCCTTAAAGTCAGTGAACGGACCATCGATAACCAGTAGCTCTTCGCCTGGCTCAAATAGAGTCTTCGGACGCGGCGCAGTTTCTGTCTGATTTAAGCGATTAAGAATACGGTCGGCTTCCACTTTAGTGATAGGCGCTGGCATCTCTGGTGTACCACCAACAAAACCCATAATACGTGGACAGTCTTTGACAATGTGCCAAGTATTATCGTTCATCTCCATTTCGATCAAGACGTATCCTGGGAAAAACTTACGCTCACTTTTGCGCTTTTTACCGTCTTTCATCTCGACCACTTCTTCAGTGGGCACCAATACATCGCCGAAAGAATCCGCGAAATCACTACGATTAATACGATCAGTTAATGAACGTTGTACTTGTTTTTCATATCCTGAAAACGCTTGGACAATATACCAACGCATATGACGCTCCTGATCTTAGTAGTAGGTTGTGATCAATAAAATATAGCTTCACTAGAGCTAATACGCTCTTCTAGCCAATAAAAATACCGACAAACCAGTTAAAAAAGTTATCCAACAACCAAATAAAGAACCCAACAATCGCTATCACGACAATGGTTTGCCAAGTATATTTAAAAGTCTCGTCTTTACCCGGCCAAGTGACGCGGCGCAGTTCAACGGCCGCATCCTTCAATAATATCTTAAAGGCGCTTCCTTGATTAGTCAGCGCTAGACAAACTAGAGCAAAAACAGCGAGCGCTACAATAATACCGATACGAACCCAAACGTCATTGGCCGCTTGCCAATAACCTGGTAAGTATTGATTAGAGAAAGTCGCCGCTATTAGAGCAGCTATAGCTAATAGCCATAGCACCATATCTTTAGCTGAACCGGTTTTAGCAACTTCTACCGCAGTGGTATTTTTGGTTGCTGAGACATGCTTTCCTTTCGTCAGCATCGGGCTTGCCGTCGCCTTAGCGTTAGAGGCATCAGATAACTTAGAATCGAGGTTATCCTGATTGTTGCTCATAAAGAACTCGCTTAGGAGAAGGAAACATCAGATAAAGATAGGATAAAAAAGATGGCAGGCGATGTAGGACTCGAACCTACAACCCTCGGTTTTGGAGACCGATGCTCTACCAATTGAGCCAATCGCCTATGGGTGTTAAGGCTGACAATTATACAAGATTTATAGTTAAATGCAAGTATTCAGACGAATTTTATTCAATAATTCCTTTAAATTAAAACTTATAGGTTTTTGTAGGGTGCGCCTAGCGCACCACAGTAGTTATGCTATAACTGAGAACAGGTGCACGAGGCGCATCCTATGCTAAGCCCAACCCTTATTACCACCTAAAAACAAAACCAACGGCCATAAAAAAAGCCGCCCTCAATGAAGAGAGCGGCTTTCATGTTTTAGTAATCTTAAAACTGATTACTAAAGCATTGGCTATTAGTTGCTTACGCTTGCAACCACACCAGCACCTACAGTACGGCCACCTTCACGGATAGCGAAACGTAGGCCTTTGTCCATAGCGATTGGGTGGATAAGCTCTACGCTCATCTCAACGTTGTCACCAGGCATAACCATTTCAGTACCGTCTTGTAATTGGATTGCGCCAGTTACGTCAGTGGTACGGAAGTAGAACTGTGGACGATAGCCGTTTAGGAATGGCGTGTGACGACCCCCTTCTTCTTTTGATAGTACGTATACTTCAGCGTCGAAGTTGGTGTGCGGGGTGATTGAACCTGGCTTAGCGAGTACTTGGCCACGTTGTACGTCTTCACGCTTGGTACCACGGAGTAGTACACCACAGTTCTCACCTGCACGGCCTTCGTCTAGTAGTTTACGGAACATCTCAACACCAGTACAGGTGGTTTTTTGAGTGTCACGGATACCGACGATTTCGATTTCGTCGCCAACTTTTACGATACCAGATTCAACACGGCCAGTTACTACGGTACCACGACCTGAGATTGAGAAGACGTCTTCGATTGGCATTAGGAATGCTTTGTCGATGTCACGCTCAGGCTCTGGGATGTAGCTGTCTAGGGTTTCTAGTAGTTCTACGACAGCTGGTTCGCCGTATTTGCCGTCGTCGCCTTTTAGGGCTTGGGTGGCTGAGCCTTTAATGATTGGGGTGTCGTCACCTGGGAAGTCGTAGTCGTTAAGAAGTTCACGAACTTCCATTTCTACAAGCTCTAGCAATTCTTCGTCGTCTACTAGGTCACATTTGTTCATGAAGACGATGATGTATGGTACGCCTACCTGACGTGATAGCAAGATGTGCTCACGAGTTTGTGGCATTGGGCCGTCAGTTGCTGATACGACTAGGATTGCGCCGTCCATTTGAGCGGCACCGGTGATCATGTTTTTGACATAATCGGCGTGACCTGGGCAATCAACGTGGGCGTAGTGACGGGTGTCGGTGTCATATTCTACGTGTGAGGTGTTGATGGTGATGCCACGTGCTTTTTCTTCTGGGGCTGAGTCAATTGACGCGTAGTCTTTGGCTTCGCCGCCTGAGGTTTTTGCTGCTACGGTTGCGATTGCGGCAGTTAGGGTTGTTTTACCGTGGTCAACGTGTCCGATGGTGCCGACGTTGACGTGGGGCTTGTTGCGTTCAAACTTGGCCTTTGCCATGAGTGTATCCTTTTTTATTGGTGAATCTTTATGCTTAGAAAATGATAAACAAATAAGATCGGTAAATAGATATTTGACGGTTCAAGATGCCTATTCATTCTGCTGACACGACCATCAAACCGTTGACGCTATGCTATTAACACTGCATTATTATCAATAATTATAGAAGCTACATTCTACGGACTATTGGTAATCATAGACCAGTAACCATATATCAATAATTATAAACTATAATGCTTAATTTTAGCTACTTTATAACAGTATCACATTAGCAATATCGAGCTACTGACAGCACTAAAAGGCAACACCTCAGTGTCACCCTAAAATCATCATTTTACTGAGTAGGCTTTATATTTTTTAATATTCGCATAACTCTTATAATGCTATTGAATATCTCGATAGTATTTTTTATACCATCTGGCTTTTTATATACTAACAATTAACAAGCAGCATTAGCAAATAGAATAATAAATGGAGCTCATATCGAGAATTGAACTCGAGACCTCTCCCTTACCAAGGGAGTGCTCTACCGCTGAGCTATATGAGCCTATCTTAAATAACCACAAACCTATCGGTTATATAAAAAAATATCACGAAACAGCTATAATAAATGACTGTCGTGATGTATGGGTGCTGGCTATTTGCATTGCTATGAATACTTGATCAATGGATGCCGCGTATATGGAGCGGGTGGCGGGAATCGAACCCGCGTCATTAGCTTGGAAGGCTAAGGTGTTACCATTATACCACACCCGCAATAGCTCTATTTATAACCAAAATATAATTGGTATTAGAGTGCTTTTGGTGCTGTAAAAAATATGGTGGTGGGAGAAGGATTCGAACCTTCGAAGCTTTCGCGACAGATTTACAGTCTGTTGGGTTTGACCGCTCCCCAATCCCACCTTAGTTTGCTTTTAATAAACGCTATTATTACTGTAAAAATAATATAAAGCAATTCTAAAAAAAGCGACTTTGAAAGAGATGGTGCCGACTGCCGGGATCGAACTGGCGACCTACTGATTACAAGTCAGTTGCTCTACCAACTGAGCTAAGTCGGCTTGTTCTCTCAAAGTGGTGGCTATTCTATCAAATATTTGCTGGAACGCAAGCCCTTTTTTTATTTTTTCCTAACTTTTTAAAATTAAATTTTAATACTTTGATTATATTGATATTTTTTATGCGCTATAATATGCGCTATAAATAGCCGCTGTGAGTCTCGGTTTCTTATCGCTAGAGCCGTCGTGCAATCTTAACGAATTCTAAGACCATCACAAGCCATTTTTACCGCTTTAACCAGTGCTAAGGCTTTTTTGTTGGTTTCCTCCCACTCCGCCTCAGCCACTGAGTCGGCGACAACCCCTGCCCCAGCTTGAATATGGATCTTACCGCGGCGCATAACTGCAGTGCGAATTGCAATCGCGGTATCCATGTTGCCATGCCAGCCTAGATAACCGACTGAACCGCCAAATACTGTGCGGCGTACCGGCTCTACTTCATCAATGATCTGCATCGCGCGTATTTTGGGAGCACCAGACAGCGTCCCTGCAGGAAAAGTGGCACAAAACACATCTAAAGCATCTTTATTAGGTAAGACAGTGCCCTCAACGTTAGAGGCGATATGCATGACTTGTGAGTAGCGCTCAATGAACATCTTGTCGGTGACTTTGACGCTGCCATACTCACAGACGCGGCCGATGTCATTACGGCCTAAGTCTATTAGCATCAAGTGCTCAGCGATCTCTTTGGTATCTGAGAGTAGCTCTTGCTCTAATGCCAAGTCCTCGCTCTCATCCTGACCACGTTTGCGAGTACCCGCTAAAGGGCGCACCGTGACTTTACCATCTTCAATGCGCGATAGAATCTCAGGGGAGGCGCCAATGATGTCAAAACGCTTGTGATCGTCCAACGTATATCCGTGTACTAAGAATAAATAAGGCGATGGATTAAGGAATCTTAATGCCCGGTATACAGCCAGCGAATCGCCACTGTAGTCAGCGGTTAAGCGCTGTGCTGGGACGACTTGCATGACATCGCCTGCAAAGATATAGTCCTTTATTTTATTGACGTCTGAGCAGTATTTATCTTGCCCGGTTTGCGAGACGAACTTCGGCGTTGGCATAATAGGCGCGCTCAAATCTGGCATCTCGGCAAGCTTGTCCTCTATTCTTTCAAGCTCGCGAATCGCTGCGCCATAGCCATCTTCATCACTACAATCAGCGTAAACGATGATAGATAAGGTGTTTTCTAGATTATCAAAGACAATGACGCTCATCGATAGCATCAGCCACATATCAGGCAAAGTCATCGGATTAGGTGCCTCTGACAAGCCCACACTAGGCTCGATGACTCGTACCATGTCATAACCAAAATAGCCGACTAAACCGCCGCTAAAACTTGGCAACGAGGGAATATCGTCCACTGTTGGCATGTTATAATCGGCCATAAGCTTACGTATATAAGCAAATGGATCATCGACGGCATCGACATTTATCTGATCGTCTTGCTTGATAGTCATATTGCCATCAGCATACTGCAGTATCAGATCGCTGCCGAGGCCAATCATCGAAAACCGTGCCCAACGCTCGCCGCCGACTACTGACTCAAACAAATAAGCAGAACCACTCAAGTCACGCACTTTTGAAAACACAGATACGGGTGTCTGCGCGTCCATCAAACGCTTTTTGACAAGAGGAGCATGGCTAAAGCCTTTGCTTTTTAGGGTATTGTATTCTTCGAAGGTCATCATAAGACGTCTCTGAGCACGGTATTAATCAACAAGGATAAAGTAAACCACAGTGATAATCGAGAAAACTCGTAAGTTTCAGTGATAGTTAAGTAAAGGGTTAAAACGATGGCTAAACAAAAGCGAGCCAACATTAGGCTCGCTATTATAACAAAATAGGATAGTAAAGTTGCTCATATCATAGGACTTCGAATACCAGCCCGTCAGCGAATCGAATTACGCGCCGCCCATGTTAAATAACCACAGCGCGATACCGATAATAATAAGAGCGATAAATACCCAGATAAACCAACCGCCGCTCGCCTTTTTCTCACTAGCGGCAGTATTGGCTGGGTTGTTTACCGCTTGATCCATAGCATTATTACCCGTCGTTCCTAGGTCGCGGGACTGACCTAGATTTGCCGTTCCTGAGAACTGCGCTGTAGCCGCTTGCTTAGCGCGTAAGACCTCTGGATCGGCTTCTTCTTGTAGAGACGTGGTCGTCGTTTTGTCATACTCAGGACTTTGACGTTCGGCTACGGGTGCTTCGGCTTTTGGCTCTTTTACTATTGGTTCTTCAACGACTGGATCTTTAGTGGCCGGCTCTTTAACGACTGGATCTTCGAATACTGGCGTTGCAGCCACTTGTTCTTTGGCTACTGGCTCTGCCGCAACAGTTTCTTGAGGTTCATTTTGAGCTGGCGTAGGGGCAATAATATCTTCTTCTACAGGGGCGGCGGACATAGCGGCCTCGCCTGCACTAGCCGCGAGCACCTCCTCGACGATCGTTTCTTTTACCACTGGCTCTGGCGTCGCTTCTACTGAAACTGTCTCACTAGGTGATGCAGGTCTTGCTGCGATCGTTTCTTCAACAGCGGCAGGTGGCAGTGATGACTCTGTTGCCGACTGCTTCGATGGCGTGCTAGTGCTCTCTAGATCTTCTTGCACTGAGCCTACTATCTCTTCTGGCTCTTTTGCTTTCGGCTCTTTGGTGGCTGGATCAATGGCGCTTGACTCTATATCCTCGGCAGCTAAAGCCATGACTTGAAACTCAAAGCTAGCAAAGCCAAGCTTATCGTCGGCGTTCAGCTGAACCGTTTTATTCGCCTCAATACGCTTATTATTAACAAAGGTTCCGTTAGAGGAGTCTAAGTCTTTGACATAAAGCTCAGTATCCAGCACGCTTAGTACTGCGTGGTTGCGTGACACCGCTTTACTACCTAGCACCACATCATTATCGCTGCCACGGCCTACTGATAGGCTGTCACTAACGCTCAGCTGTAAATCACCAAGCGCGGCTGTCAATGCGGTCAGCTGCCAAGTCGTGGTAGAGCTAGGCAAGTCAGACATAGCATCTGGGGTTACTGGGTTCGATTGGTTGGTATTGTCTGTCATGTGGTTCTTCCTTATTATTGGTAAGTGTTATTATTAATAAAATAAAATTTAAAACAATGAACGCTTATAAGCGATGTTTAGATGCTAGGCAAAAAACGCGGTTTAAGAATACCAGTAAGGTTATCATACGCAATCGTTAGTACTGGCATACCATAAGCGTAAGGGCCAATAGCATAAGGCTGATAACGAATATCAACGCCTTTATCAGTCAGAGTTATGTTGTGACTCAAAGTAAAAGGCCAGCTCTGCTCATAACTTTTGACATCCTCATCCATTGACTGAACCCAAGATTGGTACGCGTCATAGGCCAGAGCGTTAAAACGCGCCTGCTGATTCGGCTTTAGCATATCCTCGAGAATGATTTGCTGTTTGCTTGCCGGATCAAATACCAGATACTCCCTAGAAGGCATACCATGAGCGCCGCCTGTAAAGACATAGGAGCTGATTTCAAATAGCTCTAAATCCTCTCCTTGTCCAAGCTTAACGTGACCTAAATATTCAGGGGTGACGATTAGACTATAGGACCATTGCACCTCATCTGGTAGGTCAATCATTTGCGACTGAGCAAAGTCATCAATAGCGAGCTTGGCCGCCTTATCATCAGTAGCGTTACTCACTGGCGACTCACTCATCTTGCTATTAATAGCAATATTATTCACGCGTTTATTGACGATATCATTCAGCCAGTCTTGGTTGGTTTTTAGATATTTAACCTTAATCTCTGGGCAGTTGTTTTTCTCATAACATTGCTCTTGTACGCTGTCTGGAAACTCGTAGTCTATGTATTCAGTACTACTGATTAAAGTACTGGCGTTTGCTGCTAGGCTAGCGAAGAGTAAGCCACCGGTGACAAATGTGAGTGAAAAAAGCCGAACAACGTCTCTTTTCGCTTTATTAGTAGTGTTTAAGAAGGCAGATACCACAGTAGACCTCAGTCTGTTATGAATAAAAATTATTATGCTTAATTTTTATAATCATAGCGTATCTGCTGATAATCATTGTTTAAAATGTGTTGAAGGTTATGCGCTACTCTAGATTGAATGACCCGCTACTTCTCTCAGATGTTATCTAAAGTGGCATAAAAAAAGACACGCTAAGCGTGCCTCTTTAAAAATAAAAACTAAAAATCAATGCTCACGGGTATTACTAAACGTCACTTCCGGATAGCGCTCTTGCATCAGCTGTAGATTCACCCGTGACGGTGCTAGATAAGTCAAATAACCGCCACCATCAATCGATAACTGGTCATGTGCTTTTTTCTTAAACTTCGCCAATGCTGCCTCATCATCACAGTGAATCCAGCGTACGGTAGCGATAGAGACCGGCTCAAAGCTGCACTGTACTTTGTACTCTTCTTTGAGACGATGAGCGACAACTTCGAACTGCAGCACCCCGACCGCGCCTAAGATTAAGTCGTTATTAATCTGCGGCATAAACACCTGCGTGGCGCCTTCCTCGGAGAGCTGCTGCAAGCCCTTTTGTAGCGCTTTGGACTTCAGTGGATCCTTGAGCACCACTCGGCGAAACAGCTCAGGCGCAAAGTGCGGAATACCAGTGAAATTCAGCGCTTCGCCTTCAGTGAAACTATCGCCAATCGAGATAGTGCCGTGATTATGTAGGCCAATGATATCGCCGGGATAAGCTTCCTCTAGTGCCTCGCGGTCACCTGCCAAAAAGGTCAAAGCATCAGTAATCCGCACGTCTTTACCTAGACGCACTTGCCGCATTTTCATGCCTTTTTCGTACTTACCAGAGCACACCCGCAAAAACGCAATACGGTCACGGTGACGCGGATCCATATTGGCTTGAATCTTAAACACAAAGCCAGAAAACTTAGGCTCTGTTGCCGAGACAATACGCTGCTCTGTCGGATGCGCCTTGGGCGGCGGCGAGTATTTAACTAACGTATCTAGCACCATATTGACACCAAAGTTACCTAACGCGGTACCGAACAATACCGGCGTCATCTCCCCTTTTAAGAACTCCTCAGTATTGAAGTCCTCAAGCGCCATCTGTACTAGCTCAAGCGACTCCTCAAAAGCGTCAAACATCAACTTACCTAAACGCTTGCGAATATCTGGATAATCATAACCTTCGCGGGTCTCGGACACTGTGATCTCGCCGCCATGACCTTTTTCATAAAGATAGGTTTTGTCTTCAGTCAGATGATAGACGCCCACGAAATCCTGCCCCATACCGATGGGCCAAGTCAGCGGAATACATTTGATTTTTAGTACAGATTCAATCTCGCTGAGCAAATCAAGCGGCTCACGAATCTGTCTATCGAGCTTATTGACAAAAGAGATAATCGGCGTGTCGCGCATGCGGCAGACTTCCATCAGCTTGATGGTTCGCTCTTCCACGCCTTTAGCGCCATCGACCATCATTAGCGCGCTATCGACGGCAGTTAGAGTACGGTAAGTATCCTCACTAAAGTCAGCGTGACCTGGAGTATCAAGCAGATTGACCATGTGCTCTTTATAAGGAAACTGCATGACGGAGGTGGTGATAGAGATACCGCGCTCTTGCTCCATGCTCATCCAGTCAGAGGTGGCATGGCGATCAGTCTTGCGGCCTTTGACCTCGCCTGCCACCTGAATCGCTTGACCCCATAAGAGTAGCTTTTCGGTCATGGTGGTCTTACCGGCATCAGGATGCGAGATGATAGCGAAGGTACGACGTTTGGCGACTTCTTTGTTTAAAACTTTTGGATCTACGCTCATAATTTTGACTTCGATAATGTTGATTTAGAATATTGCTTTAAAATGTATTCTAAAAATAAAATAGTGCGCGTATTGTAGCCGATTTCGTCTTAAGGTGCCCAACTTGCGCAAAAAAAACACGCCTTAGACGATTGCTAAAGCGTGTCAAAATTGAAAACTAGTATCTTCACTCAGCCCTATAGGCTAATTATTATCGGCTAATTGCGATGGCTATCACTATCAATAGTAGCGACGAATACTATCTTCAATAAAATCAGCGGCGACTTCATTGACTACCGTACAGTCTACGACACCGCGAACGCTGTCCTCATTCGGGCGTATAGCGTTTTTATCGACAAAGTCAGTTTCATAAATGTCGTTATCATAATTGACGCCGTTAAATAGGCACTCAGGATCATTATTGATCGCAAAAAAGGTCACTTGCGCTGCTGGGTTATCATTATTTGCACCAATAGAGCGCTCAGAGGTTCTAAAGTTCCTATTGTCGTTGAAGCGATCTTCTGCCGCGTCTATCCAGTCATCAAGATCTGAATAATTGGTCTTGTATTTATTATTAAAAACAAAAAATGAGCGATCACTAGTGGTCACTGGAATATAGCAAACCGAGCCGTTCGGGAAACTAAGCGTGCTAGGCGCATTACTGCCAACACTAGGATAAGTATTTAAGGCTGTAAAGATACCCCGAGCGGCATTAGCGCCGTTCCCTGCTCGATAACCAAAGACATTTACCCCTGCTAGATTCAGCGTTCTATAAACCGTCTGATAATCAAATTTATTATTATTGTTTTTTTCATAGCAAAATATCCTGTTGTCAAAATAGTCTTATATCGGGCTGATTTATAGCGCTGACATCGTTTATTCTTTTTTGGAATTTTACAGTACTGTTATGACTATTCATAGATGCCGCTTGTATGTCTCCTGTTCATTGTGCAGTTGTGCTTACAAATTCACAGTATAGCTTTACGACCTTTATATAACCTTTTGTGCAAACCTTGCTATGCTCAATAAGTGCTAAACAGGTAATACAGGTTACTCATACTAGTAGCCTTAAAAAAGCCATTAATAAAAACTTAAAAAGGACAAAGTATGAAAACTCTATATTCAACCAAAGCCACAGTCACTGGTGGTCGTACTGGTAATGCGTCACTCAATGACAGCGATCTAAAAATCAACATGGCACCTCCAGGCGGTAACATGGAAGGCAATAATCCTGAGCAATTATTAGCAATGGGTTATGCGGCTTGCTTTGATAGCGCCTTAGGCGTGGTCAAAAAGATGGAAAAAGCCAGCTTTGGCTCTACCACTGAGACCACTGTCGATCTTAAGCAAGGCGATAACCATGACTATAAACTAGCAGTAAAAATTCACGTTATTGCCGATAGTACGGATATCTCAAGCGATGAGTTTCAAAAACTCGTAGAAAAAGCCAATGAGGTCTGCCCTTATTCAAAAGCGACTAAAGGCAATATCGAGATGGAAGTGACCTCTGAAGTCAAATAAAGCGAGCCGCTACCTTATGTTATGACATATGTTAGAATATAAAAGTCAGAGCATGTCAGAGCATGTCAGAGCATGTCAGAGCATGTCAGAGCATAGAAGCACAGAACGTTATCAGCATTTATCGTGCTCATAGCGTTCTTTTTTTAGGTTTTTAGGTATAGACCTGATAACTTTTACACCATTCGGCACGCGCTCGTTTTATCGTTATAATATGGTCATAATATATTTTAATACCTGCTAAATTTTGCTACCTGCTAATAAGTGACCTCTTATGACTGCTCATACCAAAGACAACGATCACAACTCCCACTCGCCTAT
>Ga0208832_100089_pt1 | contig 21331 bp, 18 predicted proteins | sample DeeseametaMP2158_FD_184175 | JGI IMG/M metagenome (GOLD analysis project Ga0208832, IMG submission 184175) | Marine microbial communities from the Deep Pacific Ocean - MP2158 (SPAdes) | ecosystem: Environmental > Aquatic > Marine > Oceanic | place: Southwest of Acapulco, Mexico, North Pacific...
AATACCCTACAGAAGTAACTGATGAAAAAGGTCAATTTGAAAAAGATATGACTATTACTGTTGAATCTTATATCGGTGAAGTTGGCGGTAAGGAGGGAGTAAAGTTAGAGCAACAATATTTGATTAAAGAAAATGGACTAGAATTACTATCGCATCATTCTTTGGAAAAAATTTAATATGAAATTAAATGATATTGTTGACTTGGATACTTACCCGATCAATCAACCGGGCAACCAAAAGTATAAAGACATTATAAATTACAATAAAAAACTACTAGACAATAATGGATGTTGCGTACTTAAAAATTTCATTAAAGAAGAGTCTATAAATAGAATGAAACAAGAGGCTGAACGTAAATTAAACAAAGTTTATTGGACAAAAGACAAACATAATCCCTATTTTATAAAAGATGACGAAACTCTTCCTAAAGATCATCCGAAAAGAATTTTTACTGTTAGAGAAAGTGGTTACATAAATTCTGATGATTTAGAACAGAACTCAGATTTAAATCATCTTCACGATTCTGATGAAATGCTAAAATTTGTATCTGATTGTTTAGGAGTTTATCCTCTTTATAAATGGGTAGATCCTCTTGGAAAAAATCCATATAGCATTATGCACTCTGGTCATTATTTTCCTTGGCACTTTGACGGAAACGAATTTACCTTAAGCATATTAGTACAAAAATCAGAAAAAGGAGGAATATTTGAGTATTCACCTGACCTAAGAAGTAAAGATAATGAAAACTTTGAAAATGTTACAAAAGTTTTAAGAGGTGATAGAGGTGCAGTTAAATCATTAGATTTAAAACCTGGTGACCTTCAAATTTTTAAAGGAAGGTTTTCAATGCACAGAGTAACAAAAATTGAAGGTAAATCGTCCAGATATATTGCTTTACCATGTTATGTAAAAGATCCCTACAGAGTCAATAAACCAGAACATTCAATACAAGTTTATGGCAAGGCCATGCCAATACATTATAAAAGAAATAATATTGAGGCCGATGGACTAACCGATTAAAATAATAATATGAATACAAGAATTGATAACAGAAGAAATAACATTAATGCTGAAGAGTGGGAAGTTAGAGTTGATCTTGCTGCTATGTTTCGTCTTACTCATATGATGGATTGGGACGATACCGTATGGAATCATATAACAGCAAGAACTCCTGGTACCGAACATACTTTCTTTATGCACCGAATGGGTTTGTTGTATGAAGAAATTACAGCTTCAAATCTTATTAAAGTAGATGAAAATGGAAAAGTATTAGAAGGTCCAAAAGATGTTAATACGGCAGGATTTGTTATTCACAGCGCAGTTCACTTGAACCATCCAAAAAATAAATTTGTATTTCATGCTCATCCGCCGGCAGCACTCGCGGCTACATCACTTAAGGATGAAATACCTTTTTTGGTACAAGATTCATCAATGTTGTATGGTAAGGTCGGTTACCATGATTGGGAAGGTCTTTCAGTCGATGTCAACGAAAGACATCGAATTGCAAAAAATCTTGGCGATAATAAAGTTTTAATTATGCGTAATCATGGTTTGCTTACTGTAGGTGAAACAGCTGGAGAGGCTTTCATGAATATGTACTATGCTGTTCGTATGTGTGAAGTTGCCGTACAAGCACAAGGATCTGGTCTTAAATTAGATAGAGGAGCAAAAAGTCTTTGGAAAAAATCAGAAAAACAATACGCTGCATTTTCTCCAGGAATAAACGAATGGCCTGCACTAAAGCGTAGATGTGAAAAAACTGATCCATCATATAAAGAATAATTATTGATGAGTCAGTCAATAAATCAACTCTCTGATATAGTTGACAATGGTCTTTGTATTGGCTGTGGACTTTGCCAAAGTATTGCTGGAAAAGATAAAATTGAAGTTTCAATGACACCAAAGGGAAGACTTGAACCAAAAGAAATTAGCAAAATTACTCCAGAAATTTTTAAAAAAATAATAAATGTTTGTCCTGGAGTAATAGTAGAAGGACTTCCAAAGGAACAAGTCCCATCAAACGCTGAGCACGATATTGTATGGGGTTATTATTTATCTCTGTGTTATACTTGGTCTACTGACAAAAAAATAAGATTTCAAAGTTCAACAGGCGGTTTGCTCAACGGCTTATCTATTTATCTACTCGAATCTAAAAAAGTTAAATTTATTATGCATACAGCTGCTGATCCAAAAAAACCAATGCGCAGTTTACCTAAATTTAGTTATAACAAGGAAGAACTCTTAAGTGGTGAAAGTCGATCAAGATATGGGCCAGCAGCGCCGTTAGAAAAATTTCACGAGGCACTTGATTTAAATCAACTCTTTGCTTTTGTTGGCAAGCCTTGTGATATCAGTGCAATCAGACAATTATCAAAAACTGATCCGAGGGTGAATCAACTATGTAAATATCTATTAACTTTAGTATGTGGAGGATTTGCTGAATTTACAAAATCAGAAGACTTTATTGAAAGCTTTAAAGTAAAAGAAGATGAATTATCTATTTTCAGATATAGAGGCTATGGAAATCCAGGAAAGATGTACATCAAAACAAAAGATGGACGTGAGTACGACAGAGATTACAATTCTTTTTGGGGAGAAGAATCAACTTGGAGAGTTCCATTTAGATGTAAGATATGTCCTGATGCCATTGGTGAGAGTGCAGACATTGCTACTTTAGACACATGGAGAGGTGGATCACCAAAAGGAGAAGATGAGGGATTTAATTCTGTAATTGTTAGAACTAAAAAAGGTTTAGATTTATTTAACGAGGCTTCTAAAGCTGGATTTATTCATATCGGAGATAAATTAAAAATTGAAGATATAAGTGATTTTCAACCTCATCAGGTAAACAAAAAAAAGGCAGTTTATGCAAGACACCAAGGAATGAAAAAAAACAATTTACCCACTATTAATACTAAAGGTCTCAGAATTGAAGAATTATCAAAATTAAATAGCAATAAATTTAATCAAAAAGAAGAGAGCGGCGTTACAAGCAGAATTAAAAAAATAAAATAATGAAAGGCCACAACCAAACTAATGGATTGCAGTTTGTGATTAGTCAGCAACGTAAACTGATATTCCTCTTTTATTAAGATCAATATCAAATTTTTTGTGTAGTGGAGGAAAAGCTCGCTGTTGACAATCCATACGATCACAGGTTCTGCAATTAACTCCTATTGGCACTTCAGTGTTTTTATCATTTAAATTTAAGGAGTCAGTATAAACAAAATCCTTTGCGTATTTTATCTGACAACCTAATCCTATTGATAACAAACTTTTAAACATTCCATGTTTTGCAATTCCTTTTTCTACTGTTCTTGCAATACAAACATATCTTTCTCCATCAGGCATTTTTGATACTGCCGCATGAATTTTCCCTGGTGTAGTAAAAGCTGAATAAATATTCCATTTAGGACAAGCACCCCCGTAACGAGGAATTTCAATTCCAGATAAAGAAAAACGTTTTGATATGTTTCCTGCTATATCTGCCCTTAACATATGTAAAGGAATGCCTTTCATATTAGGATCTTGAAGACATGTTACCCGATGTGCTACTTGCTCAAAAGAAGTAGCAAAAGTATTTAGTAAAAGTTCCAAGTCATATCGTTGTTCCTTACATTCTTTATAAAAAAGTTTATAGGGCATTAATATTGCAGCCGCAGTATAATTGAGTAGGGCAACTTTCGATAATTTTCTAGATTCTTCTGAAGGAAATTTGAAAGTATCTAAATATTCATCAAGAATATCATTTGCATCTAAATGAGCAATTTGTGCAGCTGCATGAAGTTTTTTTGTTGCTAGTGTCAAATAATCTGATAGAAGAAAAGTTTTTTTAATTGGGTCAAATTTTTTTGTAAAAGGTTTTTTTTCATCTGGAATTACATCCTTAACTTCAATTTTGTGTTTTTTTAATAAATATTCACATAAATGTAAATAACTGGTTCGATTATTGTTTTGAATTTCAGAAAAGATTTTATTTGCAAATTCTTCTAATTTTGGAAAATAATTTTCATTTTCTTGTATAAAGTCTGAAACAACTTCTCCAGGAAATGAATTTTTGTTATTATCAATGAATTTGCCTGATATATTTTCTACCTTAGTAACTATATCCTGATTTTTTTTCTTATAATTATCTCCGAGTTTTACCAAAGCCTTAGCAATCAAAGGATTTGTATTAACAACTTCTTTAATATCAAAATTTGTAATGTCTAAATCCTCAAATAAATTATCTCCTAATAAATCCATTAAATTTTGATACAGATTTGTATCTGTTTGTTTAGAAATATCTGATATTTCAATTCCAAGCTCATTCGCTAATTTAAGCAGAAGATCTACGTTTATTTTGCGTTTACCGCTTTCAATTAAATTTAGATAACTTGAAGAAATGGACAATTTTTTAGCCATATCAACTTGTGAAATACCAAGCTTTCTTCTTTTGCTTTTAATTTTATAGCCAATTTGTAAGTTTATTTGAGACATTTTTACAAAATTTACAAATAGTAAATAATTTATTTACAAATATTTACTAATTTATTATGAAAATCAAGAAAAATATTGCATCTACAATTTTTTGTAAATATAGTAAATGCATGAACGACTTATTGGATCCAAATAAACAAGTTGAGAAAAATCAACAAAGTAGCCAATTTTCTGAAAGTGGCCTCTACGTTCGAGAAGATGATCAGGATTGGGGAAGTGCTGGTATGAACGATATCCAGCAAGAATTTGATATCAATCAATAAGGCCAATCTTTAATAGCCCGTAAGATCGAAATTCATGAAAGCAAATATTAAAACGAGCAATGTCTCATTTGACCTAAAAAGATTTGCTGGGATTAAGAGAGATTATTCAGAGCAAGACGTGCAGAAGCTTAAGGGCACATTTAATATTGAATATTCACTTAGTAAATCACTTGCAAAAAAACTTTGGAATTTATTAAATACTGAACCCTACGTAAATACACTAGGTTCATTATCAGGTAATCATGCAGTTCAACATGCTAAGGCGGGTCTAAAAGCTATTTATTTAAGTGGGTGGCAAGTAGCTGCTGATGCAAATAGTGCTGGTGAAATGTATCCAGATCAAAGTTTATATCCTTACGATAGTGCTCCAAAATTAGTAGAGGCAATGAATAATGCATTAATCAGAGCTGACCAAATTCAACATATGGAAATTATCGAAGGTAAAATTAATGAAAAAGATAAAATAGATTTTCAGATGCCAATCGTAGCAGATGGCGAAGCTGGATTTGGTGGCCCACTAAATGTATTTGAACTCACAAAAAAATTTATAAAAGCTGGCGCAGCAGGAGTCCATTTTGAGGATCAACTTGCTTCAGAAAAAAAATGTGGTCATATGGGTGGCAAGGTTTTAGTGCCTACCCAAACTATGGTTAGAAATTTGAAATCAGCGAGACTTGCTGCAGATATCATGGGTGTTCCTCTTATTATTTTGGCAAGAACTGATGCAAACGCTGCAAAATTAATTACTAATGATTTTGATGAAAATGACAAACAATTTCTTACAGGAAAAAGATCACCAGAAGGATTCTATTATGTTAAATGTGGCCTAGACCAAGCTATTTCCCGTGGTTTGGCTTATGCACCTTATAGTGATTTAATTTGGTGCGAAACGGCTAAACCTGATTTAAAAGAGGCGAAGATTTTTGCAGAAGCAATTCATAATAAATTTCCAGGTAAATTACTAGCTTACAATTGTTCGCCCTCATTTAATTGGAAAAAAAATTTATCAGATAATGAAATAAAAAATTTTCAAAAGGAAATTGGTAAAATGGGTTACAAGTTTCAATTTATAACCCTTGCAGGTTTTCATGCTCAAAACTATGCTGTTTTTGATTTAGCAAGAAAATATAAAAATAATGGAATGACCGCTTATTCAACTTTACAGCAACAAGAGTTTGCGAGTGAAAGTGATGGTTATACAGCTACTAAACATCAAAAAGAAGTTGGTACCACCTACTTTGATGCGGTATCAAATACAATTAGTTCAGGTGAAAGCTCTACAACGGCAATGAAAGATTCTACCGAAACTGAACAATTTTAAATTAGTAAGATTCAGTCGTTATCCGTTAAACCTGCCCCTGCCCCTTTTGCTTTTAAACTATCAGTTTCCTCAACAAAAGTTTCTTCGGAAAGTTTATAAAGCTCCTTCCATTCCTGATCGGAAAATGAATTATTATTTTCTAAAAATTCTATAGAAACTTCCTTTGCCAAGGTAATAATTTGATCACTTTTAATATTTTTAGAAAAAATAGTTTTATTAAAATTCAACAAAAAATTATTTTCTTCATATTGTGCAGATATCTTCTTTCCCACTATGTCTGATGCTCTACTAAGAAATGGTAATAGTAATAAGGGATAGCTAACATTAAAAAATTTAATTGACTTTAATGCTTCCAACATTTTGCAGTTATCTAAAAAAATGGTGCCACAATGAATTGGACAAAATTCTTTAGATTGAGGTTTGTTTTCTTTTTCTATTTTTTTAGGTTTTTCTGTAGGACTTTTATTAATTTTCTGAAGATATAAATTTAAATTCTTCACACCTGGCAATCCAAACATTTCTAAATTTCTCATATTTTTGCCGACTTCTTCGGCAATACCCCAAGCAAATCCAGCTGCTTTAGAAGCTCGCTTTGATGTTGTATCAATTTCGCTAAATGACTGCATAATTAATGAAGTGAATTATAAACCCAAGTATCATTTGAACGTTTCATTTCATGGGGCAAAGGTGCTCCTTGATACATATTTATTCTAAGCCATTTATCTGATCTGGGATCAAATTTAACAGCCCCAAAAAAAGAAAGTTTTAATCGAAGCATATCTATTGGCACCAATGAAGCACCAATAGTGTTGTCCTGAATTTCAGAATATGGAAATTGTTCAACAATGAAAGCTCTTCTAACAACATGTCTTACATCATCATTATTGAATAAAAATTTTGCGACAGTATCTGTTTGTTTTGTTTTTAGTACTCTTTCATAGAGTTGCTTAATATCTCTTGCAATAGCTAATGGCTGTTCCAATTCAGAACCAAGTTCCTCATGCCTATTAGCAACTCTGGGTTCCTCTTTATTTTTTGATATAAACCAAAAATTAGCGATATTATTTTTTTCCTTAAAATCGATTTTAATAATTGATTTATAATTATTTTCAATGATTTTTTTAAGATCGGAGACTTTTCTGTGAGTAGGAATATTAAAGTATTTCTCTTCTTCTGAACTCATTTCATTAATTAATGGATCAACAATATGATCGTATGGCTCCATCATCATAGATACAATGTATTCAATGCACTCTTCACCAAGATTTTCTTCGACCCATAGATAAATTTTATTCCATAAACTACTAGTTTTTGTTGAACAATCTTTTTCTAAATATTGAGTAAATTTTACCAAATCAGATTTTAAGGAATTAATTTTATTAATTTGATATTTGCTATCAGTTAGCCATGAATCAATGCTCAATTTTGATTTAGTGAAGCAATCTATAAAAAGATTAAAATCATCAACACTTATCTTTTCTATAGATCTAATTTCCCTTAAAGCTTTTTCTCTACAATAAATCCAATTATGCAAAAGTGTTGGATGATTAACTATAAAAGGTGCCATGCCCAATCCTGTTGAATTTCCTATGCCTAAGTTTCTTGCAATATTTTCATCTAGAGTAGCCGCTTTATTTGGATTCTTAGATTGTGCAATATGATTAACTTGATCGAAAGTAAACTGACGAACCAGATAAACCAACATCATTTCCAATCTAAAAGGACCGTAAATCTCTTTTCTATCTTTAATTCTAAAACGATCAGCTAGGCCAAATTTTCCTGAACCATAAACTGCTGTTGTTCTATATAAATAACCCACTTTACTTAATAAATCTTTATCTGGTTGTTTACCTTCGCTTAATGACTTCACTACGTGATCGAATGCTCTTACTGATTTATTTGCTCTAGATAAAGTAAGCTCCTTATAAGATACTCTCCCTATTTCTTGTTTAGGAACGTTGTCTCTAAGACGGTCTATATCTTCTTCGGTTGGAACTCCATCATGTAAAACAAACGCTGCATCCCATTTTGTAGCAATCACTCTATCAGATCTTTCGTGTGGCTCTATATGTTGCGCAAAACAAACCAATGAATAATTTCTTCCATTTTTTTCAAATGAATATACCGCAGTACCATAACCATTTTCATCAAGATCGAATAAATTTCTTTTATAATTCCACTTTTTGAATTCTCTGATGAAGCTTCTAAGAAATGATAATTTAGATTGATGAAATGAGCCCAGTCTTGATAACTTCATCACAATTGAAGGATCTCGAAGTTTTATATTAGGTTTATTCAATTGTTTATACCTCGGTAAAAATTATACCAATTATTCCCCAGTATGTCATTTACCTCGGTGTCTTGAAATCCAACTTTCTTTAAACCTTGTTCTAAATTATTAAATCCCCGAGCATCTTCAAACCATTTTGGTTGTTTTGGAAAATGTGGATTGTTTGAGCTACCTTCTCCATAATCTTTTGTTTTAGTCCATGTTCCATTTCTCATCCATTCAACAACAGAATTAGGTTGGTTTAAACAAAGATCCGATCCTATCCCAATATGTTTAACTCCCATAATTTCTGAAGTTTTTGCAGCCATTGCACAAAAGCTTTCAAGCGTACAATTTGATTCATCTTTCAAATGATGAGGATATAAAGAAAGGCCTAAAATTCCACCAGAATCTGCTAGAGCTTTTAAAAGTCCATTTGATTTGTTTCTTTTTGCTGCGAACCAAAAAGATGGATTTGCATGTGTAATTACTATGGGTTTTGATGATAACTCTATTGCATCGAAAGTTGATTTCTCGGCTGAATGTGACATGTCTACAACCACTCCTACTCTGTTCATTTCTTTAATTACTTCTTTTCCCATTCGCGTAACTCCACTATCATTTTTTTCATAACAGCCAGTCGCTAATAATGATTGATTGTTATAAGTAAGCTGCATGAATCGCGCACCCATTTTATGAACTGCTTCAACTAAACCAATATCATCCTCTATGGGAGAACAATTTTGGAATCCAAAAAAAATTGCTGTTTTCTTTTCTTGATGAGCTTTTTCAATATCTTGAAACGTTTTTCCCAGAAATATTAAATCTTTATAATCTTGAAAGTATTTATTCCATGTCGCTACATTCTTTTTCACTTCATCAAAATCTTCATGGTAGGCGATAGTGACGTGAACCGCGTCTAATTTTGCTTCATTATTTATCTGGAATATTTCTTTAGACCAGTTGCTGTATTGAAGATTGTCTATTCGATAATTATTATTTTTACTCATATTAAATTAATATAAGCTATTTTTTTAAGATTTCAGAAAGTCTTTTTGATGAAATGCAGCCCACATTCTTGTTTTGTTTATCTTGAACAGCAATCATTGATGGTTTTTCCGTTACAACTTTATCAATAAATTTTTCGATAAAATCATTTTCATTAACCACAAAAGCTCTGGATAAATCTATCCCATTTACTTTTTGCATAATGTGTTTGGATCTTAAAACACGAGAACGATTAACATCTTCAACAAATTTTCTTACATATTCAGTTCCAGGATTTAACAAAATATCTACCGGCAAACCTTCCTGATCCATTTCTCCATCTTTGAGAATGGCTATTCTGTCTCCAAGTTTAAGGGCTTCGTCTAAGTCGTGAGTAATAAAAACGACCGTTTTGTTTAATTCTGATTGAATTTCTAAAAGAATTTCCTGCACATCTTTTCTTATTAAAGGATCGAGCGCACTAAAGGGTTCGTCCATTAACAAGATATCAGAATCATTGGCAAGTGCTCTAGCAAGACCTACTCGTTGCTGCATACCGCCCGATAAGTGTTGAGGATATCTTTCCTCGTAACCACTTAAACCCACTTTTTGAATCCAGTGTAATGCTCTTTTTTCAATTTCTTTTGGATCAATTCCTTGCATTTCTAATCCAAGAGAAACATTTTTGATAACGGTCATATGCGGCATTAGAGCAAATCTTTGAAATACCATTGCTGTTTTTCGTCTCCTAAAATTTCTTAAAGCATTTTTGTCATAAGACATTACATCCGTCCTATCGACTGTAATTTTTCCCGATGTAGGTTCAATTAGACGATTAATATGTCTAATTAAAGTAGATTTTCCTGAGCCAGATAAACCTACAACTACCTGAATGCTTTTTTCATGAATATCAAGATTAATATCTTTAAGTCCAAGGACATGGTTATATTTTTCTAAAAGTTCAACTTTATCAACACCATTTTTAACATGTTTCATTCCTTCTTTTGGGTTTTTTCCAAAAATTTTATATAAAGATTCAATTTTAATTTTAACCGCACTCATAAGTTTCTTCCTTCACGGTGCTTTTGAATTCTTTTGCCGTAATGTTGAGAAACTCTATCGAAAATAATAGCCAAGGCCACAATAGCCAAACCATTCATTAAGCCCAACGCAAGGTATTGATTTGAAATAGCACGCAAAATAGGTACTCCTAATCCTTTTACACCTATCATAGAAGCAATCACAACCATGGCTAACGCCATCATAATAGTTTGATTTACTCCAGCGAATATAGTTGGAAGTGCTAGTGGAATTTGAACTTTTGTCAGTCTTTGCCAAGTTGTGGCTCCAAAAGCATCTATGGCTTCTAAAGTTTCTTTATCAACCTCACGAATTCCAAGATTTGTTAATCTTATAATAGGAGGTGCTGCATAAATACAAACAGCAATTAAACCAGGAACTTTACCTATGCCTAAAAGCATCAGTATTGGAACTAAATAAACAAAGCTTGGTATAGTTTGCATCATATCTAAAACAGGAAGAATGGTTTTTTCAGCTCTATCAGATTTGGACATTAAAACTCCTAGTGGAATACCAACAGCTATACATAAAGTAGTGCAGACAGTGATAATTGCGACTGTTGCCATGCAATCATTCCACATACCAAAGTAGCCAATAAGCATGAATGCTAATGCGCTTCCAACAACTAATGCCCAACTTCTGGAACCGAACCAAGCTAAAATTGCTATAGCCAATATTATTATTGGCCAAGGTGAATTAAGTAACAATTTTTCCAACCATACTAAAAAAAATAACAATGGATCAAAAAAAGCTTCTATGCCATCACCGTATTCACGAGAAAATTGTCTAAAACTTAAATCAATTCCCTTCTTCATCTCCAAAAGAGCAATTCGTTCCATTACAGGAAATTTAGTAAAGAATTCCATTTTATCTTATTATACTAATAACGAGCCTATTAAATAAATAGGCTCGTTAAAATAACTTATGATTTATAGACCAGCTTTGACTTTTTTAGCAACACCAGAAGATACCCATTTAGTCCAAACATCTTCGTGTTTACTTAAAAATTCAATTGCCGCATCAGAACCTCCAGCTTGATTGTCAGCCATGTAAACAAGCATTCCATTCATTACAATACCTGGATAAGTACGATCTCCAATATACTTAACAATGTCTTTTCCACCTTGTTTTGCAAACTTAGTTGTAATGATTGTATTTACTTCAGACTCAGTCCAAGCAGATGGTTTAGGATCTGCACAATCTTGCTCAGCTACAGTTATACACTTGTCCCAATTTTCTCTACCTGCAAATGGCACACCAAAATCAAGCTGTATTAAACCATATTTTCCAACTATTGATGTTGGGTTCCAATAATATCCAAGCCAAGGATTTCCTGACTCAGCTGCTTTAGATATTGAACCATCTAAACCTGCAGCAGAACCTGGGTCAACTAATACCCAACCTTTTTTTTCCATTTCAAATGCTCTGAAAAGTTGCGCGTTAGCTAACTGACATCCCCAACCTGCAGGACAACCAACAAAAGCTCCTTTTGAAGAATCTTCTTTATAAGGAAACCACTCAGGGTGTTCCAAGATTTCAACAGCAGTCATACCTTTTAACTCTGGATGTTTTTCAATAGATCCAGGAGTTAACCACCAACCTTCTCCAAGGCCAGTAATTGGTGCTTTATTAGCTATAACTAAACGACCTTCCTCAACTGCTTTAATTAAAGGTATGTAAACAGCATTAGCCCATTGTTCTGGGTTCATATCTGGAGCACCTTTTTCATCCATTGAAGTAAATGTTGGCATTGTTGCACCCGGAATAAGTTCAACTTCACAACCATAACCTTTTTCCAATATGAACTTATCAACTTCGGCCATTAATTCTGCAGATGCCCAGTTTTGACTAGCTACTACAACTTTTCCACACGCTGCATTAGCTATTCCACCAAACGCTGTGAAACCCAAAGCAATCACTGCAGAAAGTATTATTTTTTTAAACGTATTCATTACTCCTCCCTTACATTTTTTTTTCGCAGATGATTGAAACATATACGCTAAATTAATGTAACCCCCAAAGACAACTTACAATTGAAAAATCAATAATTTTGTATAAAAATTATGATAATATTATTATTAAATAATGAGTATTTTTATTTAAACGCCGACATAACCATCTTCTAAAGCTGCATCAGTAATGTCGTGATAGAAAGATTCTCCAAAACTCCTTAGTGCAAAAAGATTAAATGTTTCAGGTTTAACATCTATCAAATCAATTAAAATGTTAATTCCATGAAAGACTGTACCTACACAATTATTTTTCTTAAAGTTATTTAAGTTAACTGGACATCCTTTTTTTAATATCTCTCTCGCCTGTGAACCTTTAATTTGAATCATGGCTCTTGAATGAGAAATATCTGTGATGGCAAAATTTTCATCGTTGCACTTTTCTTTGATGATTTTAAGAATATTTTCTTTATGGGATACAATGAACCAAGTTTTTGGAGCATTCCAAAGAATTCTTGTTTTTTCATTGGAATTTACTTCCGGACTTTTTTCTGGAAGTTGCAAACTATCAATCCGAATATCTTTCAATTGAATTTTTGATCTTTTGTATTGAACAACCTGAACTATTTTAACATTTTTTATTTCAGAAATTTTAAGTAAGTCATTTTCGTTCTTCTTATGATGATCTCCAAATAAACCTTTTTTATGAATAGATTGTAAGGCTGAAATCCCGGTCATGATCTCACTCTCTCCCCTTTTGGATCAACATAATGTGACGACACTATTTCCACAGCAATGTTTTTGTTGTTAAGTGGAGAAACTGCGTAAAGTTTTTCTCCTATTCTGTTTTTTCCATCTTGAATAATTGCCAAAGAAAATGGATTATTATATTCAACACTCCAACAGGAAGCTGAAACATGACCCAATTTTGGATTTGGTGAGGACGCATTACCATCTTTAACCAAATGCGATCCCTCCGGAATTGTTGTTTTTTTGTCTAAAGGAATTACTCCAACAACTTTTTCTCTCTTTGGATTTAAAAATGCTTCTCTAGTTAAAGATCTTTTACCAATAAAATCTTTCTTTTTACTCAACATACCTTCAAGAGAAACATCATAAGGAATCGTCCTGCCATCTAGTTCCGATCCTGCTACATGCCCCATTTCTATTCGTAAAGTAGAAAGAGCTTCTGTACCATAGGGTTCAATATTCATTTCTTGACCAAATTCAATTATTTTTTCCCACATAAATGTTCCATAACTAGATTCCACATTTATTTCGTAAGCTAGTTCTCCTGAAAACGAAATTCTAAAAATTCTTGCTGGCACATCAAATAAATCGGATTCCTTGTATCCCATAAATGGTAGTGCTTCGTTTAAAATATTTGTTTCAGGAAAAAGCTTACTTAATAATTCTCTAGAATTAGGTCCAGCAAGCGCAGCTCCTGCCCATTGCTCTGTGGTTGATAAAACATTAACGTTCAACTCTGGCCAAACAACTTGTAAATAATATTCTAAATGGGCCAAAACATTTACTGCTTGAGCTGTCGTAGTCGTCATATGAAAATGATTTTCTGAGATTCTGGTAGTGGTTCCATCATCAAAAACGATTCCGTCTTCACGAAGCATCACGCCATATCTTGCTTTACCTACAGGCAATTTCATCCAAGCATTAGTGTAAATTCTATTTAAAAATTCAGCAGTATCTGGACCTTTAATATCTATTTTTCCTAGAGAAGTAACATCGCATACCCCTACATTTTTTCTTACGTTGTTTGCTTCGCGTTTTGCTGCTTCTTCCAAACTTTCGTTGTCTTGTTTATAGTAACGAGGCCTGAGCCATAATCCAGCATCAACAAAGACTGCATTATTCTTTTCATGCCATTCATGCATTGGAGATTTTCGGGTTGGACGATAATGTTTTCCTACTTCTCTGCCAACAATCGTACCAATTGTTACTGCAGTATAAGGTGGCCTAAATGTAGTGTGACCCACTTCAGGAACTATTTTGCCTTCAATATTTGAAACTAATTGCAAACCATTTAAGTTACTTGTTTTTCCTTGATCTGTTGCCATGCCCAACGTCGTGTATCTTTTTACATGTTCGATGGATCTAAACCCTTCTCTTACCGCTAATTCTATATCTGACACAGCTACATCATTTTGAAAGTCTACAAATCTTTTATAATGTTTGTTCTTAGGAAGTGGCATACACCAAAATTTATCATGCTCTCCATAACTTCTTTCATTAGAAGTGGGTGCTGTACTTTTTGAGTTTTTATTAGTTATTTTATTTGATAATTCAAAACCTTTATTAAATCCATCTTCTAAAGCTTGTTTTAAAGTAAATGACCCATTTGCAGATCCGATCGTGCTCTCCTTTTGACGTGACTGACTTGGAATAAACGCATCAATCGTTTCGTTGAATTTTAGTTTGTTTCCTGATTGTGAGGAGAGATGAACTGTTGGTGTCCAGTTACCAGAAACACAAATACAATCACAAGAGACCTCCTCTAAATTTTCATAGCTAGATTTATCACTATTAAATTTTCCAATTGTTGCTGAATTTACTTTGAGGTGGCCTTTTGTATTAGCGATTCCATGAGAAAATTTAATGTCAATATTTAAATTTTTTGCTTCACTTATAACAGAACTATCAGAGTTTGTTCTTGTATCAACAACGAGTGGATTAATTCCATTTTTTTTAAACTCTATGGCTGTATCGTAAGCACTATCATTATTAGTAAAAATAATTGGTTTCCTACCAACAAGGACCCCATAAACTTTCAGATATTCCTTTGCTGCAGAAGATAATAAAATTCCTGGCCTATCATTATTACCAAAAATCAATGGTCGTTCTAAGGATCCTGTGGAAATAACAATTTCTTTTGCGCGTATGTACCAAAGTTTTTGTCGAGGTGTAAATTTATTTGGGTTTTCAATATGATCTCTAGTCCTTTCAAACATTACCATCATATTGTGATCATAATAGCCAAAAACCTGCGATCTATTTTTTACGATAACATTTGGCATAGACTTGAGTTGAGAAATTGCTTCATCAGCCCATTCTTTTCCTTTTTTATTTCCAATCGTTACTTCGTCGACTAGTAAACTTCCACCAAATCGGGATTTATCTTCTGCTAAAATAACTCGAGCCCCATTTTTTGCAGCAGCTAAGGCACTTGCCAATCCGGATGGTCCTGAACCAGCAATTAAAACATCACAATATTCATACTTGTGTTCATATCTATCTGGATCGGGTTTAAGTGGAGCTACACCCAGCCCTGCCGCCTTTCTGATAATAGGTTCGTAAACTTTATACCAAAAGCTTTTAGGCCACATAAATGTCTTGTAATAAAAACCAGCCGGAAAAAATTTTTGAAACAAATTATTAATTGCCCCAAAATCAAAAGAAACTGATGGCCAACAATTTTGACTTTTTACTATAAGGTCTTCTACTAATTCAACTTCAGTCGCATTAGCATTGGGTTCTGTTTTAGCTCCTTTATATAATTGAACCTTGGCATTGGGCTCGTCAACACCCGCTCCAAAAAACCCTCTGGGTCTATGATATTTAAAACTGCGACCCACTAGATGAATTCCATTAGCCAATAATGCCGATGCAAGTGTATCTCCCTCGTAACCAAAATATTTTTTTCCATTAAAGGTAAATGAGATTTTTTTATCCCTATTAATATAACCAATATTATCTAATCGATACTTCTGGGACATAATAATAACTACAATTCCTCATTTAATTTTGCTGTCTTAAAAATTTCATGTGTTGCGGTATTTCTTGAAACCTTGAACCACTGTCTACAACCTGCAACGTGGTGCCATAATTCGGAATGATTGCCTCTAGGATTTTCTCTATAATAAACAAAATCATCCCATTCCTTATCCGAAACTTCTTTTCCTAGCAGAGGTCTTTTAATATTAGCATCGCCCCCATAAGAAAATTCATTTTGAGATCGTTTTCCGCAATAAGGACATTTAATTTCTAACATCTGCTACCCTATCCAAGTTTTTGTACCCACGCCCTTTTCATCAATTAGATGACCGCTATGGAATCTATTTAAGTTTAATTTTGAGTTTAATTCGTGAACTTGATCTTGAGCAATTGTATAGGCAAAGGTCCATCCAGAAACAGGGGTTGCCTTAAATCCACCATAGCACCAACCGCAATTTAGATAGAGACCCTCAATATGAGTCTTGTCGATTATAGGAGATCCATCCATCGACATATCCATAATGCCACCCCATGTCCTTAGCATTTTTAATCGACTCAAATTTGGAAACATAGCTACACCTTCGGTTAATACATGTTGAAGAGCTGGAAGATTTCCTCTTTGAGCATAACTATTATAACCATCTAAGTCTCCACCCATAACCATTTCACCTTTGTCAGATTGACTACAATAAAAGTGGCCTGCTCCAAAGGTAACCACATGATCTAGAAAAGGTTTCACAGGTTCTGAAACACAAGCTTGAAGAACGTGCGACTCAATGGGTAGTTTCATATTTAGTTTTGCTGCTAGGAGTGACGTGCTACCCGCTACACATAATCCTACTTTCTTCGTTTTGATATTTCCTTTTGAAGTTTGCACACCTTGAATTTTTCCATTCTGAACATCAAATCCCGTAACTTCACAGTGCTGAATAATATCTACTCCCATATAATCTGCTTGTCGCGCATACCCCCAGACCACAGCATCATGTCTAGCAGTTCCTCCTCGTGGTTGCATCAAGGCACCAAAAATTGGAAATCGACATGAAGAGGAAAAATCTGCAAAAGGAATCTTTTTTTTTAATTCTTCTCTGCCTAACATTACTGCATCAATGCCATTTAATCTCATAGAATTACCTCTTCGTCTATATGCATTTAATTGAGCATCGGAGTGTGCAAGATTAATAATACCTCTCGGTGAATACATCACATTATAATTTAACTCTTGACTTAAATTTTCCCAAAGTTTCATGCCAAATTCATAAAAAAGATTGTTGACATCATACATATAATTTGATCTTAGAATTGTTGTATTCCTTCCAACGTTACCTCCACCTATCCACCCTTTTTCCAATATGGCTACGTTGGTAATTTTTTGTTCTTTCGCAAGATAATATGCAGTAGCTAATCCATGCCCACCCCCTCCTACAATCACAACATCATACTCTTTCTTTGGCTCAGGATCTTTCCAAGCTACTTCCCAGTTCTGGTGATTGCTAAAAGCATTTTTTATTAAACTGAATATGGAATATTTTTGCATAGGAATTACCTTATATGACTCAACCAAATTTTTCTATTTGTAGTAGATATAATAAATAATGTATACATGATGCTTATTTTTGAATATAGGAGTCCAAATGGGTAGTGTAAAATCTGATATTGAAATCGCAAGAGCCGCGAAAATGAAGCCCATCAAAGATGTGCTTACAAAACTCAGTATCCCAGATGAACATAGTGCATTTAGTCCTATGGGACGTCATATTGCCAAATTAAATTTAGAATATATCGATAAATTAAAGGAAAAAAATAGCAATTTAATTTTAGTCACAGCCATCACTCCAACTCCAGCCGGTGAGGGAAAAACTACAACGTCTGTTGGTTTATGTGATGGACTGAATAAAATTGGAAAACAATCTGTTGTTTGTTTAAGAGAACCCAGTCTTGGACCTTCTTTTGGAATGAAAGGTGGTGCAGCTGGAGGAGGTTACGCTCAAGTTGTTCCTATGGAACAAATTAATTTACATTTCACAGGTGACTTTCATGCTATTACCTCTGCTCACAATCTTTTGTCAGCATTAATTGATAATCATATTTATTGGGGAAACAAATTAAATATTGACGTTAGAAGAATTGAGTGGAGACGATTGATTGATTTAAATGATCGAGCGCTTCGATCCATAAATATTAATCTTGGTGGTGTAGCCAATGGTTTTCCTAGAGAAGATGGATTTGATATTACCCCCGCATCTGAGATAATGGCAATTTTCTGCTTATCCAATAACTTGAAAGATCTCGAAAAAAAAATTGGAAATATTACTGTAGCTTATACTCGAGAAAAAAAACCAATCTATGCAAAAGATTTGAATGCACATAAACCAATGACGGTATTATTAAAAGAAGCTATTAGACCCAATGTTACTCAAACCCTTGAAAATAATCCTGCGATTATTCACGGTGGTCCATTTGGTAATATCGCTCACGGTTGTAACTCAATCATTGCAACAAAGACATCCTTAAAATTATCTGAATATGTTGTTACAGAAGCAGGTTTCGGTGCTGATCTTGGTGCCGAAAAATTTCTAAATATTAAATGTCGTAAAGGAGATATTCAACCGAATTGTGTTGTTCTTGTTGCTACTATTAGAGCACTAAAAATGCATGGTGGCGTAAAAAAAGATGATTTAAAAAAAGAAAATATTGAAGCACTTGAAAAAGGTCTACCTAATCTTGAACGGCATATTAATAATATTAAAAAATTTGGTTTAGAAGTTACTGTTGCCATTAACCATTTTATAACTGATACCAACAAAGAAGTTAAAATCATCGAAGAGTATTGTTCTAAACTTGGTGTGAAAGCAAATCTTTGTATGCATTGGGCTAAAGGTGGGGAGGGAACCAAAGAACTTGCAAATCATGTGGTAGAGCTTTGTAAAAAAACAAAAAAAGAGAACTTTAAATTTTTATATTCCAACGATACCAGTCTTTGGGAAAAAATAGAAATCATTGCAAAAGAAATGTATGGAGCAAGCGAAGTAATAGCGGATACAAAAATTAGAGATCAGCTAAAAAAAATGCAAGAGGACGGATTTGGTAAATTACCTATTTGTGTGGCTAAAACTCAGTACAGTTTCTCTACGGATCCCAATTTAAAAGGAGCACCAACAGGCCACGTCTTGCCAATTAGGGAGATTAGACTCTCAAGTGGTGCGGAATTTATAATAGTAATTTGCGGATCTATTATGACAATGCCTGGTCTTCCAAGAGTACCTGCCGCACATTCTATTAAGTTAAATGAAAAAGGCGAAATAGAAGGTTTGTTTTAATTATTTTCTTTAAGATAATTTATCCAATTTTTCAATTCTAGTAAACGAATATCATCCTTAAGTTGGACTTTGGCTTTTTCTATTAAACTAATATGCTGATTAATTTCAGTTTCGTTTTTAAAACTTTTATTATCAATTAGCTTTTTTGATCTATGTTTAATTAATTTAATCATATAATCATAAGGTATTTCAGGATGATATTGTAATCCCCATATTTCTGAGTTTCCAACGGTAAAATGTAATGCTTCAAACTTATTAATTTTATTACTTGCAAGCACAACAGCGTTGTTTGGTGGAATTTCTACTTCATCATAATTAAAAGCGGGTGTTGTAAATTTGTGAGGCTTAGAAGAGTAAAGCTTATGTTTTTTTCCTTCATTGGTAAGTTCTATATCATAAGCAATACCAACATGGGGACCACTTGGAGCTACCCTACATTTTCCTCCAGCTGCATTAACGGTTATTTGCAATCCCCAACAAGCTGCAAAAATTTTCTTTTCATGTTTAAAACATGTTTTTGCAAAATCTATATGTTTTTTAACTTCATTACTGAAATCATCTATACGCAAAGTACTGCCAGTTAAAATAATACCATCATATTTCTTTAAAGAATCAATAATTTTTGAAATAGCACTATCATCGCCAGGTTCAACAATATTTATTTCACAATTTGGTTCAAACATTTTAATATGCTGTTTAAAATTTTCTGATTGAGGTACGCAACCCGCTTTGTTAAAATTGGAATTTTCTTCTTTCGTATTACCCTCTACGATCAATAGTTTTAAAATGCTCATTTATTAATTAAATAGTTTGCCCTCAATACTATGTCGGTACATCAGTTTCATATCATTTAATGTAGTTTTTTTAGGATTTTCCGGAGTACAAGGATCGTTCAGCGCCATAGGAGATAGTTTTTCTATATCTTTATCAGTTATTTTTGCACACTCTGATAACTTATGCGGAATTTTAATTTTATCACGTAAATCCAAAACCCAATCAATAAATGAATTAAATGAAGGATTTTTCAATTCAAGATATTCGCTTAGTTTTGCAATTTTATTTTCTATTGCAGATCGGTTAAAAGTGAGAACATAAGGCATAAAAATCGCGTTGGACAAACCATGATGAATATTAAAAACAGAATTAACAGGATGACTTAGTGAGTGAATTGCTCCCAAACCTTTTTGAAAAGCAGTTGCTCCCATACTTGATGCAGTAAGCATGTTACCTCTGGCTTCTAAATTGTCTCCTTCTTTAACTGCAATGATTAACCATTTTTTTATTAACCACATCCCTTCAAGGGCTATACCGTCAGCCATGGGATGATATCCTGAAGCACAATAAGCTTCCAAATTGTGAGCGAGAGCATCCATGCCTGTAGCTGCTGTTAAAAAAGGAGGTAAACCCAAAGTTAATTGTGGATCAAGAATAGTTAACGTCGGAAGCATTTTGGGATGAAAAACTATTTTTTTTTCATTTGTTTTTTCATTTATTATAGCCGCAGCTCTGGATATTTCAGAACCAGTTCCAGCAGTCGTAGGAATAGCAATAATTGGTTTGATTTCATCGGGATTGCTCATTTTATTTTTTGCCATTGATTCATTATAGTCGTTTTCAGCCCAAAAACTTCCCTCTCCAGAAAAATCCCAAAGAGGTCTATTATTTGATTCTAATAATGCAATTGATTTGCCAACATCTAAACTGCTACCTCCTCCAAAAGCAATTACGCCATCGTGATTTCCGCTTTTAAAAACTTCTACACCTTTTGTAACGTATCTACTTACAGGATTTCCTTTTACCTCTGAATAAACTTTTGTGGGAATGAAATTTTTGTTATTAGATTGAATTGCACTAGCGACCATTTCTGTTTTGACTAAATCTGAGTCTGTCACAAACAGAGGTTTCTTTATGCCAAGCGTCTTGCAAGCTTTAGG
>Ga0208832_100090_pt1 | contig 21273 bp, 17 predicted proteins | sample DeeseametaMP2158_FD_184175 | JGI IMG/M metagenome (GOLD analysis project Ga0208832, IMG submission 184175) | Marine microbial communities from the Deep Pacific Ocean - MP2158 (SPAdes) | ecosystem: Environmental > Aquatic > Marine > Oceanic | place: Southwest of Acapulco, Mexico, North Pacific...
GCATGACCGAGTCGTTCGGCCCCTACTGCGGCTACCCGGCCGACACCGACATGCCCGAATCCGCCTGGGGCAGCTGCGGAAAGCCGTTCGACGGGATGACGGTGCGGGTGGTCGATCCCGACACCGGCACACCGGTGTCCACGGGTGAGGCCGGCATGATCCAGATCCGGGGACCTCACGTGATGCAGGGCATCTGCCGGCGCAGCAGAGAAGAGGTCTTCACCGCCGACGGGTACTACCCCACCGGCGATCTCGGGCACCTCGACGCCGACGGATTCCTGTTCTTCGACGGCCGGGCCGACGACATGTTCAAGGTCAGCGGAGCCACGGTGTATCCGAGCGAAGTCGAGCGGGCGCTACGCGGCCTGACCGGTGTCCGGGCGGCCTTCGTGACCAACGTCGCGGGCCCGGCGGGTGAGCGGGTCGGCGCCGCCGTCGTGTGCGACGCACCGACGACCGTCGCGGACCTGCGCGCCGCAGCCAGGGCGGTGCTCAGCCCCTTCAAGGTTCCCACGGTGTGGGCGCTGCTCGACGACGAGGACGCGGTGCCCCGCGGTGCAACCGGAAAGGTCGATGCGGCCCGGTTGCGGGCCATGCTCCTGCTCAGATGACCCGGCGGGCGCGCAGGCCGGTGATGTCGGCGTCGGAATAGCCCGCCTCACGCAGTACCTCGTCGGAGTGCTCCCCCAGCAGGGGTGCACGCCTGCGGATTTCACCGGGAGTCTCCGAGAGCCGGAACGGTGTCTCGATGATCGGGACGTGGTGCGCGGCGCCGGGGAACGCCACCCTCTGCAGGTAACCCATCTCGTTGATGTGGGCGTCGTCGAGGACCTCCTGAGTCGAGTGCATCGGCGCGGCCGGGAGTTTCGCCGACTCGAGCAGCCCCAGAACCTCAGCCTTGGTCTTCTCTGCGCACCACCGACTCATGATGTCGTTGAGTTCGTCGCCGTGGCGCCAGCGCAGGTCGTCGTCGGCGAATCTGGGGTCGTCGTAGAGTTCGGGGCGCCCGATCAGCCGGCACCACCGCTTGAACATCGGCTGCCCGGCGACCTGGAGCAGCACCCAGCCACCGTCGGCGGTGCGGTACAGATCGCAGGGCGCCACGGACGTGCCCTGGTTGGCCATCCGGGGCTTGTCGGTGCTCAGCAGGTCGCGTTCGATCAGGAAGGCGTTGGACAACATCAGCGCGGTCGGTAGCAATGCTCCTTCGACATGCTGGCCCACCCCGGTGCGGTCGCGGTGATACAGCGCCATCATCACACCGATGGTCAGCGTCAGCGCCGTGCCGAAGTCGGCGTACGGGACCACTGTGCGAATGGGTTGATCCGGTAGGCCCTGACGGTAGGTCGCGCCCGACATGACCTGTCCTGCTCCGTCGAAGCCGATGCGGTCGCTGTAGGGGCCACCCTCGCCGTACGCGGTGGCGCTGGCCAGGATGATGTCCGGCTTGACCGCCCGCAGCGATTCGTAATCCAGTCCATTGGCCCGCATGCCGGCGGCAGGCATGTTGGCGACCACGATGTCGGCGTTCGCCACCAGCCGACGGGTGATCGCCCGGCCCTCGTCGGTCGTGGTGTCCAGCGTCAGCGAGCGCTTGTTGCGGTTGCACTGCAGGAAGGTTGCGCCTTCGCCGGTCTCGGTGACCGCTTGCACCCACCGGTCCTCCCCGCCGTCCCGCTTCTCGACGCGGATGACGTCGGCGCCCATGTCGGCCAGCAGGGCCGAACACCACGGCGCGGCGATGAAGCGGCCGAAATCCAGCACCCGTACGCCGTCGAGCACCCGCATCGACGCTGTCCCCTCCTCGGTCATCGCGCCGACACCGTGCGCGTGGGCGGCGACACCGGCATCACTCGATCACTCCGCGGCGGGTCAGGTGGGCGATCAACGGTTCGGCGCCGGCGGCCAGATGCTCAGACATCGCGCTGCGCGCCGCAGACTCGTCGCGAGCGCGGAGCGCGGCAAGGATGTGGCGGTGGTGGGCGTTGGACTTCTCGGGCCACCCGCTGATGGTGGGAAACAGCGATTCCGGTGCGTAACGGGTGATTTGCGACATCAGCTGGGCCAGCTTCGGCGAATCGGCGGCCACGTTGATCGCCCGGTGGAACTCGTGGTTCAGCCGTACTGCGCGTTCCCCGTCGTCGGCGGCGTAAGCACGCTCCAACTCGTTCTGGATCTGCTCGAGCTCGCGCAACTGGGTTTCGGTGATACCGACCGCCGCCCTGGCCGTCAGTTCCGCGCCGAGGTAGGCCTGCACGTTCGACACGTCGGTGACATCGCGATGCGTCACCGGGCGCACCACGAAACCGCGGCGGGGTTGCTGCTCGAGCAACCCCTCTGCCTTCAGCTCGAACAGCGCCTCGCGCACCGGGGTGACGCTGACACCCAATTCGGCGGCGAGCTGGTCCAGACGCACGTAGGCCCCGGCGGCGTAGGACCCGTCGAAGATCCGCCGCCGGACATAGCGTGCAACATCCTCGGCGAGCTGCGGACGCGCAGCGAAATCGGGGACGCTCATCCCGTCACACCCGGTAGTCCGCGAGCAGCCGCTTGCTGATGATGTTCTTCTGGATCTCGCTGGTGCCCTCGCCGATCAGCAGAAACGGCGCGTCGCGCATGAGCCGCTCGATCTCGTACTCCTTGGAATAACCGTATCCGCCGTGGATCCGGAAGCTCTGCTGGGTGACCTCGGCACAGACCTCGCTGGCGAAGTACTTCGCCATACCGGCCGCCACGTCGTTGCGTTCGCCGGAGTCCTTCATGCGGGCCGCGTTGACCATCATCAGATGGGCTGCCTCGACCTTGGTCGCCATCTCGGCGAGCTGGAACGCAATGGCCTGATGCTCGGCGATCGGCTTGCCGAAGGTGCTGCGCTGCTGGGCGTATCGCACCGCGAGCTCGAAGGCCCGGATACCCACACCGCAGGCACGCGCCGAGACGTTCACCCGACCCACCTCGACGCCGTCCATCATCTGGAAGAACCCCTGACCGGGTGCCTCGCCGAGAATGTCCGTGGCGTTGGCGTGATAGCCGTCGAAGATCAGCTCCGTGGTGTCGATGCCCTTGTAGCCCAGTTTGTCGAGCTTCCCGGGGATGACCAAACCCGGCGCCACTTCACCGAAGCCGCTGGGCTTTTCGACCAGGAACGCGGTCAGGTTGCGGTGGGGCTTGTCGGCGCCCTCGTCGGTGCGGACCAGCGCCGCCACCAACGTGGAACTCCCACCATTGGTCAACCACATCTTCTGGCCGTCGATCGTGTAGGTCCCGTCGCCGTTCTTCCTCGCGCGGGTACGGATCGCCGCGACATCGGAGCCGAGCTCGGGTTCAGACATCGAGAACGCGCCGCGGGACTCTCCGGTGGCCATCTTTGGCAGGTGGTATCGCTTCTGATCGTCGGTGCCGTGTTGACGGATCATGTAGGCGACGATGAAGTGGGTGTTGATCACGCCGGACACGCTCATCCAGCCGCGGGCGAGTTCCTCGACACACAGCGCGTACGTCAGCAGCGACTCCCCCAGCCCGCCGTACTCCTCGGGAATCATCAACCCGAACAGGCCCATCTCCTTCATCGCGTCGACGATGCCCTGAGGGTACTGGTCGGCGTGTTCGAGTTCCTGTGCGCTGGGGATGATCTCCTTGTCGACGAACTGCCGCACGGTGGTGACGATCTCGGTCTGGAACTCGGTGAGGCCGAGCGTCTGCGCCAGCTTCGTCACGCCGGCACTCCTTTTCCGGTGACGGACTCGAACACCGCGGCCAGCCCCTGGCCACCGCCGATGCACATCGTTTCCAGGCCGTAACGGCCACCGCGACGGTGCAGTTCGCGCGCCAGCGTCGCGAGCATCCGCCCACCGGTGGCACCGACGGGGTGGCCCAGCGAAATGCCCGAGCCGTGCACGTTGGTGCGGTCGAGATCGGCGTCGCCGAACTTCCATTCCCGCAGACAGGCCAACACCTGGGCGGCGAACGCCTCGTTGAGCTCGATGAGGTCCATATCGGCCAGCGTGAGCCCGGCCTTGCCCAGCGCCGCCTCGGTGGCCGGCACCGGACCGATCCCCATCACGTTGGGCGCCACCCCGGCCACCGCCCACGACACCAGCCGCACCAGCGGGGTCAGCCCCAGCTTCGCAGCCTTCTCCGGCGTCGTGACGAGGCACATCGATGCGGCGTCGTTCTGTCCGCTGGAGTTTCCGGCGGTCACCGTCGCCTCCGGATCGCTTTTACCCAGAACGGGTTTGAGCTTGGCGAGCGACTCCGTCGAGGTGTCTGCGCGCGGATGCTCGTCGGTGTCGAACACCTCGTCGCCGGCCCGGGTCGACACGGTCACCGGGATGATGGCCCCGGCGAGCTGCCCGGATTCCTGGGCTGCGACTGCCCGCCGGTGCGACAACACAGCGAGTTCGTCCTGTTCTTCGCGCGTAATGCCGTATTCGCGTCGCAGGTTCTCGGCGGTCTCGAGCATGCCGCCGGGCACCGGATGGTTCCTGCCGCCTGCGGTGGTGCGGCCGCGCGCCAGCGCGTCGTGCACGGTGATGCCCCCACGGGCACCGCCCCAGCGCATGTCGGTGGAGTGGAACACCACGTTGCTCATCGACTCGGCACCGCCGGCGACGACAAGGTCGTTGGCTCCGCTCGCCACCTGCAGACAGGCCTGGATCACCGCCTGAAGTCCCGACCCGCAGCGGCGGTCGATCTGCATGCCCGGCACGCTCACCGGCAGTCCAGCGTCCAGTGCGATCACCCGGCCGATCGCCGGTGCTTCCATGCTCGGATAGCAGTGCCCGACGATGACGTCCTCGACGGCATCGGGCGCCACACCCGTGCGCGAGAGCAGACCCTGCAGCGCGGTCACGCCGAGGTCGACGGCCGTGAGGCTCTCGAACATCCCGTGGTAGCGGCCGATCGGAGTTCGGACCGGCTCGCAGATGACCGCCTCCACCGTCACAGGTGCCGCCCGCCGGTGACCTCGAGCACCGTCCCGGTCATGTACGAGGACAGGTCGGAGGCCAGGAACAGTGCCACCTTGGCGACCTCCTCGGGCTCGCCGGCCCGCCCCATCGGCACCTCGGCCACCTTGGAGTCCCAAATTCGTTGCGGCATGGCCTCGGTCATCGCCGAGCGGATCAAGCCCGGTTGGATCGCGTTGACCCGCACGCCGAGGTACGCCAGCTCCTTGGACGCCGCCTTGGTCATGCCGACGATGCCGGCCTTGGCCGCCGAATAGTTGGTCTGCCCGACCATGCCCACCTTGCCCGAGATGGAGGACATGTTCACGATCGCGCCGTGCCCTGCTTCGCGCATCACCGCGGCGGCAGCACGCAGACCGTTCCACGTCCCTTTCAGGTGGACCGCGATGACCTGGTCGAACTGCTCCTCGGTCATCTTGCGCATGGTGGCGTCGCGCGTGATGCCCGCGTTGTTGACCATGATGTCCAGCCCACCGAAACCGTCGACCGCGGCGGCGACGAGAGCCTCGACCTCGGCGGCGCTGGTCACGTCGCACTGCACTGCCCGGGAAACGGACTCGCCACCCAGCTGTTTGGCGGCGATCTGGGTGGCCTCGCCGTTGACGTCACCGAGCACCACACGGGCCCCCTCCGCGACGAAGCACTGGGCGATCGCGAATCCCAGCCCCTGCGCCCCTCCGGTGATCACCGCGGTTTTTCCCGTCAGCAATGACACGTCTTTCACCAACCCTCTGCTCGTCTCCCGACACCGTCGGACGTCATCATATTTCATATACGATATTCGAGATGCCGGCCACCGAGGAGAGCGAACACCGATGACCACCGCCGAAGTCAGCGACGACGACTTCCAGGACATCCTGGGCCAGACTCGGCATTTCGTCCGCACCGCGGTCGTGCCGCGCGAGCAAGAGATCCTGGCCGAGGACCGAGTACCCGACGATCTGCGCGACCAGGCCATGAAGATGGGGCTGTTCGGCTACGCCATCCCGCAGCAGTGGGGCGGTCTGGGCCTGCACATCGGCCAGGACGTCGAACTGGCGATGGAACTCGGTTACACCTGCCTGGCGCTGCGGTCGATGTTCGGCACCAACAACGGCATCGCCGGCCAGGTCCTCGTCGGTTTCGGTACCGACGACCAGAAGAGTCGGTGGCTGGAACCCATCGCTTCGGGCGAGGTGGTCGCGTCCTTCGCGTTGACCGAACCGGGCGCCGGCTCCAACCCCTCCGGACTGAAGACCAAGGCGATTCGTGACGGTGCGTCGTGGGTGATCGACGGATCCAAGCAGTACATCACCAATGCGCCGGTCGCCGACCTGTTCATCGTGTTCGCCCGCACCCGCCCCGCCGACGACGCCGGACCGGGGATCGCGGTGTTCCTTGTTCCCGCCGACACCCCCGGGGTCGAGGTCGGCGCCAAGGACGCGAAGATGGGCCAGGAGGGCGCCTGGACGGCCGACGTGACCTTCACCGATGTCCGGGTGGGCGATGAGGCGCTGATCGGCGGCAGCGAGGACCACGGTTACCGGGCAGCGATGACCTCGCTGGCACGCGGGCGGATTCACATCGCAGCACTTGCCGTAGGTGCCGCCCAACGCGCCCTCGACGAGTCAGTCGCCTACGCCGCCACGGCGACGCAGGGCGGCACACCGATCGGCAACTTTCAACTGGTGCAGGCGATGCTGGCCGATCAGCAGGCCGGGGTGATGGCCGGCCGGGCGATGGTGCGCGATGCGGCGCGGCTGTGGCTCACCGGTGAGGACCGCCGGATCGCTCCGTCGGCGGCAAAGTTGTTCTGCACGGAAATGGCAGGCGAGGTAGCGGATCTCGCGGTGCAGGTGCACGGCGGCGCCGGATACATGCGGGGTGTTCCCGTCGAACGGATCTACCGTGAGGTACGGCTGCTTCGCCTCTACGAGGGCACCAGCGAGATCCAGCGGCTCATCGTCGGATCCAACCTCGTCAAGGCGGCGCAGCGAGACGTCCGGTGAACGGGCGCCCGGAGGACCGGGTCGCGCTCGTCACCGGTGCCGCCCGGGCCGCGGGAACAGCGTCCACCCCGGCCCGGTGACCACCGCACTACTGAGTGGCGACGACCCTGTGCAGGAACGCGATCTGGTCGACGACGGCCTTGTCGAACCAGTCGTGGCCGGGCCACACGTCGAAATGATCGCAGGGGTAGTGATGGACCTGCGCTCGGCCGTGTGCCGCGGTAGCAGCCACGGCGTCGGCGGGGACGTAGGAGTCGAAATCTGCGATCTGTACCAGCAGCGGACAGCGTAACCGCTTGGCCGCAGCCGCCGTTCGGACACCGAGCACCTCGAGTCCCACCGAGCAGTCGATTTCGTTGCGCCACGAGGGGCCGGCCATCGCACGGTAGCTCTCGTCGGCTCCCTCCAACGCCAGCGCCCCGCCCCCACCCACGGGTGACACCAGCGGCATCATGGTCGGCGCGCCACCTCGGGCGACCGACACCCTGCTCCGGATCCCGGTCAGGGTCCAGCGCAGGGAGGTGGTCAGATCGCGCGACGTCATCGCCGCTCGGCTGACCGCCATCCCGCTGGTCAGCGGAGTCAGCGCGATGACCGCGCCGACGTCGTCCCGCTCGGCCGCCACGCGCAGCACGTGTCCGCCGGAGAACGACACGCCCCACAACACCACCCTGCCGGGGTCCACCCCGGGCAGCGCGGCGGCTGCATCGACGGCGGCGTGATAGTCCGCGATCTGGCGACGAACCGACAGCGACTGCCGGGGCAGGCCCTGCGAGGCGCCGAAGCCCCGGTAGTCGAAGGCCAGCACATCCGCTCCCGCCTCGGCGATCCGTTCGGCGAACGGCGCGAGGCCGGAATCCTTCGTGCCGCCGAAACCGTGCGCCATGACGACCACCGGCCTGCGGGCGGAACCTCCGTTGCCGGCGAAATGCCATGCGCTGCAGACGTCGCCGCCGCTGACGAAGTCGACCTCGACCGGGGTCATGACGCGACCCGGTCGAGCCGCCGGGCGCGCTCCCGTCCGGCGGGGATCTCGCGACAACGCAGATCGTGCTCGTAGACGAAGTAGTCGACCTGCTGGGTGTGGCGCGGCCGGTCTGTGCAGTGTCCGGCATGCAGTTGCTGGTCGGCGTCGATCACCCGCTCCATCTCGACGGCGGCGGGCAACGCGTACTGCCCGACGGCGTAGGCGGCGAGCAATCGCGCCTGGCACTCGACGAACGGGAACAGCGTCGGGACCGCTTGCGCGAAGCCCATGAACACCAAATTATCCAAACCCGGCTTGAACATCCGCTTGTAGAGCCGCAGCTGGTTGCCGGGCGCGCTGACGAACTTCGGGTCGAAGAACGGAAAGGTGATGTTGTAACCGGTGGCGTAGATGATGACGTCGAACACGCCGCTGGTCCCGTCGACGAAGTGCACGGTGTCGCCGTCCAGGCGAGCGACGTTCGGCTTGGGCACCACGTCGCCCGAACCGAGCCGCAACGGTAGTTCGACCGACTGCGTCGGATGTGCCTCGAACAGCTTGTGATCGGCCGGCGGCAGCCCGTACATCGTCGGGTCGGTGCCGAACAGCGGAGCGATCAGCTGTACCGCCTTGCGCTGCCAGGACAGCGGAAGGTGCGGCGAGGTCCGGAACAACGTGTCGCCGGGACGGCCCGCGATGTACTTGGGCACGATCCACGCGCTGGATCTCGTCGACAGCGTGACGTGGTTGCCCAGCGCCTTCGACGACAGTTCGACGGTGATGTCGGCGGCGCTGTTGCCGATGCCGACCACCAGGATCCGTTTTCCGCGCAGGTCCAGCGGCGCCGTCGGGTCGACGTAGGAATGGGAATGCATCGACTCGCCGGCGAAGGTACCCGGGAAGTCGGGCAGCCGCGGGTCCCAGTGATGCCCGTTGGCGACGACCAGCAGGTCGAAGTCGCGCTGCGCGCCCGCCTGGTCGATCAGGCGCCACCCGCCGTCGGTATCGGGTTCGGCGTGCACGACACCGTTTTCGAACTCGATGTGGTCGGACAGCCCGAAGGCCTCGGCGTAGTCGTCGAGGTAGGCCTTGATCTGTGTGTGATGCGGAAACGACGGGTAATGCTCGGGCATCGGAAAGTCCTTGAACGACAGGCGATCCTTCGAGGTGTCGATGTGCAGCGACCGGTAGGCACTGCTGTGCCCGTTGGGATTCGCGAACGCCCAGTTCCCCCCGATGCGGTCGGAGGTCTCGAATGTGGTGTAGGAGACGCCGTAATCCTTGAGCATCTTGCCGGCCGTCAGACCGCTGATCCCCGCGCCGATCACTGCGACCTGCTGGTGTGCCTTATCCACCGTCGCTCCTCACGTCGTCACGCAATCTACGAGCGTTTTTGACGTACGTCAACGGTTACTGACACATGTCGGAGGTGCTCAGCCCAGGAAGCGCACGATCGACTCCGCGACGGCAGCGGGCTTGTCGGCACCCTCGATCTCGACGGTCGTGTTCAGCGTTGCCTGCACGGCATTGTCGAGTTGGGCGACCAAGGCGATCACCGCGCGGGCGCGCAGCCTGGCTCCCACTCGCACCGGAGTGATGAACCGGACCTTGTTGTAGCCGTAGTTGATGGCCATCGCGATGTTGTCGACGGTGTACAGCTGATGCGTGAAGTAGGGCAGCAGTGACAGCGTCAACAACCCGTGCGCGATCGTGCCGCCGAAGGGGCCACTGTCGGCCCGCTCGGGATCGACGTGAATCCATTGATGATCCTCGGTGGCGTCGGCGAAGAGGTCGACGCGGTCCTGGGTGATCTCCAACCAATCGGTGGGCCCGAGTTCGGCGCCCTCTGCGGCAACCAACTCCGATAGTCCGTTGAACTTCTGCACGGGGTCTCCTTCGACGTCGGAACGGGGACGAGCACGGCCGGCGCGCGTGCGCCGTTACACAGTGCCACAGCCCCGCGCCGCCCCCGCGGCATCGGCCCCGTCGGCTCTGCCGACGCACCGGCCCCGTCGGCTCTGCCGACGCATCGGCCCCGCCGGCCTTGCCGACGCATCAGCCCCGCCGGTCCTGCCGACGCATCGGCCCCGCCGGCCTTGCCGACGCATCAGCCCCGCCGGTCCTGCCGACACACCAGCCCCGCCGGTCCTGCCGACACATCAGCCCCGTCGGCTCCGACGACACGACGTGTCCCCGGCGTCGCCAGGTGTCCACCTCGTCGGCGCGTGGTTGCCCGACACAAACCAGCGAACGCATTACCGGACAAGTCGTCGCGCCGCACGCGCGGACATGATCAACCCGCGGCACGGCCGACGTTTCGGAATAACAGCGTCGGGCAGCGAAGTTAGCGTCGCTTTACATCTATTTGCAGATAACGCTGCCAAAAGGTGAATCATCGTGGCAGCCGGGTTCGCTGAAATAGAATTGTAGCGCCTTAACCAGTTCACACTGCAAATAAAGAGGTTGCCAAAGTTGGCGTTCGGGTACAGCTCTACCAGGATCTTGGATAACCAGCAGTCGCGGCCCTGGAAAATCTAGTCACACTAGCTGGAATTTGCGGCGCAAGGCGACATACTTATCCTGCCGTATTCAAACAAAACCGGTTACTCATGGCCAGTCATCGACGACTCGGCTTTGATGCGCCGGTCACTCAAGACGGGAAAAACATGCCGAATACCGTTCTTCAAGTAGCTGATCGCCCCCTCGGTCAGGCCGTGGCCACCCACAGTTGGTGGGACGCCGACGCCGATTGCACGTTGGTGATGTCACATCCGTCCGTTGATCCCGAACTCTGGCACGAATACCTGCGCGGCGCCGATCGAAGCTACCGCAAGCACGGTGTGCAGAGCGCCTTGGACATCGAGGAGATCAGCGACGGACACGACACCGCGCTGTTCTGGGCCGCTCTCGACCGGACCGGGCGGGTGATCGGCGGCGTTCGTGCGATCGGCCCTCTCACCGGGGCCGACGATTCCCATGCCGTCGTCGAATGGGCGGGGCAGCCGGGTCTGGCCTCGGTGCGCAAGATGATCGACGACCGCGTGCCGTTCGGGGTGCTCGAGATGAAGACGGCATTCGTCACCGACGACGCGGACAAGAGCCGACGTGTCACCCGCGTGCTCGCGCGGACCGCCTTTCATGCCATGGCGGCGCTGGAACTGCAGTTCTGCATGGCCACATCGGCGGCCCACGTACTCGACAAGTGGCGCTCCTCCGGTGGGGTGGTCGCCTCCATTCCGGCCACGCCGTACCCCGACTCGCGCTACCAGACCAAGATGATGTGGTGGGACCGCAACACCTTCATCCGACACGCCGAACCCACGCAGGTCTCGAAGATCATCACCGAGGTCCTGGACCTCCAACGGGCGTGGCCTGCAGAACACGCACTCGCCGCGGTGCATGATGATGCGTTGTGACGTCTGAGCCTTCTGCTACGCATGGGACCGATACTGCTGGATTCCACGAGCGGCATCGCGACGCGCACAGCGCCGTGGTCCTCGACCCCACCCTGCCCGACGACGCCGCTCTGATCGACTCCCTGCGCAGCGATCCCACTGTCACCGTCGTCGACACCGGGGCCGAGCAGGCACGGACGCTGGCGGAGCTGCTGCCGACACCGGGGCCGGAGTTCACCGACGAACCCCGGCGCTGGGCGTACTACCCGTGGCGGCGGACGCTCGTCGCCGTCCTGGGCCCCCGCGCCTATCTGCGGACCCGAACCGACCGCAACCGCGACCTGATCACCATCGCCGAGCAACAGCACCTGTCCTCACTGCGGATCGGAATCATCGGGCTCAGCGTCGGACATGCCATCGCCCACACGCTGGCGATGCAGGGATTGTGTGGAGAGCTGCGACTGGCCGACTTCGACGCGCTGGAGTTGTCGAACCTCAACCGGGTGCCGGCAACGGTCTTCGACCTCGGCGTCAACAAAGCCGCGGCGGCAGCTCGCAGGGTCGCCGAGATCGACCCGTATCTCGCTGTGCGCGTGGATGATCGCGGCGTGACCGCAGACAGCATCGACGGATTCCTCGAGGGGCTCGACGTCGTGGTCGAGGAGTGCGACTCCCTCGATGTCAAGGCTTTGGTCCGGGAAGCCGCACGCCGGCACCGGTTGCCGGTGGTGATGGCCACCAGCGACCGCGGTCTGGTCGACGTCGAACGCTTCGACACCGAACCCGACCGACCCGTGTTCCACGGGCTGCTCGGGGGACTCGACGCCGCCACCCTGGCCGGGCTGGACAACAAGGACAAGGTCCCACACGTGCTGCGGATCATCGAGGGCGCGAGTCTGTCACCCCGGGCCGCAGCATCGCTGGTCGAGGTCGGCCAGACGCTGGCGACCTGGCCGCAGCTCGCCGGCGACGTGCTGATCGGGGCATCCGCGGTCGCCGAGGCGGTCCGCAGAATCGGTCTGGGTGAGCGCCTTCCGTCCGGACGGGTACGTGTGGACATGTCGACCTTCATGGAGGAGCTGGTCGATCCCCGCAACAGAACAGCCGCGCCGGCCGAGGCGCACGACCCGGCCCCCGCGCGCGCCCGCGACGCGGTTCACGCGGTGGCGCTGGCCGCCAATCAGGCACCGTCGGGGGGCAACGCGCAGCCGTGGCGCATCGAGACCGGCGCCGGGACAGTCGCGATCCACCTCACCCCCGAGCGCACCACCCTGATGGACGTCAACCTTCGCGGCAGCGCCGTCGCCGTCGGCGCCGCGAGCTTCAATGCCCGCGTGGCCGCCGCCGCTCGCGGTGTCCTCGGCGACGTGCACCTCACCGAACATCAGACCGCCTCACCGCTCACCGCGGTGATCGACCTGGACGGTGCCGGCGCCGACCCGGACCTCGCCGCGCTGTACCCGCTCCTCGAGAGCCGGGAGACCAACCGGCACCGGGGCACCCCAACGCCCTTGACCGACACCATCACCGAAGCGCTCGGCAACGCCGCACACCGGGAAGGCGCCCGCCTGGTGTTGCTGACCGATCGCACCGACCTGGACGCCGCGGGCGAGGTGCTGTCCGGCGCCGACCGCATCCGCTACCTGACGACCCGGCTGCACCGCGAGATGACCTCCGAATTGCGTTGGCCCGGCGATGAATCCCCCGACACCGGCATTGATGTGCGCAGCCTCGAACTGAGTCCAGCCGATTTCGCGACGCTCGACATCCTCAGGCGCACCGAGGTCATGGCGCTGTTGGCATCCTGGGGAGTCGGTTCCAGGCTCGGCTCCGACACCCGGGACCGGATAGTGAACAGCTCGTCACTGGCGGTGATCATCGGCAGCGATCCGTCCCTGACCGGCTACGCGCACGGCGGAGCGGCGGCCGAAGCGGTCTGGTTGACCGCTCAACGCCACGGCCTGGCGGTCCAACCTGTCTCCCCCGTCTTCCTCTACGCACACGACGATGCCGACCTGCACGGTCTTTCACCGGAATTCGCCGGCCAACTGGCCGAGTTGCAGGACCGGTTTCGTCACTTGACGAGTGTGGCCGACGGGGAAACCCAGATCCTGGCCCTGCGACTCGTCACCGCACCACCCGCCTCGGTCCGTAGCCGCAGGCGACCGCTCGTTCACACGGCACCGGGCTTATCCTGACTGCACAATGTCCATGAACGGCACACCGCGCAGCCTCGACCTGATGGTCAAATCGGTGGCGACCCAGTTGATGGCCGCCACTGCGACCACTTCCGTCGAAGTCAGCCAACGTGTGCTGGCCGATCTGGTGTCCTACCTCGGCGTCGACGTCAGCTTCCTTCGCTACAACGACCACAAGATCAGGGCCTCCAGACTGATCGCCGAGTGGCCGATCCGGCCGAACATTCCTGACCCCGACCCGCTGGAGATCGTCTACTTCGCCGACGCCGACCCGGTGTTCGCAGTGTCGGAAAACGCCAAGAAGCCGGTGGTGCTGCGTCCAGAACCAGCCACCGATGACTACCAGCGGCGGATCGAGGAGAGTCGCGCGGTGCCCGCGACGTCGATGGCCGCCGCACCCCTGCTGTCGGGCAATGTCACCACCGGGGCCCTCGGGTTCATCAAGTTCGGCGACCGGGAGTGGAGCACCGACGAACTAAACGCACTGGAGACGATCGCGTCGCTGTTCGCCCAGGTTCAGGCCCGGGTGCTGGCCGAAGAACGGCTTCGTTACCTCGCCGAACACGACGACCTGACCGGTCTGCACAACCGGCGCGCCCTGCTGTCGCACCTGGACGAACGACTTGCGGCCGGCCGGCCTGGTCCGGTCTCGACGCTGTTCTTCGACCTGGACCGGCTCAAGGCGATCAACGACTACCTCGGGCACACCGCGGGCGACTGGTTCATCCGCGTGCTGGCCGAGCGCCTGCGCCGATCCGGCGACGGGGAGAACCTGATCGCCCGGTTGGGCGGCGACGAATTCGTCGTGGTTCCCCGCGCGGCAATGGACGAAGCCGCTGCCACCGCACTGGCTCATCAGCTGCAGTCCGCACTGCGCGAACAGGTCTCGATCGACGGCGAGGTACTCACCCGCACCGTGAGTATCGGTGTGGCACAGGGCACACCGGGTGTCGATACGACTTCGGACCTGCTGCGTCGCGCCGACCAGGCGGTCCTGACCGCCAAGAACTCCGGCGGCAACAAGGTCGCGGTGTTCACCGACGACATGGCGATGAAGAACGAGTTCCGTAACGACATCGAGTTGCACCTGCAGAACGTGATCGAAAGCGGGGCGCTGTTACTGCACTACCTTCCCGAGGTCGACATGCGCACCGGCGAGATCCTGGCCGCCGAAGCTCTGGTGCGTTGGCAGCACCCCACCCGTGGGTTGCTGGGACCCGATGCGTTCATCGGTGTCGCCGAATCCATCAATCTCGCCGGTGAACTCGGCCGATGGGTGATGCGTTCGGCGTGTGCGGATTTCGCGGCGTGGCAGTCGCGTGGGCTCGGGGAGAACATCGTCATGCGCATCAACGTCTCTCCGGTGCAATTGGTGATCGACGGCTTCGTGGAATCGGTGGCCGGCATCCTCGAAGAGTTCGGTCTCGCCCGCGGATCGGTCTGTCTGGAGATCACCGAGAACGTCGTGGTCCAGGACATCGAAACCACGCGGATCACGCTGGCAGCACTGAAGGCCGCCGGTGTCCAGATTGCCATCGACGACTTCGGAACCGGGTACAGCGCCTTCTCGCATCTGAAGTCACTGCCGGTGGACACGCTCAAGATCGACCGCGGTTTCGTCCGCGAACTAGGCGCTGATCCCGGTGATCTCGCCATCGTGCGCGCGATCATCGCCTTGGCCGAAGCGTTCGGGTTGGAGTTGGTGGCCGAAGGCGTCGAAACCGAAGCCGCTGCGCTGACGCTGCTGCGCCACGGCTGCCATCGCGCGCAGGGGTTCCTGCTCTCGCGCCCGATCGCGGGTGCAGCGCTGGAATCGCTGCTGTCCAAAGGCCGTCTGGCAATCAAGTTCTCCGCCTGAGCGCCGGGGTCACGCTCCGCAAGGCCGTGCAGAGCCGCTGAGCTGCACGCGGGCTCCGGCCGCCGCAGCGACCGCCGGGTCTGCGGTCAGCAGCTCCACGCGGCCGAAGCGGCTGGCGAGGCGACCGACCAGGGCCACCCGCACCTCCGCACCCTGCGGCAGCGGCGGTGTCACGAGCGGTCCGACCGCCCGGCACAGCAGGACACCGTGCCGGGCCCGAACCGTCAGGGCCCCTCCCTCGGTGTCGAACTCCGCACCGACAACGACCCCGTCGTCGAAGATCAGCCGCTGAAGAACGGTGGACCGGTCGACGGATACGCCTGCGTCCTCGGCTGCGGCTGTGAGCCAGGTCAGGACTGAACCACCGACATCATCGACATCGGGTGACATCACACCGATCTCGCTGACCGCCAGCCGACCGCCGTCGTCGGATTGCCACGCCGCGGTATCCCAGCCGGTGACTCGGGTGTAGAGGTATCCGGTGCGCGCGGGGATGCACTGCATCGCCCAGTCGCGCAGATGAGCACCGTCGAAGGTGTCGATCCGGCGTTTCCTGCCCTCGTCTGCAGTCGGGAGCGCACTCGCGAGTCGAACCGGCAGATCGACCGACGGGCGGGGCAACGACTCGAGCTCGATGTCGGCGGTCAACTCGTGCAGGAAGGTGGCGGTCGGGTCATCGAGCTGTGGCGCTTCGAACCAGTCGGTTTCGGACGCGGGCAAGTCTGCGCTGGCCAGCATCACCGCGCCACCGGCCCGCGCGGCGGCGATGGCGGTGGCCAGACCGCCGGGAGCTGTGTCGGTGCAGATGACATCGACCTCGTCGTCCCAACCGAACTCGTCGTCTACGGTTATGTGCCTCATATTTGCCACTCATCGCCCCTCCGTGAACACGACCACCGCTACCTCCGGCGATGAGCAAACAAGCGATCGCACCAATGCGGGGTCGCCACAGCCGTGATGGGTAATGAGGGGATTTGCCATCACGGACTGTGGCAACACGAACAACCTACCACCGCACACCGCAGATCAGTCCGCGCCGTGATGGGGGCCGGCGCCCGCGCGGGGCGGCACCATGAGGCGGTCCACAGCCGCGCACGGTTCCGCGCCGTGGGGCCGCCGAGAGCCACGCGCGGGTCGGCACCGTGAGGAGGTCCACAGCCGCCGAAAATCCGGTCGCGATTCACCCGAATTCAGCGACCTAACTAACTAGGTTTACTCTGTCGGGGAGCCCGCACACGAAAAGGGGAATCGATGGATCTGGAGTGGTCGGCCACCGATCTCGCGTTCCGCGACGAGGTGCGCACCTTTCTCGCCGAGAAGCTGACGCCGGAGCTTCGACGCGCTGGCCAGCTGATGACGAGCGTGTACGCCGACCACGACGCCAGCATGGAGTGGCAACGCATCCTGCACGAACAGGGCTGGGCCGCACCGGCCTGGCCGGTCGCTCACGGCGGTTGCGACTGGAGCCTGACCCAGCACTACATTTTCAGCAGGGAGTCGCAGCTCGCGGGGGCACCGTCGCTGTCCCCGATGGGTATCCGGATGGTGGCCCACGCGATCATCAAGTTCGGCACCGACGAACAGAAGGACTATTTCCTGCCCCGCATCCTCACGGGTGAGGTGTTCTTCTGTCAGGGCTACTCCGAACCAGAGGCCGGGTCGGACCTGGCGGCGTTGTCGATGGCCGCCCGCGACGACGGTGACCACCTGGTCTGCACCGGCAGCAAGATCTGGACCACCCATGCGCGGGAAGCCAATTGGATGTTCGCGCTCGTGCGCACCAGCCGCAGCGACAAGAAGCAACGTGGTATCACCTTCGTACTCATCGACATGTCCGCTCCTGGGATCGAGATTCGTCCTCTGGTGATGACGTCCGGCGAAGAAGTCCAGAACCAGGTGTTCTTCGACGACGTGCGGGTGCCCAAGGCCAACGTCATCGGCGACATCGATGACGGTTGGACGGTGGCGAAATACCTGCTCGAGTTCGAGCGCGGTGGCGGCGCGACGGCCCCGGCACTGCAGGTGATGGCTGAGGACATCGCGACGGTGTCGGCCCAGCAACCAGGCCCGAGCGGCGGGCGGCTTCTCGATGACCCCGCCTTCGCACACAAGCTGGCCGAGCTGCGGATCCGTACCGAGGTGCTCGAAATCCTCGAATACCAGGTGCTTGCCGTGGTCGCCGCGGGCGGAAACCCCGGCGCCAAGTCGTCGATGCTCAAGGTGCTGTCCACTGAACTGAGCCAGGCGCTCACCGAGCTCGCGATGGAGGCCGCCGGCCCACGGGGGCGCGTCTACCAACCACACGCGACATGCCCCGGCGGCCCGATCGCCGACTTCACGCCCCCGCAGCACGACTACGTCAGCGGTGAACCCTGGCAAGCCGTCGCTCCCCTGCGGTACTTCAACGACCGCGCCGGCTCGATCTACGCCGGCAGCAATGAGATTCAGCGCAACATCCTGGCGAAAGCAGCATTGGGGCTTTAGATGGACTTCACACTCAACGACGAACAGGAACTGCTTCGCAACGGGCTGACCCGGTTCCTGGCCACGCGCTACGACCTGGAGAAGAGCCGCGCGGCCGCCAAGACGGGCCTGGGCTGGCAGCCCGACATCTGGCGGGCGTTCGCCGAGGAGCTGGGCATCCTGGGCGCCGCGTTGCCCGAGGAGTACGGCGGCATCGGCGGTGGCGCCGTCGAGATGATGCTCATCGCCGAGGCTTTGGGCCACGCGCTCGTGATCGAACCGTACGTCGACACCGCCGTCGTCGCGGCCGGCCTGCTGCGGCGCGCCGGCGGGGACGCCGCCGCCGAGTTGGTGGAGAAGATCGCCTCGGGCACCGCGATCGTCACGGTCGCTGCCACAGAGCCGACCTCGGGCGAGAACTGGCGTGACGTGACGACCGTGGCCGAGCGCGACGGAGCCGACTGGGTGCTGCGTGGTACCAAGATCGTCTCAGCGAGTACCCCGCTGGCCAGCCACGTGCTGGTGACAGCGCGGACCTCCGGTGCCCGCACCGACGCCGATGGGATATCGCTCTTCCTGGTCGAGGTCGGGTCGTCGACGCCGGGATTGACCCTGCACCACTACCGCACCGTCGATGACCGGCGCGCCTCCGACATCGCTTTGGAGGGTGTCCGTCTGCCTTCCGACGCCCTTGTCGGCGGGGCGGGAGTCGCCTGGCCCTGGCTGACCCGAGCCCGCGACGAGGGCGCGGCGGCCGTGTGCGCCGAGGCAGTCGGGTGCATGCGCAAGGTTCTCGCCGACACCGTCGAGTACTGCAAGCAACGCCAGCAGTTCGGGCAGCCGATCGGCGGCTTCCAAGTGCTCCAGCACCGCATGGTGGACATGTACATGCACGTGGAGCAGGCCGCGGCGGCAGCGTTGCTCGCCATCCTCAAGCTGGACGCCGATGAGGTGACCCGGGCTCGCGCGGTGTCGGCGGCGAAGGTGACCGTCGGCCGGGCCGCGCAGTTCGTCGGCCAGCAGGCCGTTCAGCTTCACGGCGGAATGGGCATGACCGAGGAACTCGCGATCGGGCACTACTTCAAGCGGTTGACCGCGCTGCAGTTCGAGTTCGGCTCGACCGACCACCACGTCAGCCGCTACGCCCAGGCGTCCGTAGCCGGGTGACCGTCCCCCGCGTACGGCCGCGCTCCCGCCTCAGGAGCGTCTGGCGACGATGACGGGGATGCGGGCGGACTGCACCACCTGTGAGCCCACCGAACCGAGCAGCATGCCGGCGAAGCCACCGCGACCATGGCTGCCGACCACCAGCAGCTGGGCATGCTCGGCTTCCTCGAGCAACGCGTGGGCAGGCCGGTCCGGACGCAGCACTCGCCGGATCGACACGTCGGGGTAGCGCTCGCGGTAACCCGCCAGCCGCTCGGACAACAGACAGTCCTCTTCGGGCTGGATCTCCGACCAACCCTCGTCGGGCAGTTCGTAACCGGCGTCGCTCCAGGTGTGCACGGCAACGAGGTCGACACCGCGACGTGAGGCCTCGTCGAAGGCGATGGCGGTGGCATGCTCGGACGCCGGTGAGCCGTCGATGCCGACCACGACTGGCGCCTGGGCGGGGTGCGGGATCAGCGGGTCCTCGTCGTGGATCACCGCGACCGGGCAGTGCGCATGCTGAGTCAGCCCGGCGCTGACCGAACCGAGCAGCAGCCGCCCGACCTTGCCGATCCCCCGTCGGCCGACGACGATCATCTCGGCGTCTTTGGTCAGATCGGTCAGCGCCGCGGTCGGCTGACCCGAGAGCACTTTCTGGTTGACGCAGAACAGTTCGGCGCCCACCGTGGCGGCCTCCACGACGTTGAGGGCGTCGCGCAGGATGTCGCGCGCGGCGTTCTTCTCGTCCTCGAAGTACTCGGCAGGCAGCGGGGCCTGGATCCAGGACTGCATGGCAGCACCGGGCAGCACGTGCGCCAGCGTCAGCGGGACCCGCCGCATCGCGGCATCGCGGGCGGCCCAGTCGACGGCGACCCTCGACTCGGGAGATCCGTCGACGGCGACGACGATGCCCAGGGGGGCCGATTGATTGGATGTCGTCGGTTGCTCGGACATCGTCGTGTGCTCCTCACCTCGCGTCGGCGGCGTCATCACCGCATCCGATTCCACGCTACCGCCGCGCGCGGCACCGGCGAGGGGTCCACGGTCCTGCTGCGCAGGGACGAAAGTCCCGCGCTCACTCGTCTCGATGGCGCGTGCTCAGGCGTCTCGGCGACGCAACTGCACCACCAGCGGGCGATGATCGGAGATCGGTTGCCGAGGTGCCGCCCAGCTGACGGTGACGAGGTCCGGATCGTCGGTCAGGACGTGGTCGAGCTGCGTGGTCGGCGCCTCGGCCGGAAAGGTGGGCGCCGAGGCCAGTGACCGCAGCCCCGCCCAGCGTTGCGCGGAGTCGACACCCATGTTCAGATCGCCCGTCACCAGGTGCGGACCCGGCAGCGCCCGCACGTCACGCATCAGCCGGCGCAGCTGGTGACGGTTCCACCCCGGCACGAACGACAGGTGCGTGTTGACCGCCGAGAGGGGACCGACCGGGGTGTCGAGCAGACCGATCACCGCCGCTCGAGGTTCCTCGTCGACGACCTGCACCCGCCCCGGCGCACCGAGATACATCGGGAAACGGAACGGGATCCGGGGCAGCCGAACCACCTGCCAGTTCAGCGCGGGGTACCGCGACAGCAGCGCGACGCCGTAAGCGGCCGTACCGGGTTGTTCCTCGCCGGTAGCGGCGATCCACGTCGCGCCCGGGGTGCCCGCGATCGCCGCGACGAACTGGTGGCTGCGCGCTCCCATGGCCTCGGCGGCGAGTGCGGTGAGGTCGGCCATCCCCGACCGCGGCTGCACGGCGTCGACCTCCTGCAGCGCCAGGATGTCGGCATCCAGGTCCGCCACACACTGCGCGAATCGCCCCAGATCGACGTCCTCGCCAGGGGTTCGTCCGTGCAGGATGTTGAACGTCACCAGCTTCATGGGTATGTCCTACCCATCTTGCCCATGCTGCAGTCGACCACTGGCGGTGTCCACGTGTCCAGGCCCGATGACTCGCTTCGCGAGGTGCCCGATGACTCGCATCACCAGGTGACCCACGACACGCACACGGCATCTCACGACGAGCTGCGCGACGCGTTGCGGCGCGTCGCGTCGACGTTCACCTCGCAGGGCATTCCGTTCGCGTTGGCCGGCAGCTATGCCCTCTGGTCCTTCGGGGCGCCCGAACCCTCCCACGATGTGGACTTCGTCGTCGCCGAACAGGACGTCGACGCAGCAGTGGCGGTGTTGACCGCAGCGAGTTTCGACGTCCGTCGTCCGCCCGAAGGCTGGCTGTTCAAGGTCGCGCCCACCGCGGCGGGACCCGACCTCGTCGACGTCCTGCATCGGATCAACCACGT
>Ga0208832_100094_pt1 | contig 19571 bp, 17 predicted proteins | sample DeeseametaMP2158_FD_184175 | JGI IMG/M metagenome (GOLD analysis project Ga0208832, IMG submission 184175) | Marine microbial communities from the Deep Pacific Ocean - MP2158 (SPAdes) | ecosystem: Environmental > Aquatic > Marine > Oceanic | place: Southwest of Acapulco, Mexico, North Pacific...
GGCGATATGGTCAGCGTACACCGCGCCGGCGACGTCATCCCCAAAGTCACCCGCGTTTGGGAAGAGCAACGCCCAGACGACTCTCAGCCTGTCGAGCTACCTTCCACTTGCCCGGTTTGCGACTCACCCGTAGTGCTACCCGAGGGCGAGGCCTTAGCGCGCTGTACAGGCGGTCTTATTTGTCCGGCGCAGCAGACCGAAGCGCTCATTCATTTTGTCTCACGCCGCGCCATGGATATTGATGGTTTGGGTGAACGCTGGCTGATCAGCTTTTTTGAGCAGGGACTTATCAAAACCGTCGCCGATATTTATCAGTTGCATAAGCATCAGGATGAGATGATTACCTTTGAAAAACTCGGCGAAAAATCAGTACAAAACATCATCGAAGCTGTTGAGGCCAGTAAAAAAACGACCTTAGCGAGATTTATCTACGCGCTTGGTATTCGCGGTGTTGGCGAAGGCACCGCGCAAAACTTCGCGCAACAATTTGGTGATTTAGATAGCTTAATGAGCGCCGATATGGACGCCCTTATCGCCACGCCAGACGTTGGTACGATTACCGCCGAGCTGACCTACGAGTTCTTCCGCGCCCCGCACAATGTTGAAGTTATTGAAAAGCTGCGCGCTGCTGGCGTGCATTGGGATACCGTCGAACAAGTAGCGTCCGACAGGTTACCTTTAGATGGGCAAACTTGGGTCATCACCGGCGCGCTTGCGAGCATGGCGCGTGATGAAGCCAAAGCAAAACTGCAAGCCCTCGGCGCAAAAGTGGTGGGCAGTGTCTCCGCCAAAACTACCGCGCTATTAGCGGGAGAAAAGGCCGGCTCAAAATTGACTAAAGCGGAAAAACTGGGGGTCAAGGTTGTGGGTGAGGATGAGTTTTTGGCGATGGTTGGGGAGTAGTGCAAACGAGCAAAGTTAGCAAAAACAAGACCCTAGTTTATTCAAATAAACTAGGGTTATGAATTAAAACATCTGTAACCAACGCTTTTATAACAGGCACACTTACAGCGTTACCTAATTGTTTGTATGCAAAACTGTCTTTTGGATGCAAGACGTAAGAATCTGGAAAACCTTGTAATCTGGCGCATTCTCTAGGTGTCAAACGCCGTACGCGCCCATTATGATAAACCCCTAGCCTGTTAGAATCAGAGGCTGTTAATGTAATTGATACGCTATCAGGATCAAGGAATTTGAACACCTCAAAAGACATATTACCTGCGACTAAATTGTATAGACCCTCTTTTTCTTTAATATAGCGTTTATCCAATAAAGACTCAATGACCGTGTTTATATCGTCATAGGGATAAAAAGTAGCAATTTGTTCTTTGCTCAATGCTTTGCCATCTTGATGCGTACCAAAAATATTTTTTCGGCGATTAGCGATTAACAAATTCATAAAATCAATTTCATGGGGAGTGCATTGTCCGCGCAATCCTAAATCCCATGAATGTATAGAGTTGCCACCACGGCTATCAATAAGGCGTATGCCATGTAATCTATCTAAATCACCATCCAAAACCTGAGTTAGTTGAGAAATAAATGTGTCAGAACAATCGTAATACTCGTTGGGGTTTGACTCTAAAATATCTTTAACCAATACAGGCTGAATACTTTCAAACAAATCCATAGTGGTCAGACTTTGTTTGAAAGCATGTGAGTCTACGGCGCCAACATCATTTGCTAATGTCAGGATAGGTTTGGCGTCTTTAACGGCGACAATATAGATACGCACCCGATTTTGTGCCACACCATAATTACTAGAGTTTAATAGTCTATATTCAAATTGATACCCTAAGTCACTCAGTACATTTTTAATAGTTTCAAAAGTTTTGCCTTTATTATGACTGACAAGACCCCTGACATTTTCTAAAACACACATAGAAGGCTGTTTGGTGGCAATCAAGCGTGCCACATCAAAAAACAATGTGCCTCTTGTGTCTTCAAAACCTAATCGCTTACCTGCAGAAGAAAAAGCTTGGCAAGGAAATCCTGCTAATAATACGTCAAAATCTTTTACGTCAGACAATTGAGTAATATCACAATATGGATTTTCACCGAAGTTTTGCTCGTAAGTTTTGCAAGCTTCTTTATCTATTTCTGCACTAAGCACGCATTTGGTTTTGATACCATTTTTATTCAGTGCTTGTTCAAACCCCAGACGGATACCACCCGTTCCAGCGAATAAATCAATAAATGTAATCATCAAACGTTGTCTTTTATATAGTTAGCCATCTTTGATAAACTTGCATCAGAAAAATTAGCGGTGAAATCACTATAATTTAAAATGTTTTGCACGGCGCTTTTTCTTTGAAAGTTCCCTGAGCCATCGATAATATAACCTACTTTATGCCCATGCGAATGTGCTATAGACTGCCTGTTATTGGCATTTTGTGACTTTCTTTCAATAACAGAATTGGTAGTGACTTGAAAGCTAATTTCTATACCTATAGAGCGATCCGTTTTAGCATTAGAAATGACCAAATCAAATTTGGTGAGTTGATCGTTGTTTAATGTCATGTTTCTTAGAGTATGACCGTCAAAAGTGTAGTCGTCAGGCAACATGGCTTGTAGCTTATCTTTAATATAACCTTCACAAATGTACCCTAAGTCATTAGCGGTCGATCCACCAATTTGACGACTGACAAACAAATAGCGCTCTTTGATATATTTTTCTAGCTTATCGGCATCACCAATCATACTGCCAATAATTGCTTTTTCTAAGATTTCATCTGGCAAATTGGCAGGGTCTGTCGTATTCGCGCCCCAAATCAATAACATGCATACATCGAGCATATCATGATCAAAGGTTTGCCTGTTTTCAAGTAATAGCGTCTTTTCTACTCTAAGCTTTTTATTGTTCCAAACCCGTTTTTTAGGAGTGCTAAATACATAAGTATGAATCACATCATCAGCGGTAAATTGTAGCTGACCTGTAGGAAACAGCTGAGCAAAGTCTTTGCCATAGCGCTGTAAGCGTTCGCCGCCAATATCGGTTATTACCATCAAATGCTTCAAAAATAAATTGGCAGACAGCTTTTTATTTTGAGCCAGTGCTTGCTGCCAAGCGTAGGGGGTGGCATCAGCAAACTTTAAAACATTGATAAAAATATCTTGCGTTTCAAGCAGCGGAATCAATGTGCTTTTGTCCGCCGCTTCTTCTACCAACTGCGTTGGCCAATAGTTACAAGCACCTTGTGCCAGCTCTTCGACAGTCTGCATAAAATAAAGCGCCCTATGTATAAATAAAAGATAGATTTTAACATCAATTGTATGTGGGCACGAGTTGTAAATAGATCGGAGGTTGTAGGTTTATATGTGACTAAATACTATAATCCGCTCAACTTTTGCCACCTAAAATTTAAATTTAGAGTACCACGCTAACCAACTATCTAATCCTCATGCGGATTAACCATAGCCTCATTCTTTTTACCATCCGGAACAATTCTAATCGGCAATACCAACCCTTTAGCAAAGTCATCGGCGAACACATACTCGTATTGGCTAGCAGTGACCTCAGGAGTCGTATGAACGATAAGCTCAACCGTTTCGCCATCGGTAAGCTCGTGCGAGGTGTATGTGCTTTCTAGTTGGTTAAGGACTTTTGATACGGCCTCATTACTTGCCATGCCGACGGTGAGACTGTGCTGCGCTGTCGCCTTATCGACGTTAAAATAATCGGCATAGTCCTGCACGTTTTGACTATCGATAGCGAAAGGGTAGTCGTAGTTGCTACGATCTGCGACAGGCTCACCGCTAGCTACTTTTGACCAGTCAATATCGGTAACTACTGACGAGGTTTTATTTGCAGTAGTCGCATTATCGACCTCTACAGAGACATTTCCCTCAGTATTAGCAGAGGTAGCGACGCTATCTTGGTTACTAGTATCACAACCCGTTAATGCGGCTATGCTAAGCGTAGATGCTAGCGTTAGACGTAATAGATGAATTCTCATCACTCTTCCTTTTTTATAAACAGCTTATTTGAGCATGAATTATAGGCAATTAGCATTGCTATTATTTTGACAGCTTTTATGAGCGTTCACCACTTAATCGGCTATAAAAAAACAGCCATCACTCGATGACTGTTTAACGTATTGCTAATCAATACAAATATAGTTTTAGTTAAAGCTCAATCACTATCACTGCTTGATTGACGCAATACTATTAACGACCCATCTTACAGTTGACTTGGTACTCTTTACCATTTGCCCATTTCGTAGCCAATATAGCTTCATCACCTTTCATGTGCCAAGCATAGATGATATCTGGGTTAGAGTCATTAACATAGCTTGCCGTGTCGCCATTGACGCCGCCGACTAAGATCACTTCTTGTTGTGACCAGTTCAGTTTAGGAACAGTGGCACTGATAGTCGCCTGATTTTTATTAATGGACTGCTTTGCTAGGATTTGGCTATCATCAGTACAAGTATAAGGGGCAGGCGCCATACGATCGTAAGCCATATCACTCGTACCATTTGTCGGAGTGGCTGGAGTAGTAGGAGCGGTAGGGGTAGTAGTAGAGCAGGCTGCTAGTAGAGCAACAGCAGGTAGGGTAGCGGTGAGTTTCATCATAGTATTCATAAACATCTCCAAAATATATTACTTTATTATTAGGGGTTCTAGCACTGTAGGTGCATAACATTTATGGTAACCAAAGCATCTACTTTAGAGTGTTAGGAATTGTTCACTACCTTATAACTTCATTTCTTAAATATTGACTAATGTAATTATGAAATTTAACTAAAAAAAGCGCTTGCTGACTTAAGCCAACAAGCGCCTTTTTATAGTGCTTCGTACTATTTACACTTTTCTATCTCACGTTATTTAGTCTTACGCGGCGGTAAGCCCGTATGCTGAGTCTGAAAGTTACCTTTGCTGACTCTCTTTTTGGAGCGGTTGTTGGCTTGAGCTTTATTAGTACTATTTTTATTACGGTTCTGACGCTTAGCTGAGTCATTACCAACGCGGCTATTTTTCTTACGCGCCGATTGATAGCTGTCCTGCGCCGCATCGCGGCCTTCTAGATGCGCATTATATGGTGGGATAAGGCAGCCACGGTTTTTACCGATAAGATCGCTACGGCCCATATCTTGCAGCGCTTTACGCAGTATTGCCCAGTTTTTAGGATCATGGTAACGCAAAAAGGCTTTATGCAGTTTACGCTGCTTACCTGATTTGACGATATCCATATCACCGCCCGCGCGGCTGACTTTGTGTAGCGGATCTTTGTGAGTGTGGTACATCGTCGTCGCTGTTGCCATAGGGCTTGGATAAAAGGCTTGCACTTGATCGGCGCGGTAGCCATAGCTTTTGAGCCATAGCGCCAGATTCATCATGTCTTCGTCTTTAGTACCGGGGTGCGCGGCGATAAAATAAGGTATTAGATACTGCTCTTTACCGGCCTCTTGACTGTATTGCTCAAACATCGCTTTGAACTTATCGTATGAGCCCATGCCCGGCTTCATCATCTTGGACAGTACGCCTTCTTCTGAATGCTCTGGGGCAATTTTTAGATAACCACCAACGTGATGGCTGACCAGCTCTTTGACGTATTCTGGATCTTTTACCGCCAGATCATAACGTAGACCGGATGCAATCAGGATCTTCTTCACGCCTTTGATATCACGCGCTTTACGGTATAGCTGAGTCAAATTACTATGATCAGTAAGCAGGTTTTCGCAGACGTCTGGATAGACACAAGAGGGCTTACGGCAGTGCTTTTCGATGGTTTCATCTTTACAGTTAAGGCGATACATATTGGCCGTCGGGCCGCCAAGGTCGGAGATGACGCCTGTGAAGTTTGGCGCGGTATCACGAATGGCTTCGACTTCACGTAGGATAGAGTCCTCAGAGCGGTTTTGAATAATACGACCTTCGTGCTCGGTGATTGAGCAAAAAGTACAACCGCCGAAACAGCCGCGCATGATATTGACCGAAAACTTAATCATGTCATAAGCAGGGATACGCGCATCGCCGTAGCTCGGATGCGGCAAACGTGCATAAGGCAAGTCAAAGACGTAGTCCATCTCTTCGGTCGATAGCGGGATTGGCGGTGGATTGAGCCAGACATCGATAGAGGTGAAGGAGTTACCCGCGCCGCTACTATGACGCTGCACTAGCGCCCGCGCGTTACCCGGGTTAGTCTCGAGATGTAGAATACGGCTGGCATGCGCATAGAGCACCGGATCTGATTTGACATGATCGTAGTCGGGCAAGCGAATGACAGTTTGCTCACGTGGCGGCATTTTTAGCTTATGTTTAAGAGCAGTTTTTGGCTTATATTCTTTATTATCTTCAGCCTCCATACCGCGCATTTGCACCACTTGCGTATCCGTATCGACTTGCTCAGCGTTCAGAACTTTATTAGTGACAGGCTCTGCGACAAATCCTGCGTATTGGGCAGACATACCAGTCATCGCTTGGCCAACGGGCGAAACGCTAGGCTTTTCTTGTTCAATTTTGCAGCTATCAACGTCTTCAGTCATCACATAAGGGTTGATAATTGGATCGACACGGCCAACGGTATCGACATCGTTACTGGCGACCTCTGTCATATGCGCTTGCCAGTGGCGACGGCTTGGAGTCAACAAGAAAGCTGTACCGCGAAGGCTGCTCATTTGCTCAAAGGTATAGCCTTTGGATAAACCATGCACCACGTCGACGATAGCGCGCTCAGCGTTACCGTAGAGTAAGACATCAGCGCGGCTATCGAGCAAAATACTACGACGTACTTTATCCGACCAATAATCATAATGGGCGATACGGCGTAGGCTGCCTTCGATGCCGCCTAAGATAATGGGCACATCAGGATAAGCTTCACGGCAGCGTTGACTATAGACGATAGCGGCGCGGTCCGGGCGTTTGTTCGCTACATTGCCTGGTGAGTAAGCATCATCGCTACGTATCTTGCGATCAGCAGTGTAGCGGTTGATCATGCTATCCATATTGCCGGCGGTGACACCATAAGCGTAGACAGGTTTGCCAAGCTCCATAAAGGCGTCTTTGCTCTTCCAATCAGGCTGCGCGATAATACCGACGCGAAAGCCTTGCGACTCAAGCAAACGCCCGATGATTGCCATACCGAAGCTTGGATGATCGACATACGCATCGCCCGATACGATGATAACATCGCAAGCATCCCAGCCCAGCGCGTCCATCTCGGCTCGGCTCATCGGCAGATAAGGCGCCGGCTCATAGCAGCTCGCCCAGTGCTTATCGTAGTCATATAACGGTTTAGTGCCTTGTTTAAAGGCGGTATGGGCAATGGTATCGGCAGACATGGGCAGACCTTAATCAAAAAAATATGTTTTGCATGTAGCCGCTACTATCAGTTTTAGTGAGCCGCTCATTTAAAGGCGCTCATCTTAACATGAATCGTACTCAGGATGTGATATTCAATCACCGATAAGTGATTGATAGTGTAAGATTAATCCAATAATATCTTCGTACCACTTTTGGTGAAGTTCATCACAAACTGACTGCTAAAACTACGCACATTATTATCATGCGTCAGCAAATCACGGGTAAAATGATGGTAATCTTGCATATTTTTGGCATTAACCATCAGCATAAAATCCGCATCCCCTGATACTTCATAACAGCTCATCACCCGGGGCTGGCTGCTCATTAGGCGCTCAAATCGGTGCTGCATCGAGTTATTCGAGCGTAGCATCTGGATCATCACTATTGCTGTTAGGCCGTATCCCACCTTGTTTGGATTGACGATAGCAACCTGTTTGCTAATTACCTCACTATCTATTAGCGCCTGTACGCGTCGCTGTGCGGTTGCAGTAGACACGTGTACTTTTTCGGCAATGGTTTTTAGCGGTAAAGTCGCATCGTCTTGTAGTAGATTTAGTATGGCTTTGTCGGTTTGATCAAGAGTGTGCGTCATAGTAGTAGACTTCTTAATTAGGCAAGGTCCATTAGTCAATAAGGATAATCAGTAACAACCCTAAATTGTGATAAATAATGAATAATACTGCGATATTACGATAAATAAATTTATAAAAAGCTAAATATAGAGATAATATATCAAAGCGCTCGCGTAAACTAGCTTCCCTCAGCTTAATAACAACAAGATGCTGAGGTATAAAGTTTAGTTCAATTTTGGAGCGTCTATGTCAACCACTACTTTATCATCGGTATTCGCAAACACTGTCTCACGCTTGCCTGTACCTGCGATTTGGGCTTCAGGTAGCGCTAAGCAGCGCACGTTAATTATGGGCGCGGCATTAGCGGTATTGTCTAATGCATTATTTGGTGTACTTTATGCTTATAGTCACTTTTTAGCGCCTTTATCAGGTACGCAGGTTTTTATTTGGCGTATGCTAGCGATGTGGGCGGCACTCGTAGGCTACTTGGTGGTTAGCGGGCGTCTAAGCTTGCATATCGGTAAGTTAAAACAGCTAAGAGCAGCCAAGCAGTGGGCATGGCTACTACTACCAACGCCAATATTTTTGAGCCAGTTTTGGCTATTTATGTGGGCACCTATCAGTGGCCAAGGCGTACAAACGGCGATGGGTTATTTCCTGTTTCCATTGATGATGGTGGTGTTCGGTTGTGTACTATTCGGTGAAAAGCTTAGCCGCTTCCAATGGTTGGCGGTAGGGTTTGCTGCGCTTGGCGTTGGCAGTGAGATTGTACGTACCCAAAGCGTGTCTTGGGCAACACTTTGGGTGTGTGGTACTTATCCGCTGTATTATATTATTCGCCGTCTGCAAGGCATTGGTGCGATAACGGGCTTACTGGTTGATTTGACTATTTTTGCACCGTTTGCTTTAGGGTATTTATGCTTTATAGCGCCAAGTAGTTTGAGCTTAGTTGGCGGCTCAGGCTTCTTTATTATGATGCTAATAGGACTAGGTATCTTAAGCGTGCTGGCGATGAAAACCAACGTCGATGCCAGTCAAATGCTACCGGTCAATGTGTACGGCATGATGAGCTACCTAGAGCCGGCGTTGCTATTTATCTTAGCGATTACGGTGCTGGGTAATCCGTTTGAGTCAGCGATGCTCTATAGTTATGGGCTGATCTGGTTAGGCATTGCGTTTTTAATTATTCATGGTTTTCGTCAGTTGCGTAAAGCCAGTCAAGCAAAAAAGGCTTCGCTAAAAATTAAAACCGCATAACATTTAAAATTAATAAAACTAAAAAAAGGACGGCTTATAAAAGTCGTCCTTTTTGTATTAAACCACTATAAATGACTTAACCCAAATGCTGTTTAAAGCCGCGCTGCTTATCACGCTCCCAGTCGCGATCTTTTAAGGTTTTACGTTTATCATGCTGCTTTTTACCAACGGCAAGTCCGATCTGACACTTCACCATCGAGCGCTTCCAGTAGCAGGATAAGGGCACGCAAGCATAGCCTTTTTGATTAACTGCGCCGTAAAGCTTATCGATCTCGCGGCGATTAAGTAGTAGCTTACGCGTGCGCGTAGTGTCAGGGTTGATGTGCGTAGAGCTGGAGATTAACGGCTGAATATGGGCACCAAACAAAAAAGCCTCATTATTACGAAAGATAATATAAGCTTCGGTAATGGTCATTTTGCCGGCGCGAATGGACTTGACCTCCCAGCCTTGCAGTGACAATCCTGCCTCAAAAGTCTCTTCAATAAAATACTCGTGCCGCGCTTTTTTATTACTGGCAATTTGGTTGTCCGGTTTTTTAGATTTTTTTGACATAATTTCTCCCTCAAAACGTTAAGTTGCTGTTTTAAACGTGCTGTTTCAAATGTGCTGACTTGAACTTAACGCTTTAGTCTTACTGTTCCTCATCCTAACCCACTAATTTTATCATTAGCTTGTGGTTATAAAACGGATGAGTCGAGCGAGTATTGTAACAAATCGATAGTTAAAAAGGGTAAAGCGAGCTTAGGACAAATGTAGTCGTTACTATTGTAGTCTAAGCTCTGTAGTCTAAGCTCGCAAAAGCGAATAAACTGAGTGTTCAATCACTGCTAAATTTGCTAGGATACGCATACTATCAACGACTATATTAGCCTTGCTATGAACCCATCATCTACACCTAAAGCTTCTAAGCTACATACCAAAATCCTCTATCCTGGCACCTTTGATCCCATTACCACCGGTCACGTCGATTTGGTCAAACGCGCGACTAAATTATTTGATGAAGTGGTCATTGCTGTGGCTTCAGGCCACCATAAAAAGCCGCTATTTAGTTTTGAGGAGCGGGTCAGCTTAGTAGAAACGGTATTTGCGGATCTGCCGCAAGTCTCTGTCGTTGGGTTTGAGGGTCTGCTGGTGGACTTTATGCGCGAAAAGGGAGCAACTGCTGTTTTGCGCGGCTTGCGCGCGATGTCAGATTTTGAATATGAGTTTCAACTGGCCAATATGAACCGCGAGCTCGATGAAAATTTTGAGGCAGTGTTTTTGACGCCGTCACAGAATTACTCTTTTATCTCATCGACTATGATTCGCGAAATCGCTAAGCTTGGCGGCGATGTCAGAAAGTTTGTACCAGAATGCGTCTCGCAGGCCTTTATCGATAAGCTGGCGATTCAGACTGAATAGATTAGCAAGTATTGGCTTTTATCACTAACGAAGCGTATTTTTAAAACGGTAACCACAAAATAATAAAGGGGTAGGTCATGGCGTTATTAATCACTGATGAATGCATCAACTGTGATGTCTGCGAGCCGGCTTGCCCAAATGAGGCCATCTCAGAAGGCGATGATATTTATGTCATTGATCCTGACTTATGCACCGAATGCGTCGGTCACTTTGATGAGCCGCAGTGCGTGGTGATATGCCCGGTGGATTGTATTCCCAAAGATCCAGATCATGTTGAGACTGAAAGTGACTTATTGGCCAAATACAAGCGTATTACGGGTCAATAAATATTGATAAGCGATTGATGACGTTTGGGTTTACAACGTTTTAGGGACGATACGATGACCAAAAAAACCACGACCGCCACAGCTATCCAAGCAACGAATGAGTTTGATCAACGGCACTTATGGCACCCGTATGCCAGCCTACCACCCACTTATCCAAATATCGTTATCGATCGCGCTGAAGGTATTTATATCATTACTGAAGACGGCACGCGCCTGATTGATGGAATGTCGTCATGGTGGGCGAGCGTCCATGGCTACAATCACCCCAAGCTAAACGAAGCGCTGTCCCAGCAGTTGAGCAAAATGGCGCATGTGATGTTTGGTGGCTTGACCCATCAGCCAGCGATCGATCTGGGCAAAAAGCTACTCGATATTGTGCCTTCTGGTCTCGATGCGATTTTTTATGCTGACAGTGGCAGTATCGCCGTAGAAGTGGCACTAAAAATGGCGCTGCAATATCAAGTAGCTGCTAAGCGCCCAAACAAGAAACAGTTTGCGTCAACCCATTCAGGCTATTACGGTGATACGTGGCACGCCATGAGTGTCTGTGATCCTGTCAATGGGATGCACAGTCTGTATGGCAAGCAGCTACCGATGCAGCATTTTGTCTCAGCACCGCCACTTGGCTTTGATCGCGCATTGACGGCAGATGATCGTGAGTCATTAGCTCAGTTTTTTGTAGAGTATGGTGAGCAGCTGGCAGGTTTTATCATTGAGCCAATTATTCAGGGCGCAGGTGGTATGCGTTTTTATAGCCCTGAATATTTGCGGCTATTACGCGCACTTTGTGATAAGTACAATGTACTCTTGATAGCGGATGAGATTGCTACTGGGTTTGGGCGTAGTGGCAAACTATTTGCCTGTGAACATGCCAGCATTACCCCTGACATCATGACCATTGGCAAAGCGCTGACGGGTGGCTATATAACTTTTGCCGCAACGCTCTGTACTCGTCATATTGCCGATACCATTCATAATAGTGACTGTCCAGCGCTGATGCATGGCCCGACTTTTATGGGTAATCCGCTCGCCTGTGCGGTCGCCTGTGCATCGATTGATTTGATCTTGTCTTATGATATCGAAACGCGTACTGCCAATATGCAACGTACGATGGAGCAAGCCCTGACGCCAGCTGCGCAGCTGGCAGGTGTTGCCGAGGTACGTTGTTTGGGGGCAGTGGCAGTGATTGAGTTAGAAGACGCTGTTGATATGCCCATTTTTCAATCTTTATTGATTGATCATGGCATCTGGGTCAGACCCTTTGGGAAGCTGGTATACATCATGCCACCTTATGTGGTTACAAATGACGAGCTGACCACCTTATGCCAAGCGCTGCTAAAAGTAGTACGTAAATATTTAGAACATCGAGGTTAACCATGAGCGTGCTATTTGTATCCGGCATTGATACCGATATCGGCAAAACCTATGCCACGGGTCTACTTGCCAAAGCGTTGATGCAGCAGGGTGTGAACGTTATCACGCAAAAATTGGTGCAAACAGGCATCAGTAAACAAGCAGATGGCGAGCTAGGCATTGCGGATGATATTTTAAGTCACCGTCAATTGATGCAGATGCCATTACAGCCATGCGATCTGGACTTTACCACCTGTCCTTATCGCTATGAGAAGCCTGCGTCACCGCATCTGTCCGCAGCATTGGCCAATCAGCCTCTTAACATCAATGTGATTACTGATGCCACCAAAGCATTGCAAGCTGATTACGATGTGGTATTGCTTGAAGGGGCAGGCGGGCTACTGGTACCGATAAATGAGCAACTATTAACCTTGGATTATATCGCTGAGCAAGGCTATCCTATCGTCTTGGTCACCTCTGGCCGACTGGGTAGCATCAATCATACGTTACTAAGCTTAGAAGCCATAAAATCGCGCGGCTTAATGATCCATAGTGTGATTTACAATCATATCCATGATGATGCTGAGCAAACGGATGCTGAGATTGCAAATAGTACCATTGATTTTTTGCAGGCGTATTTGGCGCGCTATTATCCCAAAGCGCACTGGCTGGTCTTAGCCAAACAAGCAAATGAACATTCAGATGATGCTGACATAGCCTTGCCAACAGCGTTTATCTAAGTGTTTAAAATGCTTTTAAGGTCATTAAAGTCATTCTAAAAATAAGCTGAAAAGACATTCCCATACAGGCGTTAGTTTTGCTATACTAGCGCGCTTGGTAGACTAGGCAATCGCCGCTGCATACTGTTTGTTATTTTTAATAGATAGAATTGCAGGGGAGGAAAGTCCGGGCTACATAGGGCAGCGTGCCAGCTAACGGCTGGGCAGAGTAATCTGACGACCAGTGCAGCAGAGAGTAGACCGCCTCACATCAGCATGTGAGGTAAGGGTGAAAGGGTGCGGTAAGAGCGCACCGCGTGAATGGCAACATCTCACGGCAAGGTAAACTCCACGCGTAGCAAGACCAAATAGGCATCGGTATGGCGCGGCCCGCGTTCGATGCGGGTAGGTTGCTTGAGCGTATTAGCGATGATACGCCTAGAGGAATGATTGTCCACGACAGAACCCGGCTTATCGGTCTGCCAAACCTATTTTGCTTATTCGGTTTACTATTTTATTTCAGCAGTTAAAGCAGTTTTTTTGCAAAAAATGTCAGATTGGGGTTGACGCAAGTCGATGCTATCGGTATTATACCGAGCCTTAAATGGCGATGTAGCTCAGCTGGTTAGAGCGCACGACTCATAATCGTGAGGTCAAGAGTTCAAGTCTCTTCATCGCCACCATATTCAAAAAAAGCCAATCCTTAGCGGTTGGTTTTTTTTTGCCTGAAATTTTACCTCAAGCGTAGAGTTGCCAAATCGTGTTGCGCCGTTTGTTAATGGTATCAGGCCTTTCTTTATTTATAATCAATGTTTATACTCAATCGAGAATGACTCCATCAAAAACGCTCGTTTTTTGTTATGTACCAATCTTGTCAAATAAAATCGCCTTACTTTAGAGCCAAAAACTGCTAGAATACCTGCACGTATAAGTACGTTGTAATAAATGCTAGAGACGCGATTTTGCAACTAACAACTACGATCCAATCATCCTTTATTTAGTAGGCGCTTTGTGACTGCATTAGCCAATATTCGTAATTTTTCTATCATTGCCCACATTGATCATGGCAAGTCGACCCTTGCTGATCGTTTTATTCAGATGTGCGGCGCGCTGCAAGATCGTGAGATGCAGGCGCAAGTGCTTGACTCTATGGACATCGAGCGTGAGCGCGGTATCACCATTAAAGCGCAGTCGGTCACGCTATATTATGACCATCCTAATGGTGAGCGTTATCAGCTAAACTTTATCGATACGCCAGGTCACGTCGATTTTTCTTATGAAGTATCGCGCTCACTAGCGGCTTGTGAAGGCGCGCTGTTAGTCGTTGACGCGGCGCAAGGCGTTGAGGCGCAGTCGGTTGCCAACTGTTATACTGCAGTCGATCAGGGCCTAGAAGTCATGGCTGTCCTTAACAAGATTGATCTACCGCAAGTGGAGCCTGAGCGCGTCATTCAAGAGATTGAAGATATCATCGGCATAGAGGCAATCGATGCCCCTCGCGTTTCTGCCAAGTCAGGCTTAGGCGTGGAGGCGTTATTAGAGGCGCTAGTTGAGCGTATCCCAGCACCGACAGGCGATCGCGACGCCCCGCTACAAGCGCTCATTATTGACTCTTGGTTTGATAGCTATTTGGGTGTTGTGTCTTTAGTGAGAGTCCGTGAAGGTACCGTGCGTAAGGGCGATAAGATTTATATCAAATCGACCCAAGAATCGCATCCGGTCAGCTCAATTGGTGTATTTACACCTAAGCCTTTAGATACTGGTATTTTAGAGGCGGGTGAAGTTGGCTTTATCATCGCTGGGATCAAAGATATCGCTGGCGCGCCAGTAGGGGACACTATCACTCACGAAAAAACGCCTGATGTTGATCGTATTCCAGGGTTTAAGCAAATCACTCCGCAGGTCTATTCAGGGATGTTTCCGGTAGATTCTAACGATTTTGAAAAGTTCCGCGAAGCGCTGAAAAAACTGCAAATCAATGATGCGTCACTGTTTTTTGAGCCAGACACTTCTGATGCGCTAGGGTTTGGTTTTCGCTGCGGCTTTTTGGGTATGCTGCACATGGAGATTATCCAAGAGCGTCTTGAGCGCGAATATGACTTGGATCTAATCACCACAGCGCCTTCGGTTATCTATGAGATAGAAAAGAAAGATGGCGAGGTGATCTACGTTGATAACCCATCAAAACTCCCTGAGCCTAACAATATCGAAGAGTTTCGTGAGCCGATAGCGCGCTGTCAGATATTAGTGCCGCAAGACTATCTGGGTAACGTTATGACCCTATGTATTGAGCGCCGCGGTGTACAGGTCGATATGCGCTTTATGGGTAAGCAAGTACAGCTTATTTTTGATATTCCAATGGCTGAGGTGGTCATGGATTTCTTTGATCGACTCAAGTCAGTCTCACGCGGCTTTGCATCCTTAGATTATAACTTTGAGCGCTATCAAGTCGATAAACTGGTCAAGGTTGATGTACTGATTAACGGCGATAAAGTCGACGCCCTAGCGATGATTGTGCATCAAGATCAAGCGCGTTTCCGTGGTAATCAGCTAGTGGGTAAGATGAAAGAGCTGATCCCGCGCCAGATGTTCGATGTCGCAATTCAGGCAGCGATTGGCAGTCAGATTATCGGTCGTAGCACGGTCAAAGCGATGCGTAAAGACGTCTTGGCTAAGTGTTACGGCGGTGATGTTTCGCGTAAGAAAAAGCTGTTATCTAAGCAAAAAGCAGGTAAAAAACGCATGAAGCAAGTAGGTAATGTGGAGATACCACAAGAAGCCTTCTTAGCAGTATTGCAGGTCGATAGTTAATGAATCATTACGACTACCGATGGTTTGATATTAGAATAGTTACGGTTTTAAACGAAGCGATAAAGTGAATGTGGCAAAATGAGTCATTTTTTGATAGCTGAAGGGCACTTTGATGGATTTTGATTTTAACTTAATTTTAGTGCCACTAACGCTAGGTTTAGGGCTGATTTGGCTATTAGATAAACTGGCTTTGAAGCAACGAAAAACGCGTGGTCCCGGCGAAGAAAACCTACTAGTGCGCTGGGCCTATGACTTTTTTCCAGTACTGGCAGTGGTCTTAATTGTACGCTCTTTTTTGATTGAGCCTTTTAATATTCCATCCTCTTCTATGGTGCCGACGCTATATACTGGCGATTTTATTGCGGTAAATAAGTTTGCTTATGGCGTGCGCTTGCCTTTAACTTATAGTAAAGTTATTGATACAGGTGATCCTGAGCACGGCGATGTCGCTGTATTTCGTTATCCTGAAAATCCAAGTGTGCATTATATCAAGCGCGTTATTGGCCTGCCGGGTGATACGGTCAGTTATGACAATGGTACTCTTGCTATCAATGGTACAGAGGTAAAAACAGAGTCCGTCGACTTTGCTGCCAATCCGGAATTGACCTCACAGCTGTATCCAGCAGGTCAGATTGCGCCAGGTGAAGTGCTAACTGACGCCGAAGCGACGAGAATGGGGCAGTTAGAAGAAGAGCAAGCGCAGTATTTTAAAGAGACGCAAGGCGAGCATGAGCATCTGGTTCGCTATCTAAAAGGCATGAACAGCTCACAATATGCGCCTTTTTTACAGCAGCAAGCGTCAGAGGTAGTGAGCTCGGCTGGGAATCAGTGGCGTATCACGGTTCCTGAAAATGAATATTTTGTCATGGGTGATAATCGTGACCGCAGCTTAGATGGCCGTTTTTGGGGGTTTGTTCCTGATGAGAACTTAGCCGGAAAAGCTGTTTATATTTGGATGCATAAGCCGCCCGGTCTAAGTATGCCAACTTTTGATCGCAATGGCTCCATCGACTAACGATACCAGCTTACTCAGCTTACCCATTTTATATAGGAAGCGTAAGGATGAAGCAAAACAGTTTATCTGCACAGCGCGGCAGTGTGACTAGTATAATTTTATTATTAATCATTATCGTCATAGCAGGTAAGCTAACCTTAGCTATTGCGCCTGCGCAAGTGGGCGATTATCAATTGACGAAGCTATTAGCGGCTCAGTTAAAAGAAGCGAATGCTAATAACGAGACATCGACTCAGTATATTGAACGCGTCAATAGACAACTGAATATCAACGCTTACTACGATACTGTAGCCCAAGATATTTTTACCTTTACGAATAAAAAAGCAGGACAATTGGCGATTTATAAAAATTACCAAGAAACCAATAACTTTTTTGCAAACGTTGATATCGTCAATCGCTTTGAAGGCGATATCGATGGGACGTCAGCAGAATAAGCACTCATTAAGCTGCTATATTAATACGATAAAAGGATAGCCAAAAGCCACGCATGAAATCAAATCCGCCGCAGCATAAAGCAAAGCCCGTGCCTGCTAGTCATAAAACAAGCACCGTTACTGACGCGCTAACATTAATCCCAAGTTTTATTCAGGGCTTAGAAGTGCTGATGCGCAAGCTTGGATATGTTTTTAATGATCCAAGCTTACCTAAGCTGGCTTTGACTCATCGCTCTTTTGATAGTAAAACAAACTACGAGCGCTTAGAGTTCTTAGGGGATGCGCTGCTCGGAATGATCGTAGGTGAAGCTCTATACCATCGTTATCCTACGCAAAACGAAGGACGCCTGACACGTATGCGCGCGACTTTGGTTCGCCAAGAGTCGCTGGTCATCATAGCGCAAAACCTAGAGCTGTCGAATCATCTCATACTCGGTGTTGGCGAGCGTAAGGGCGGCGGTCGTAACCGTGCTTCTATTTTAGCCGACGCAGTAGAGTCGTTAATCGGCGCGATATATCTCGATAGTCAAGATATTAATATTACCCGTAATTGCGTGCTAGATTGGTATGGTGAGCTGATAGAAAACGTCAATGAACAAAAAGTGCTAAAAGACGCCAAAAGCCGCCTGCAAGAATGGCTACAATCTAAGCAGTTCGAGCTTCCGGTTTATGAATTAATAGAAACTCGCGGTAACGCTCCGCATCAGATTTTTGTTGTTCGCTGTCAGGTAAATATCAGTCAGTGCCCTGATGTGACTGAGTCTGGCGAGAGTCGCCGTATCGCCGAACAAAAAGCAGCTGAGCTGATGATTAATCAGTTGCACAAACTCCCCAAAGCGATAAAAAAACGCCCTTAAGATAAGCCTTACTCTTTACTCTTATCCTTTTATAACTATCCTTAAAGTATCAATTCTTTTACTATAAAAGTCATTACTTTAACCTTAAAGATAAAGCCAATAATATGAGCCAAAATAACGAAACTGAGCCAAACACCGAAATTAACACGCCTAAAAACAGTAGAAAGATAGGCGAGTCGTTAGCGACTGTGCAATCACAAACAGCTAATGATGCTGACAACAGTGCCGAGACACCAAACACTACTGATAATGACGACGCAATCGATAGTTTCTTTTCAGCGAATAGTCACAACGACATTGCAGAGAACTTCAAAGCCGGTTATGTGGCCATTGTCGGACGTCCAAACGTAGGTAAGTCGACGCTGATGAACCATCTTTTGGGTCAAAAGCTCTCTATTACCTCACGTAAACCGCAGACGACGCGCCACCGTATTCATGGTATTTTGAGTACCAATGAGATGCAGGCGGTGTTCGTGGATACCCCAGGCATTCATCACAATGAAGTGCGCGCGATTAATGAGCGCATGAATAAAGCGGCATTATCAGCCTTAGTCGATGTGGATTTGGTACTGTTTGTAGTAGACTCAGATCAATGGCGTGAAGATGATTTATTGACTCTACAAAAGCTGGGTGAGACTGACCTAAAGGTTGTTTTGATTATCAATAAGGCCGACACGCTAAAAGATAAGGGCGTGATATTACCGTTAATCGAAACGTTCAATGAAAGCTTCGATTTTGCCGATATCGTACCGGTTTCTGCTTTGAAGAGCCAAAACCTAGACCGCCTGCAAGAAGTTATTGCTTCGCATTTGCCCATTGCAGATCCTATTTATGATCTGGAGCAAATCACCGATCGCTCAGAGCGTTTCTTAGCTAGTGAAATTATCCGCGAAAAAATTATGCGTAGCGCCGGAGATGAAGTACCCTATGATCTGACGGTACAAATTGATGGCTTTAAAGATGAAGCGGCGCATAAAGACCCTAAAACCGGGCGTCCTCGCAAAGCTATGACTTTTATTGATGCTACTATCTTTGTCGAGCGTAGTGGTCAAAAAGCCATTGTCATTGGCGAGAAAGGTCAGCGCATTAAACAAGTGGGTATAGACGCTCGCAAAGATATGGAGCTGCTGTTTGACAAAAAAGTCATGCTCACGCTTTGGGTTAAAGTCAAACGCGGTTGGTCAGATGATGAACGTGCTCTAAATAGCTTAGGGTATTAAGGTACTACTAGTAGAACCAAATACTCTAACTAGATATCAATAAACGCTGAGGTAATAATAGATGCGCAATGAAGCATTAGTAGGTTATTTATTACATCAGCGCTCCTACCAAGAAAAACGTGCGATCTACTACCTTTTTTCTCAGCAGCATGGCGTCGTACATGGTATTGGCAAAAAAGGCGCGCCGCTATTTGAACCATTACAGCTGTTTGCTACCGGTAAGCGTGATCTTAAAACCTTTACCCAAATCACTATCAGTCAGCTCGATAGCCTATCCAATGATGAGCTGCCGACGCCCGC
>Ga0208832_100114_pt1 | contig 17430 bp, 19 predicted proteins | sample DeeseametaMP2158_FD_184175 | JGI IMG/M metagenome (GOLD analysis project Ga0208832, IMG submission 184175) | Marine microbial communities from the Deep Pacific Ocean - MP2158 (SPAdes) | ecosystem: Environmental > Aquatic > Marine > Oceanic | place: Southwest of Acapulco, Mexico, North Pacific...
CCACGCCACGGTCTGGGGGACCAGATCGGCTGCCGAACAGTTGAGCCGGGCAGCGACGAATGCGGCCACCACGGCCCGCCATCCGGCGTACATCGTCATCGAATACGCTTGCAGCGCTTCGGTTTGCAGGATCAGTCGCATGCGCTCGCGGTGCCGGTCGGTGTCGTCGAACTCGTTGAATGCCAACAGCGCGGTGCGCAGCGCGTCGCGCATCGGAACGCTCGGTTCGAGCGCGTCGAGAAGGGCGCGCATGTGGTCGAGGTGGGCGTCGAAGTCACCCCACGGCAGCGCATTCTTCGACGGGTAGTACCGGAACAGGGTGCGGCGGCCGATTCCGGCGGCGGCGGCCACGTCGTCGACGCTGACCTCGTCGAAACCGCGGGCCATGAATAGGTCGATCGCGACGTCGCTGATGTGCTCCCAGCTCGTCGATCGCCGTCGGCCCACGCGCGCCTTGGCAGCGGGCATCGCACACCACCCTTCCGTTTAGGCACCCGATGCCATATTATTGCGACCTGCATCACAAAGTCGAGCAGAAAGGCGGGAATCGATGGATCAGAATCAGCAGCACGAGGCCGGCGAGCTGGTGGCCGAGAGCCTGGTCGAGGAAGTGTCGATCGACGGGATGTGCGGGGTCTACTGAGCGTGAGCGCGCCGATCGTGAACACCGGAACCTCGCAGGGTTCGTTCGACCCGGACCGACGTTGGCGGTTGCACCCGCAGGTGGCCGTCCGGCCCGAGCCGTTCGGCGCGTTGCTGTATCACTTCGGGACCCGCAAGCTCTCGTTCCTGAAGAATCGGACGATCGTCGAGGTGGTCAACCTGCTGGCTGATCACCCCGACGTTCGCTCCGCCTGCCGGGCCGCCGGGGTCGATGACGACGCGCAGGGGCCCTACCTGCACGCGCTGGGCGTGTTGGCCCAGTCGAAAATGCTTGTCGCGGAAGAGGATCAATGACTGTCACTGCACCGGTACCCCGTCTGGTCGACCAGTTCGAGAGGGGCTTGGACGCTCCGATCTGCCTGACCTGGGAGCTGACCTACGCCTGCAACCTGTCGTGCGTGCACTGTCTGTCCTCGTCGGGCAAGCGTGACCCCCGCGAGTTGTCCACCCAGCAGTGCAAGGACATCATCGACGAACTCGAACGCATGCAGGTGTTCTACGTCAACATCGGCGGCGGTGAACCGACCGTGCGGTCGGACTTCTGGGAGCTCGTCGACTACGCGACCGAGCACCATGTCGGCGTCAAGTTCTCCACCAACGGCGTGCGCATCACTCCCGAGGTCGCCGCCAAGCTGGCTGCCAGTGACTACGTGGACGTGCAGATCTCACTTGACGGCGCGACGGCCGAGGTCAACGACGCCGTTCGCGGCCCGGGCTCGTTCGCGATGGCGGTGCGGGCGCTGGAGAACCTGCGCGACGCCGGGTTCGGCGACGCCAAGATCTCGGTCGTGGTGACCCGTCACAACGTCGATCAGCTCGACGACTTCAAGGAGCTGGCCGACCGGTACGGCGCCACGTTGCGCATCACCCGGTTGCGCCCTTCGGGCCGCGGCGCCGACGTGTGGGACGAGCTGCATCCCACGCCGGCTCAACAGGTGCAGCTCTACGACTGGCTGGTCGCCCACGGTGAGGGCGTGCTGACCGGCGACTCGTTCTTCCATCTGTCCGGATTGGGTGAGCCCGGCGCGCTGGCCGGGCTGAACCTGTGCGGGGCGGGCCGGGTGGTCTGCCTGATCGACCCGGTGGGCGACGTCTACGCCTGCCCGTTCGCCATCCACGAGAATTTCCTCGCCGGAAACATTCTGTCCGACAACGGCTTCCAGAACATCTGGCAGAACTCCGAGTTGTTCCGCGACCTGCGTGAGCCGCAGTCCGCCGGCGCGTGCGGTAGCTGCGGGCACTACGACAGTTGCCGGGGTGGGTGCATGGCGGCCAAGTTCTTCACCGGGCTGCCGATGGACGGTCCCGACCCCGAGTGCGTCGAGGGCTACGGTGAGCCTGCGCTCGCTCGCGAGCGCGACAAGCCCAAGCCCAGCGTCGACCATTCCCGCTCGGCCGGCCGCAAGGCCTCCGGGCCGGTTCCGCTGACACTGCTCAGCGCGCCCCCGAAGAAGTTCTGCAACGAAAGCCCTGTGTAGTTCGGAGTTCCTCATGGCACGTGATACCTGGTTCGAGACTGTCGCCATCGCTCAGCAGCGGGCGAAGAAACGCCTCCCGAAGTCGGCCTACTCGTCGCTGATCTCGGCGTCGGAGAAGGGCGTGACGGTTTCCGACAATGTCGAATCGTTCGGTGAACTCGGCTTCGCGCCGCATGTCATCGGCGCGACCGAGAAGCGCGACATGGCGACAACGGTGATGGGGCAGGACATTTCGCTGCCGGTCATCATCTCGCCGACGGGCGTGCAGGCGGTGCACCCCGAGGGCGAGGTGGCCGTTGCGCGAGCCGCCGCGGCGCGTGGCACGGCGATGGGGCTGTCCTCGTTCGCCAGCAAGCCCATGGAAGAGGTCGTCGCGGTCAACGACAAGATCTTCTTCCAGATCTACTGGTTGGGCAGCCGCGACGAGATCCTGGCCCGGATGGAGCGCGCCCGGGCGGCCGGAGCCAAGGGCCTGATCCTGACCACGGACTGGAGCTTTGCGCACGGCCGGGACTGGGGCAGTCCGAAGATCCCCGAGCGCATGGATCTCAAGACGATGATCAAGATGTCTCCAGAGGTGATCACCAAGCCGGGCTGGCTGTGGAGCTTCGGAAAGCACCTGCGTCCGCCGGATCTGCGGGTGCCCAACCAGGGCAGGCCGGGCGAGGCCGGTCCCACGTTCTTCGAGGCGTACGGACAGTGGATGGGCACACCCCCACCCACCTGGGAAGACGTCGCCTGGTTGCGCGAACAGTGGGGTGGGCCATTTCTGCTCAAGGGCACGGTCAGGGTCGACGACGCGAAACGGGCTGTGGACGCGGGTGTTTCGGCGATCACGGTGTCCAACCACGGCGGGAACAACATCGACGGAACTCCGGCGGCCATTCGCTGTCTTCCGGCGATCGCCGATGCGGTCGGAGACCAGGTCGAGGTTTTGCTGGATGGCGGCATCCGCCGCGGGAGCGATGTCGTCAAGGCCGTTGCTCTGGGCGCCCGCGCGGTGATGATCGGCAGGGCGTATCTGTGGGGCCTGGCGGCCAACGGCCAGGCCGGCGTCGAGAACGTCTTGGACATCATGCGGGGCGGCATCGACTCTGCGCTGATGGGGCTCGGAAAGTCATCGATCCATGAATTGAACCCCGACGACGTGCTGGTCCCGGACGGCTTCACCCGCACCCTGGGTGCCTGATACAGACGGGGCGCAGGAGACGGGCGTTAACCCCGGACCGCCGGCGGAGATCGTCAGCGCGAAATCCGGTAGCCCTCATGCGTCAACATCCGGCGCACAGCAGGTGAATTCGGCCTACCATCGTCGCGTGGCTTTCCCCAACGAGCTTGGGATCTCAACGTCGAGGCAGCTGCAGAACACACCGTCGACGCAGAGGCCCGGGCTCATCGTCCCCGTCGGTTCCACCGAGCAGCACGGACCCCATCTGCCGTTGGACACCGACACCCGGATCGCGGCAGCGGTGTCGGACGTGCTCGCCGCCCGGTTGCGGGCCCACGGGGACTTCGGCTGGATGGTCGCGCCGGCCATCGCGTACGGCGCCAGCGGTGAGCACGAGGGCTTTTCCGGCACCATCTCGATCGGTACACGGGCACTGGCGGAACTGGTCGTGGAATTCGCCCGTTCCGCGTGCCGCTGGGCCGCCCGCCTGGTGTTCGTCAACGGGCACGGTGGCAACGTCGCGGCGCTGCGGGAGGCGGTCGCGCTGCTGCGCTACGAGGGCCGCGACACCGCCTGGTGTTCGTGTGTGGCCCGCAATTCCGACGCCCATGCCGGCCATACCGAAACTTCTGTATTGCTACATATTTCGCCGGAGGTCGTCAGGCAAGATGAACTGGTGCCCGGGAACCGGGCCCCGCTGACCGATCTGATGCCGGCGATGCGCCGTGGCGGAGTCGCCGCTGTCAGTTCGCTGGGGGTGCTCGGGGACCCGACCGCAGCGACAGCCGAAGACGGGGGGCGGATCTTTGCTGAGATGGTGGACGGCTGCGTCGAACGGGTTCGTCGATGGACGCCCGACCGCGAGGGGATGCTGAGATGACCGGGCCACGGCTTCCCGACGGATTCGCCGTCCAGGTGGACCGGCGGGTCCGTGTGCTCGGCGAGGGTGCCGCGCTGCTCGGAGGTTCGCCCACCCGGCTGCTCCGGCTCGCGCCGGCCGCCCAGACCATGCTCAACGGCGGCAGGTTGGAGGTTCACGACGCGGTCAGCGCACACCTCGCCCGTACCCTGCTGGACGCCACCGTCGCCCACCCGCGCCCGTTGAGCGGCCCCTCGCACCGCGACGTCACCGTCGTCATCCCGGTGCGCGACAACCCTTCTGGGCTGATCCGCCTGGTTTCCGCCCTGCGTGGGTTGCGGGTCGTCGTCGTGGACGACGGATCGGTGACACCGGTCGCCGAGGCCGACTTCGCCGGTATGCACTGCGATGTCCGGGTGGAGCGACATCCCCGGAGCAAGGGGCCGGCCGCCGCCCGCAACACGGGTCTGGCCGCGTGTGGCACCGACTTCGTCGCGTTCCTGGATTCCGACGTGGTCCCACGCCGCGGTTGGCTGGAGGCCCTGCTCGGACACTTCTGCGACCCCGCCGTGGCCCTGGTGGCGCCCCGCATCGTGGCGCTGCATCCCTCCGAGAGCGTGGTCGCCCGCTACGAGGCGGTGCGATCCTCGCTGGATCTCGGTCTGCGGGAGGCGCCGGTCGTCCCGTTCGGCACGGTGTCGTATGTGCCCAGCGCCGCGATCATCTGCCGGCGCTCCGCGCTGCTGGACGTCGGGGGCTTCGACGAGTCGATGAATTCCGGTGAGGATGTCGACCTGTGCTGGCGCCTGAACGAGGCAGGTGCGCGGTTGCGTTACGAGCCGATCGCGACGGTGGCGCACGACCATCGCACCGAACTGCGAAAGTGGTTCGTCCGCAAATCCTTCTACGGCGGCTCCGCGGCGCCGTTGGCCATCCGGCATCCCGGCAAGACCGCCCCACTGGTGATCTCGGGGTGGACGCTGGTGGTGTGGATGCTGGTCGCCATCGGCTCGGGGATCGGCTACCTCGCCTCGGTGGCTGTTGCCGCGATCACCGGTCAGCGCATCGCGAAGTCGCTGTCCAGCGTGCCCACCGAGCCCATCGAGGTCGCGGCCGTGGCAGCACAGGGACTGTGGTCGGCAGCGCTGCAACTGTCCTCGGCGATCTGTCGGCACTACTGGCCGGTGGCGCTGGTCGCCGCCGTGCTGTCGCGACGATGCCGGCGGGTGGTGCTCGTCGCCGCGGTGCTGGATGGGGTGTTCGACTGGGTCACCCGCAACGGCAACGCCGACGAGGACACCAAACGGGTGGGGCTGGTGACCTACATCCTGCTCAAGCGACTCGACGACATCGCCTACGGTCTGGGGCTCTGGAGCGGGGTGGTGCGGGAACGCCACGCCGGAGCCCTCAAGCCACAGATCCGGACCTGACCCATCACCAGCGACGACCTCCACGGCAGCCGCGACCTCCACGGCAGCGACGTTCTGATCATCGGCGCGGGCAGCGCAGGATCGGTGCTGGCCGAACGGCTTTCCGCCGACGACCGATGCCGGGTCACGGTGATCGAGGCCGGCCCCGGCCCCCACGACCCGCGGGTCGGGACGCAGATCACCGACGGCCTGCGGTTGCCGATCGGGGCGGCGAGCTCCGTCGTGCAGCGGTTCAGCACCGCGCTGACCGATCATCCGGTCCGGCATGCGCAGATCATGCGGGGTGCGGTGGTGGGCGGGTCCGGTGCGGTCAACGGCGGGTACTTCTGCCGCGCGCTGCCCCCCGACATCGAGTCCTGGGACCTCGACGGCTGGCGGTGGGCCGATGTCCTGCCACACTTCAAGGCGATCGAGAGCGACCTCGACTTCCCCGGTGAGCCACACGGCTCGACGGGACCCATCACGGTGCGACGGGTCTCCGAATTCAACGGCTGCACAGCCTCATTCGTGACAGCGTGCGGCGAAGCGGGCTACCCGTGGGTGGCGGATCTGAACGGCTCGTCCCCTGAGCATCCGCTGTTCGCCGGGGTCGGCGCGGTTCCGCTGAACATCGAGCGCGGCACCCGGGTGGGACCCGGCGGAGCCTTCCTGCAGCCGGCCCTGGACCGGCCCAACCTGACGTTGCGGACCGACACCCACGCACGCGCCATCCGACTGCGTGACGGCCGCGCCGTGGCGGTCGACTGCGTCGGCCCGCACGGGGCGGTCACGCTGTATGCCGATCGCATCGTCGTCTCGGCCGGTGCCATCGCCTCGGCGCATCTGTTGATGCTGTCGGGGATCGGACCGCAGGAGGTCCTGCGCGCTGCGGGGGTGCCTGTCGCCCTCGACCTGCCCGTCGGTGTCGACACCGTCGACCACCCGGAATGGGTGCTGCCGGTGAGCTGGCCGCCGACGCAGGGCAGGCCACCTCTGGAGGCGGTGCTGACCACCCCTGACGGTATCGAAATACGCCCGTACACAGTCGGTTTCGGTGCCATGATGACGGGTCGTCGCGACGACCCGACAGATCGGCCACATCTCGGGGTCACCTTGATGCGGCCACGGTCTCGGGGGCGCATCACGCTTGCCTCGGACGATCCGATGTCAGCGCCGGTCATCGAGCACCGCTACGACGGCTCGGCCGCCGACGTCGAAGCGCTGCGCCTCGGCACCGAACTGGCCCGCGAGATCGCCGGCGCCACAGCAGAAGAGCAGGCGTTCTGGGCGACGTCGCAACACCTGTGCGGCTCGGCGCGCATGGGCCGAGACGGCGACGAGACCGCCGTCGTCGACCGCCGGTGCCGCGTGCGGGGTGTGGAAGGACTGTGGGTGATCGACGGCTCCGTGCTGCCGGGCATCCCGAGTCGCGGTCCGCACGCGACGATCGTGATGATCGGACACCGGGCCGCCGAATTCGTCAGCTGAACACCACGAGCGCCTCGGCCAGGACTGTCGCGGCGACGACGCCGTCGATCACCGGGACGCCGAGGCGTCGGGACAGCGGCGTGGCGAAGGGCGCCATCGCGGCACAGCCCAGCACGATCGCGCGGCTGGAGTCTTCGGTCAGCGCCCGCTCACACAGGTCGCCGATCGGGTTGATCGTGGCGGGGTCCGAGTCGATCTGCAGCACCGGGATGTCGCAGGCGTGCACCCCGGCGCACTGTGACGGGGTGTACACCTTGGCCAACTGCCACGCCCGGGACACGGTCGACGACATGGACGTGACGACCGAGAAGGCGCCCGCGGTCAGCGCGGCGGCGTGCATGGCGGCCTGCGCGATGCCGAGCACCGGCACATCGAGCATCGCGCGCGCTTCTTCGAGGCCGGGGTCGCCGAAGCAGGCCACGACACACGCGTCCGGGCGTAGCTGTTTGGGCCGCTGCCGGGACTGCTGGAGCACGTCGAGAAGTCCTGGTACACAACGCTGCTCGTCTTGCTCGGTCTCGATGCTGGGCGGTCCGCCAGCAGGATTGACGGCCTCGACGACGGTTTCGGGGCGGGCCGCGGCGGACGCGCTGGCCGCGATGGCGGCCGTCATCGAGGCGGTGGAGTTCGGGTTGACCAGCAGCAGTCGCACGCCTGCCGAGCTTACGGTCCGGTGCCGGCCTGTGCTGAACTCGTGGCGCCGGACGCGCGATGAGCCCCCCGGCGGCGCATGTGCCGGATGAAGCCGGCCTGGCGGCCGTCGCGCCCTGGTGACCACACCGCGACGAACACCGCGGCGGCCGCGATCACCACCGCCATGACGAGCAGCGCGTGGTCCATCGACTGCATGAAGGCGTCCTGGGCCAGCGTCGCCAGTTGCCCGCCCTGCGGACCCATGAGCTCTGAGGCCCGCAGGGCCGACGCCAGCGAGTCGGTTGCGCTGTCGCGGATCTCGGCGGGGTACGGACTCAGATGCGGTGTCAGCGCCCCGTGATACACGGCGGCCAGAATCGACCCGGCCACCGCGATACCGACTGCGGCGCCGATCTCACGGGTGGCGTCGTTGACCGCCGACGCGACGCCCTGCTTCTCGTCGGGCACGGCGCCCATGATCGCCGACGTCGTCGGCGCCGTGCAGATGCCGATTCCGCAGGCCATGACCAGCAGCGGCCAGACCAGGTCGATGAACGTCGCGTCCGCGGTCAGAAAACGCATCAGGAACAAGCCGCCGGCCAACAGCAGCAGACCGATCGAGGCGCTGCCCCGCAAGCCGAGTCGCGGAAGGTAGAGATGCACGGTGGCACTGAGAATCAGCACCGGCAGGGCGAGCGGCGCCAGCGCGAAGGCGGTCTGCAGCGGGGTGTAATCCATGACCAGCTGCATGAACTGCATGACGATGTAGAAGAAGCCGAAGTTGGCGAAGAACAGGAACGTTATCCCGACCGCGCCGGTGGCGAAATCGGCTCGGGCGAACAGTCTGACGTCGAGCAGGGGGTGGCGGCGGCGGAGTTCGACGAATGCGAACCCACCGCCCAGGAGGATGCCCGCGGCGAGACACCCCACCACCAGCGGGTCGCCCCACCCCTGCGCGGGTGCCTCGACCACGCCGAGGACGAAGACGGCGATCGCCACTCCGATCAGCGAGGCGCCCAGCCAGTCGATGGGGGTGGCCGATTCGTCGCGTGACGAACCGATGGTGCCGGTCAGGATCAGCATCACCAGGGCTGCTCCGGCGAGGGCGTAGAAGATCGACTGCCACCCGAAGAACTCCAGCAGGACCCCGGTGCCCAGGAACCCGATGATGGCCCCTGAACCGGCCACCCCGGCCCAGATGCCGACCGCTTTGCTGCGCTCGGATTTCGGGAACGCCGCCGTGAGCAGCGAGAGCGTGGCGGGCATGATGAACGCCGCCCCGACACCGGCAGCGGCCCGCGCGACGATGATCTGGGTCGGGCTGTCCAGCAGCGTGGGAGCCAACGACGCGACCAGGAAGACGGCCATCCCCAGCAGCAGCGCGCCCCGGCGGCCGTAGCGGTCCCCGACGGCCCCGGCGGGCAGCAGCAGGCAGGCCAGTGCCAGCGTGTAACCGTCGACGATCCAGGTGAGCTGTGACTGGCTGGCCGAGGTCTGTACGGCGATGTCCGGCAACGCGGCGTTCAGCGCCACCATCGACGAGATGACAAGGAGGACATCCATGCTGGCGACAGCCAGCAACCAGATCCGGGCGCGGGGCGACAGCCCGTCCGCGGCCGCGCCGAGGGTCGGGGTGGACCGTGTCGAGGTTTCGGCCACGTCATGTCCTTCTCGGCGGAGGTACTTTGAGACCTCAGGTCTCGAAAGGTGAAACGAGACTAACAGTCTTGTAGCGAGACTGACAGTCTTGGTGAGGTTCCCGTTGAGGAGGTCGGTGAAACGTGGCCCACGAGGGTGGTGGTGACCCGCGGCCGGCGCGGTCGCGGGCGCGACTGCTCGAGGCGGCGACCGCGTTGCTGCGCGCGGGCGGACCGAGTGCGGTCACCATCGATGCCGTCACCAGACGGGCCGACGTCGCGCGCGCGACCCTCTACCGGCATTTCCCCAGTGCGAACGACCTTGTGGCGGCGGCGTTCACCAGCCTGATCCCGCCGCCGCCGATGCCGCCGGAGAGCGGCAGTCTGCGGGATCGGCTGATCGCGGTCGTCTCCGGTTGGGCCGAGTCGATCGCCGAGGCGCCGACCACGCTGACCGCCATGGCGTGGTTGTCGCTGGGGCCGGACATCGGCGAACTGCCCGACGCCGGGCGGGCCCGCGGCGCGAGCCCGCAGGTGCTCTCGCTGCGGGAGCGGATCGCCGAGCAGTATTCGGCCCCGTTCGACGCGGTGTTCGGCGGCCCGTCGGCCGCGGACGAACTCCGCCCGGTCGACCGGCCCACCGCCTTCGCGTTGCTCATCGGGCCGCTGGCATTCGGCCGGATCAGTACGCTGACCGACTTCGACTACCGGACCGTGGCCACCGCGGCGGTGGACGGCTTCCTGGCGGTGTTCGCCCGCGAGATCAGCGGATCGAGTACCGAATCGGGAGGTGCTTGAGCCCGCCGACGAACGTGGTGGCCGACAGCTCGGGCCGACCGGCGAACTCGATGGACTCCAACCGCGGGACCAACTCGGTGAAGAAGCTGTTCATCTCCATCCGGGCCAGTGCGGCGCCCAGGCAGAAGTGCACACCGTAGCCGAAGGCCAGGTGCTTGTTCGGGTCGCGGCCGACGTCGAAGCGGAAGGGATCGGCGAAGACGTCCTCGTCCCGGTTGGCCGATACGTAGGCCAGATAGACGGAGTCGCCCTGGGCGATCGGCACGCCGCGGATCTCGGTGTCGGCGGTCGCGGTGCGCATGAACTCCTTGACCGGGGTGGCCCACCGGATCATCTCCTCGACCGCGGTGCCCATCAGGCTCATGTCACCGCGCAACCGGTCGAGCTGATCGGGGTTGTCGATCAGCGCGTGCAGCCCTCCCGAGATCGCGTCCTTGGTGGTGTCGTGACCGGCGCTGGCCACGATCACGTAGTACGACACGGTGTCCATGTCGGACAGCGGCTCGCCGTTGATGGTGCCGTTGGCGATCGCCGAGGCGAGGTCGCCGGTGGGGTTCTCCCGTCGGGCGGCCGTCAGCGCGTTGAAATAGGTGAAGAAGTCCATGAGCACCGCGAGCAGATCCTCGGTGGTGCCTTCGCCCCGCTTGTGTTCGGTGTCGTCGCCGCCGAACATCTCCTGGGTGAGCTTGAGCATGCGCGGAAAGTCCTCTTCGGGCATGCCGAGCAGCGACAGGATCACATACAGCGGGTAGTTCACGGCGACCTCGGTGACGAAGTCGCATTCGGGTCCGATCTCCCGCATCCGGTCGACGTAGCGTCTGGCCAGCTCGTCGACTCGAACCTTCAAGTCGCGCATGGCTTTCGGGCGGAACCAGTCGGCGCCGATCTTGCGCACGTCGCGGTGGTGCGGGTCGTCCATGTGGATCAGCGTGCGCAATCCGATCCCGGCGTCCTGCTGCTGTTTCATCACGTCGTCGCCCTCGGCGGGCATCAGCAGGGGGCGCGGGCCGCTGATGAACAGTTCGTTGTCCCGCTCCACCGCCATGATGTCGGCGTGCTTGGTGACCGCCCAGAACGGCCGGTAGGGCTCGTGGTCGACCCACGCCACCGGGCGGTGCGCCCGCAGATGTGCCAGCGCCGGATGGAGCCGGTCGTCGTCGGCGTAGGCGGTCGGATCGGCCAGGACCGTCGTGGCCTCCTTGGTCTTCGAGTCCATATTCAGATCCGGTGCCGATGTGCTCATGGGTCTCCTCGTCGGGGCTGTGACGAACTTGACGGGTGTCAACTGGGCCAGTGTATGTGACGGGGGCCACGCCGCGAAAGAGCCCGACGACTCCGTCACCGCTAGGCTTTCGAAGATGCTGATGCGCGCATCGGTCCCCGGCCGCATCGGGACTGTCCTTGCGGTGCTGGTGCTGGCCGCGGCGGGTTGTTCCTCGGCCCCGACCGAGCGCCCGACTCCCACCGACCCCGCCGTCGTCCACACCGAGGCCGGTGCCCTGCGCGGGGTCAGTGCCGAGGACCACCGGTTGTTCGCCGGTATCCCGTACGCGGCGCCTCCGACCGGGCCGCTGCGGTTCCAGCCGCCGCGGTCCGCGCCGCCGTGGGACGGGGTGCGCGACGCCACCCACTACGGGCCACGCTGCCTGCAGGATCTCAGTGGCGATCTCGAGCTGGGCCGCCAGACCGATGAGGACTGTCTGAACCTCAACGTCTGGACGCCGGCCTCCGACACCGCCGGGAAACGGCCGGTGATGGTGTGGATCCACGGTGGCGCATTCGTCAACGGCAGCGGCCGGATCTATGACGCGCGTCGGCTCGTCGCCCGCGGCGACATCATCGTCGTCACGATCAACTACCGCCTCGGGGCGCTGGGCTTTCTGGCCCATCCCGCGTTGGGCCCGCCCGGCGAGGTGGGCAACTATGGGCTCGCCGATCAGCAGGCCGCGCTGCGCTGGGTGCGCGACAACATCGACGCCTTCGGCGGAGACCCCGACCGGGTCACGGTGGCGGGGGAGTCGGCGGGGGGTATGTCGGTGTGCGATCACCTGGTCGCGCCGGCCTCGCAGAACCTGTTCTCGGCCGCGGTCATCATGAGCGCCCCCTGTCAGGCTCAGGCCGCGCTGCCCGTCGCCGAGGCCCGCAGCACCGACTACGCCGCCGGGTTGGGGTGCGCCGACAACAGCTCGGCGGCGGCGTGTCTGCGGAGCCTGCCCGCCGACCGGCTGCGGGCGCCGGTGTGGTTCTACCGCATCGGCGAGGACGAACTCACCGGCCCGGTGACCGGTACCTCGGCGCTGCCGGACGACCCCGTGACCGCGATCGGCTCCGGACGCGCGGCGCGGGTGCCAGTGCTGATCGGGACCACCCGCGACGAGTTCACGCTGTTCGTCGGGCTGCAATATCTCCGCGAGAACCGGACCTACACCGACGCCGACTACCCGGAGCTGCTGGCGGACACCTTCGGCGCCGATGCGTCCGCCGTGGCCGAGCGGTACCCGCTCAGCGCGTTCTCCAGCGTGGCGCTGGCCTATGCGGCCAGTGTCACCGACGGGATGTTCGCCTGCGTCGGTGACCGGCTGGCCCAGGACCTGGCCCGCACCCAGAGCGTCTACTTCTACGAGTTCAACGATCGCGGCGCGCCCGCGCCGGAGCCGCTGCGCACGCTGCCGTTCCCGGTCGGCGCGAGCCACTCCCTGGAGTTGCGCTATCTGTTCGACGTCGGGGGTGCCCCACCCCTGGACGCCGCTCAACAGCGGCTGGCCGACCAGATGATCGACTACTGGTCTTCGTTCGTGAAGACCGGCGCACCTGTCGCCGCGGGCCAGCCCGACTGGCCGCAGGTCGACGCCGGGGTGATGTCGCTGCAGCCCGACGGCAGCCGGATGGTCGACGACTTCTCCCGGGTCCACCAGTGCCCGTTCTGGGCGGGCCTGCGGTGAGGTGACGGCCTACGACGCCCACCGCGGGACCCGGGTAGGCTGACGGCCGGCTTTGCGCACGTCGGGCCCCTGCTCGGCGGCTGGACCGGGGATTTGGATCAAGCCCCCGGTCTGGGGCATACTGTTCGGGTTGCCTTGAGCCGGAACGTGCCGTCACGGACGTCCGGTGCGGGCATGCGACCGGCGCCCTAGCGGGCGCATCCGGTTTCCACCTCGTTCGCGACGATTCCGACGCAGACGAGTGTGCGCGAGGGTGACACACCCGACCGCGGGGGCCGGTGGACCACAGACAGAAAAACAGCGGCGGCACAGCCAGGCCCGACAGGGCTGCCAACGGCGAGGCCCGTGTGAGTAGTGAGGTAGGAGAAGCGTGGCGGGACAGAAGATCCGCATCAGGCTCAAGGCCTACGACCATGAGGCCATTGATGCCTCAGCGCGCAAGATCGTCGAGACGGTCACCCGGACGGGCGCCAGCGTGGTCGGTCCGGTGCCGCTGCCGACCGAGAAGAACGTGTATTGCGTCATCCGGTCGCCGCACAAGTACAAGGACTCGCGGGAGCACTTCGAGATGCGCACCCACAAGCGGTTGATCGACATCCTCGACCCGACGCCGAAGACCGTTGACGCGCTGATGCGGATCGATCTGCCGGCCAGCGTCGACGTCAACATCCAGTAGAAGCCCCCAGGAGAACGAACAGAAATGGCTCGTAAAGGAATTCTGGGCACCAAGCTGGGCATGACGCAGGTGTTCGACGAGAACAACAAGGTCGTGCCGGTGACGGTCGTGAAGGCCGGGCCCAACGTCGTCACGCGCATCCGCACCCCGGAGCGCGACGGATACAGCGCCGTGCAGCTCGCCTACGGTGAGATCAGCCCCCGCAAGGTGACCAAGCCCGTGTCCGGCCAGTACGCCGCCGCGGGTGTCAACCCGCGCCGTCACCTCGCCGAGCTGCGTCTCGACAGCGAAGACGCGGCGGCCGCCTACGAGGTCGGTCAGGAGCTGACGGCCGAGATCTTCGCCGACGGCAACTACGTCGACGTGACCGGCACCAGCAAGGGCAAGGGCTTCGCCGGCACCATGAAGCGCCACGGCTTCCGCGGCCAGGGCGCCAGCCACGGTGCCCAGGCGGTGCACCGCCGGCCCGGCTCGATCGGTGGCTGCGCCACCCCGGGCCGCGTGTTCAAAGGCACCCGCATGTCGGGGCGCATGGGTAATGACCGCGTCACGACCCAAAACCTGAAGGTGCACAAGGTCGACGCCGAGAACGGCGTGCTGTTGATCAAGGGCGCCATCCCCGGACGCAACGGTGGACTGGTCGTCGTCCGCACCGCAGTCAAGCGAGGCGAGAAGTAATGACACTCAAGATCGATGTGAACACTCCGGCCGGCAAGAAGGACGGCAGCGTGGAGCTCCCCGGTGAGCTCTTCGACGTCGAGCCCAACGTCGCGCTGATGCACCAGGTGGTCACGGCTCAGCTGGCCGCCGCACGTCAGGGCACGCACTCGACGAAGACCCGCGGTGAGGTCTCCGGCGGCGGCAAGAAGCCGTACCGGCAGAAGGGCACCGGTCGCGCCCGCCAGGGTTCGACCCGCGCCCCCCAGTACACCGGCGGCGGCACCGTGCACGGCCCGAAGCCGCGTGACTACAGCCAGCGCACCCCGAAGAAGATGATCGCGGCCGCGCTTCGCAGCGCGCTGTCGGACCGGGCGCGCAACGACCGGATCCACGCCGTCACCGAGCTGGTGGAGGGGCAGACGCCCTCGACGAAGAGCGCCAAGGCGTTCCTGTCGACCTTGACCGACCGCAGGCAGGTTCTGGTCGTCATCGGCCGCGCCGACGAGACCAGCACGCTGTCGGTGCGCAATCTGCCCGGCGTGCATGTGATCTCGCCCGATCAGCTGAACACCTACGACGTCCTCAAGGCCGACGACGTGGTCTTCAGCGTGGAGGCGCTCAACGCTTACATCGAGGCGAACAACAAGTCGGAGGTGTCTGCCTGATGGCGACCGTGACCGATCCCCGCGACATCATCCTGTCCCCGGTGATCTCGGAGAAGTCCTACGGGCTCATCGAGGACAACGTGTACACGTTCATCGTGGCGCCGGACTCGAACAAGACCCAGATCAAGATCGCGATCGAGAAGATCTTCAGGGTCAAGGTCGAGTCGGTGAACACCGCCAACCGCCAGGGCAAGCGCAAGCGCACCCGCACCGGGTACGGCAAGCGCAAGGACACCAAGCGCGCCATCGTGACGCTGGCCGCGGGTAGCAAGCCCATCGACCTGTTCGGAGCACCGGCCTGACGCCGGGAGGGATAAACAGACATGGCTATTCGTAAGTACAAGCCGACGACCCCCGGTCGCCGCGGTGCCAGCGTCTCCGATTTCGCCGAGATCACTCGCGATCACCCGGAGAAGTCGCTGGTGCGCCCGCTGCACGGCAAGGGCGGTCGCAACGCGCACGGCCGCATCACCACCCGGCACAAGGGTGGCGGTCACAAGCGGGCCTACCGGGTGATCGACTTCCGTCGCCACGACAAGGACGGCGTCAACGCCAAGGTCGCTCACATCGAGTACGACCCGAACCGCACCGCGAACATCGCACTGCTGCACTACCTGGACGGCGAGAAGCGCTACATCATCGCGCCGTACGGCATCAAGCAGGGTGACACCATCGAGTCGGGCGCCAATGCCGACATCAAGCCCGGCAACAACCTGCCGCTGCGCAACATCCCGGCCGGCACGGTGATCCATGCGGTCGAGCTGCGGCCCGGTGGTGGCGCCAAGATGGCCCGCTCGGCCGGCGCCAGCATTCAGCTGCTCGGCAAGGAGGGCAGCTACGCCTCGCTGCGTATGCCCAGCGGTGAGATCCGCCGCGTCGACGTGCGCTGCCGCGCCACCGTGGGTGAGGTCGGCAACGCCGAGCAGGCGAACATCAACTGGGGCAAGGCCGGCCGCATGCGGTGGAAGGGCAAGCGCCCCACGGTCCGTGGTGTCGTCATGAACCCGGTCGACCACCCGCACGGTGGTGGCGAGGGCAAGACCTCCGGCGGCCGCCACCCGGTCAGCCCGTGGGGTAAGCCCGAGGGCCGCACCCGCAAGCCCAACAAGCCGAGCGACAAGCTCATCGTCCGACGCCGGCGCACCGGCAAGAAGCGCTAGGCCGGGAAGGAAACCGAGAGCGATGCCACGCAGCCTGAAGAAGGGCCCGTTCGTCGACGACCATCTGCTGAAGAAGGTCGACGTGCAGAACGAGAAGAACACCAAGCAGGTCATCAAGACCTGGTCCCGTCGGTCGACCATCATCCCTGACTTCATCGGGCACACCTTCGCCGTCCACGACGGTCGCAAGCACGTCCCGGTTTTCGTCACCGAGGCGATGGTCGGGCACAAGCTCGGCGAGTTCGCCCCGACGCGGACCTTCAAGGGTCACATCAAGGACGACCGGAAGTCGAAGAGGCGCTAGGAATGACCACAGCCATCGAATATCCGTCCGCGACCGCCAAAGCGCGGTTCGTGCGCGTGTCCGCCACCAAGGCGCGCCGCGTCATCGACCTGGTCCGCGGCAAGAGCGTCGAGGAAGCCCTCGACATCCTGCGGTGGGCGCCGCAGTCCGCGAGCGAGCCGGTCGCCAAGGTGATCGCCAGCGCCGCGGCCAACGCGCAGAACAACGACGGCCTGGACCCCACGACGCTCGTCGTCGCCACGATCCACGCCGACGAGGGCCCGACGGCCAAGCGCATCCGGCCGCGTGCCCAGGGGCGTGCGTACCGAATCCGCAAGCGCACCAGCCACATCACGGTGATCGTCGAGAGCCGTCCGCCCAAGCAGGCCGGCAAGCAGGGCGCCTCGGCCAGTGCCTCGCGCGCCCGCCGCGCCCAGGCCAGCAAGGCGGCCTCCAGCAAGGCGGCACCGAAGACCACAGATGCTTCGAGCGAAGCGAAGGAGGGCTCGGAGTAGTGGGCCAGAAGATCAATCCGCACGGCTTCCGCCTCGGTATCACCACCGACTGGAAGTCGCGCTGGTACGCAGACAAGCAGTACGCCGACTACATCAAGGAAGATGTGGCGATCCGCAAGCTGCTGGCCACCGGCCTGGAGCGGGCCGGCATCGCCGACGTGGAGATCGAGCGGACCCGTGACCGGGTGCGTGTCGACATCCACACCGCGCGTCCGGGCATCGTGATCGGCCGTCGCGGCACCGAGGCCGACCGTATCCGCGCCGACCTGGAGAAGCTGACCGGCAAGCAGGTTCAGCTCAACATCCTCGAGGTCAAGAACCCCGAGAGCCAGGCGCAGCTGGTGGCCCAGGGCGTTGCCGAGCAGTTGAGCAACCGCGTGGCGTTCCGCCGTGCGA
>Ga0208832_100119_pt1 | contig 17112 bp, 16 predicted proteins | sample DeeseametaMP2158_FD_184175 | JGI IMG/M metagenome (GOLD analysis project Ga0208832, IMG submission 184175) | Marine microbial communities from the Deep Pacific Ocean - MP2158 (SPAdes) | ecosystem: Environmental > Aquatic > Marine > Oceanic | place: Southwest of Acapulco, Mexico, North Pacific...
GGTGACCCTCGTGTCGACCCCAGGGTCTGACTTCAACCACGCGCCACAGAGCGCTTGAGGCACCCCGCCCCAAAAGCCCTTTGTTCAGCAGTCTCCTAGGTCATTCCAGGTGTGGGTGCTTCCCGGCTGCAGATCTTCGGTCAGAGAACGCGTCCACTCTGGTGCGAGTTCTCCATCGCTGCCATGGAGCCGAACCGATAGATGGAGACCAGAAACCGGCACGTCAGAAACATTCGTGACCGCAATTTCGGTAACCAACGGCACTCGGTTGTGGACAAGAGCCAGGTTCACCGCGGGTTGCGCATAGAGGTCGATCCGTAGGCCATGTCGCTCGACGACGTGAGCGGGCCAGATGTCGTTATCGGACATATTCCCCCGGTAGAAAGGCAGCTACTGGAGGCCGCGCCGCAGCCTCCGCGAAAAGCTTAGGTGAGCTGACCGACAGAATGTGCCGGTTCGCTGTCACTTGCGGAATGCGTACGACCATGTCTCTCCGCAAACGCGGCGACGGCCCTGACGGACCGCCTTCCACTGACGGTCCGACTCTGATGCAGGACCGCTTGTGGGCGGCGCGCACCTCGTCGGCAGTGAATTCCGTCTCGACGACGAGCCGCACCGGCTTCAGACATTCTCGCCACTCGTGCTCGTTATCGCTCACCCACGCTGAAAGCGACATCTATCCCCTGCTAGCACACCCTGCAAATATTGACGCAGCCTAAGGCAAGTGCCTGACAAGAACTGGGCCACGGTAGCGATCGTGGTCAACAAGCCCCTGGACTGCACCTTCGTCCACGCGCTCGTACCGATCGCAACGATTCATCCCCTGATCATGCGACAAATGGGCCGTCTTAGGGAATGGGGAACATCCCTAAGAATTAGAAGGCGACGCCGACAACCCGGGGCATATCTCTTCGACGACACTGTTCGTCGTCGCCCGGTTACCCTTCACGCACGAGCTCCAGAACTGTCGGCCGAGTCGAGACGACAGACACGTCTCGAAAATGCGCCAGCAGCGCACAGACGAAGGCCGACCTCTTCACGTTCAGCGAATTGAGCAGCTCCTCGTGGGTCAGACGCCCGTGTCGGCGGAGGTGAGCCCAAGCGGTATCGATCATCCACGCGGGGACGAGCTGCGGACCAGAGCCCCGGTCCTCGGACCGGATCGTTTCGACCTCGATCCCAGCGCGATCGATCGAGACGATCCGGTTGGGCCGTTTCGATGTCAACGTGTAGATCTCGTCGCCCGGTGCCACGACGGCACGGATTAGGTCGAGCAGGCTGCCATCCAATTCGCGCCGTCGCGAGTCAACCATCGTCAACCCAACGACAACGCCACGCCGCCGGCGCGCAGCTCTTCGAAGGAGTAGCTGAGCTCGCCCCGGCGACCCACTGAGACAACGTAGCGGTCCTGGCCTTCGGTGATCTCGAATGTGAAGCCGAAGGTGCACATGTACCGACCGCCCTTGCCCTCTTCCAGGTAGGTGGTGGTCAGGGTCTCCCCCTTGCCGTTCTTGACCGTCACCGGCGTTCCCGAATCGACGTCCGAATATCCGCCGGATCCAGTACAGGACGAACCGTCGACCTCGATCGCGGACGAATACGCGTTTGCGTCCTCGTCGTTGAGCGTGAAGCTACCTGTGATGGTCGCCGTCTCCAGCACGTGGAATCCTTCGACGAACTGTGGACAGAAGTACTGCACGGCAACCTCATCCGCCGGCATTCCCTGCTGCGGGCCACCTTCCTCCAGCTGCCGACATACGCTCTTACCGTGTGCCACAGCATTGGCATCGGAGTTGAACTCGCCGGAGAACCCGTCCTGCCGCAGCGCCGTGAGGTACCGGTCGTCGACAGTCGTCTGATCACGGTTGACGTACACAAATGCGCCAACGGCCGCTCCCACCACCAGCAAGATTGCCGTTGCTGCCGCGACGGATAGCCATACCCGGCGGCGGCTGGCTGGTGGGGTTGTCGCCGAGGAGCTTTCGTCGCCAGATGATTCCAGCTGCTGCTTACCCAGCGGGTCGAGCGCCTCAACCCCGCCGTCGCGGATCAGATCCGTGGGCTGTCCGCCGACGAAGTACCGGCCTTCATGCCGGCCCGTCGGATCAGGCAACCATCCTGCTCCCGATGAGGCATTCGGGACTTCCGTTGGTACGTACGCCGACTCATGCCAGGTGCCGCCGACATTGACCGCACCACACGAATGGCACCGCATCGCGTCGGCCAGGCGCCCGCCACAGAACACACAGAAGCTCATCGTCCACTCACTTCCTGTACACGGTGGTGCCTTCGACACCGAAGAGGGAACTGACGAACTTGGCGAAGCAGTCGTCGACGCCCAGGTCTTTGGAGTCGCACCATCCGTTGGCCGCGGTTGGATCCAGCGCCGGAACGCCTACTACCGTCACCCACCAGTCCGGTGAGTTGAACGTCGTCCATTGCCCCGATGACACCAACCGCACACCGCTGTACTTGGCGCGCAAATCGAGGTGGTCGCGCAGCACGTCGGCACTCGTCAATGTCCTGCCGTCGACAGTCAGGCCCGGCTTCTTCGAACTGATCTGGGGCACCCAACGATTCGCAATTGAGCCGGACACAAATCCGTAGTCGGCGTCCCGCAGCTCGCCGAGCACCGCATCGGCGACGCCGTCGACGCTGCCGTGCTCGGGTTCGGCAACCGCTTGGGCCACCATCTTGTCGGCTGCCGCGGCGCCGGCTGTGGATCCCGGCTGCTCGCCCGGGTGGAAGACGAGCTGTGGCGCGCCGGAAAACATGGCCGGTGTACGCCAGTACATTCCGGCCGGGAACACCAGCGTGCGGCGCGCAGTCTCACCGGGTTTCATCGTCAACGGCGCAGCCGAGAAATCGAACAATCCTGCGGCGATGTCCCGGTCGCCGTCGGCGACGGTGATTCGCACGGATTCCCCCGCTTCCGTGTTGCCTCCCCCGCACTGCGACAGAAACGCGGCGCCGACCGTCAATCCCTCGGGCGTCATGTCGACAGACTCGGCCTGTACCGCCGGCGCAGCCGTGCACTGCGGCACGATGCCGGCAGGATCGACGCCGCCGGTGGGGAACGCCGGCGAAGCTGTTTCTGCCGAGTCGTCGGCCGACGGCCGAGTCAACAACACAGCGACCGTCGCGGCGACAGCCACCACCACGACGACCGCGGCGATCGCACCTCCGACGAACAAGCCTCGCCGCTTCGGCGCAGCATCACGTGCAGAGTCCTCGTTCTCAGACTCATCGTCAGGAAAGGCCACCACGCCGATGGGAAGCCCGCACTGGCCGCAGAACTTGTAGTTCCAGGCGTTAGCGTGCCCCTGCGGACAGACCACCATCGGTCCCGTCCCGTCGAACTCGCTATACACCGCTCCCCCAAGCCCTGTGCTGTTTGGCCCGAGCTCTGCCGTAGCCGCCCTGACTTCATGAATGATGCCGCAAACCGCCGACACAACGAATCGGGATGACCCCCTGAATATCAGCGGCCGCTACCCCATCTGCCCGATGCGTACCGTCTGCCACAGCTGCATCATTCGATCTGCCGTTTGGAGCCTTGACTCGCTGACCACGCACGCATCAGTTGCGGTCGAGACGCGACGAACTGATCTTCGTTTCCCGTAGCCGAGGCCCTCGGGCGCTGCTACAACTAGAGCGAATACAGCGCATGTGCCACACACTGCGTTCGACAGTTGGGAACCGCATGAATCCGCTGAGCGCCGGACTTGGTGTCGTCGCCGGACTTGCAGTGACCTCCGCACTGACCCTGGCTCCCGCCGCGAGCGCGCAGCCGCAGGACGCCGCCTTTCTCAACAGGCTTCAGAGCGTCGGCATCACCACGTCGAATCCGTACGCGACCGTAATGTACGCGCACGGCGTCTGCCGACAGATCGACCTCGGAACCCCGGTCGCCCGAATCGTCGACTTCGTCCTCAGCGACAACCCGTCGTTCGACCGCAAAGGCGCTGGCGACTACGTCGTGCTGGCTTATATGACCTACTGTCCGCCGGCCTGAACGGCACTGCGCTCCCGCTACCTTCTCCTCATGACCATCCTGGCCGCAGTGATCGTCGTCGTGACGCTGATCGTCATGACCACCGGCCGCCAGCCCGCGGTACTGGCGCTGATCTGCGCCCTGGTCGTCGCCGGGCTGGCCGGCATCGCCACCCCGGCCGAGCTGTTCGCCGGGTTGTCCAACGGCGGCGTCATCACCATCGCCGCCATGCTCGTCATCGCCAAGGGCGTGCTCTACACCGGCGTCATCACCCGCGTCACCTACCGCCTGCTCAACGGAGTCACCACCGCCACTCAGACCCTGGCCCGCCTCGTCCCACCGGTCGGCGTCGCCTCGGCGCTGATCAACACCACCCCGATCGTCGCGATGCTCATCCCCGCTGCCAAGGAACTCGAACGCCAATCCGGAGTGCCCGCCCGCGGCGTGCTGCTGCCCGTCGCGCACGCCACCACGCTGGCCGGCTCGGCCACGCTGATCGGCACCAGCTCCAACCTGCTCATCGCCGGCATCGCCGACCCGGCCGGTGTCGAGCTCACCATGTTCAGCTTCGTGCCCATCGCCGTCCCGGTCGCCCTCGTCGGCTGGGCGGTGCTGTTCCTGCTCGCACCCCGGATGCTGCGCGGCGCCACCGAGCACAAGGAACGAAAACTGGAGTGGCGCGCCGAGATTCCCGTCGCCCGCGGCTCCAACGCCGTCGGACGCACCGCCGCCTCCCTCGGTGTCGCTACCACGCCCGACTTCGAACTGCTCGAGATCCAACGCTGGGGTGAGGCCGTCGACGCCGACGAACCGATGCAGGCCGACGACGTGCTGGTCTACCGCGCCACCGAGTCCGGAGTGCGCACGCTGTGGGCCAGCCCGCGCTTCGGCCAGGCGCCCCAGGACCTGTACATGGTGTCCATCTCCACCGACGAGCAGAAGTCCGTCCGCGACCTCGAGGTCGACGACAACATCGAGGTCATCGCCGCTCAGACCTCCAAGTTGCTGCGCGACGCCCCCGCCCGCCCCGGCGAGATGTGCCTGGTCACCGCCCGCTCGGTCGAGAAGCTCGCCGACAACCCGCTCGTCGGGCTGTGGCAGAAGGTGGCCGGCAAGGCCCCGCAGACCCGCAAGACCTGGATCGCGCTGCTCATCCTGCTCGCCGTCGTCACCTCTGCCGCGCTCAACCTGGCCCCCATCGAACTGATCGCCGTCACCGGCGCCACCCTGATGGTCGTCACCGGCGTGCTGACCCCACGCTCGGCGGTGCGCGCCCTGAACTGGAACATCCTGGCGATCATCGCCGGCTCCGTCGGCCTGGGCGTCATCGTCGTCAACAGCGGCCTCGGCGACATCATCTCCTCGGCGATCCTGTCGCTGTCCACCGGCAGCGCCGCGCTCGTCGTCCTCGTCATCGCCGTCGGCACCACCATCTTGACCAACATCGTGTCCAACGCCGCCGCCGCGGCCATCCTCACTCCCGTCGCGCTGACCGTCGCCGACACCACCGGCCTGGACCCGATCCTGCTGCTGACGCTGATCGGCACCTGCATCTCGTTCACGTTCATCAACCCGTTCAGCCACCAGTCAAACCTGATGGTGATGAAGCCCGGCGGCTACTCCACCGCGACGTTCGTGCGCTTCGGCATCCCGCTGATCCTGGTCTGCGTGGTCACCGCGTTCCTGGTGGGCTGGGGCCTGCTGTCGTTACGTTGAGACCGCGCCCACCGCGGGAAAGTGCGAGTGGGGTCCGCCGTGACTGCGGTATGAACGAGGCATGGACGTAGCGGTGGGGTCGTCGCCTGAGGCACAGTTCGCCGAAGCAGTCCTACGGAAACTGCTGCAGCGCATCGACAAAGCCGACTTCGAGGGGCGCGGACCGTATCTGGTTTCGCACGCCTGGACCGCCGGGGCGATGTTCCACGTCGTCTACACCGCACCGCCGTCGAACCGGACCTGGGCGCTGGCCCGAGACACCACCGAATCGGTCGTCGATCCCGGTCCGTGGCCGAACGGCGACGAGGCTGCCCGGTACTACTACTTGGTGGACTTCGAGGAGAATCAACCCTCGACGTCTTTCCGCAGCCCCGGCGACGACGATTCCATCTGGTGGTTCGGTCATCCACGGGATGACCTGCCCGAGCGGCCCTCCGACCTTCCGAAGGACGCGCGGTATCGGACGGTAGAGAAACCAACGTCGGCTGACGCTACTCAAAAAGCCCACACGGAGCCGCGTCGGTACGGAAACCGCCTCGTCTAGCCCCGGCGATTAGCTGCGCCTCAAGATCAGCGAGACGGAGGACGTCGGCACTGCACTCAAGGCGGAAAAGTTCGAGTGGCGAACGCTCTGGCTGCAGTATGAACGAAGTCCCTAGTCAGCCCGAGGTGTTGGCGTCGCGCCACGCCTGCCAGATGTCGGGGCGGAGCCGCCCGCGGTCGGGTACGTCCAGGCCCGCAGAGCGTGCCCAGGAGCGAACCTCGGCGGTGCTGGGTTCCGGCGTTGCGTCGGTGTCCGTCACGGGGGCGATATCGATTCTGGGTGACGATATCCGCTGCAGCGCAGCGGTTTCAGTGCTTGCCCACGTGTGGGCAGCGGCGAGAAAACGATAGGTCCATTCCTCGGCGAGCGGGCGAGTCTCACAGAACACGATCGCGACGTTCGGCCAGCGGATCTGTAGCTCCGCCAGCCCGTCGGCGACCACTGCAGGCCGGACACGATCGAGCTTGAACAGCTGTGAGTAGCGGTCCTCCACCACCACTGCCGCGCGCGGCAGCGCGGCCAGATCGGCGACCTGGTAGCGCAGCTTGCCACCGGTGAGGCTGCCGACCAGATCGGCCAGCGATTTGCGTTCCACACTGGCGACCAATTCGCCGTCGGCGAGCACGCCGTAGTCACCACAGGGCAGCGCCCGCCGCACAGTGGAGACCTGCTGGGTACCGAACCGGTAGGGGTAGCGCTCGTGGGCGTCGACGAGGATCTCCAGTTCGGCGATGCCGTGGGCGCGGGCGGTAGGGGTGCGCACGTTCGGACGGGCCTGCTTGCGGGCGCGGGGCGCCTGCCAGAACACCGCGTCGCGACCCCGCGCGGTGGTGAACACCAGTTGGGAGCGGTTCTCCCGGGCTCGCTGCGCAATCACGTCGATGGAGGCTCCGCGGCGCTGGCAGGACCGCAGCGGGAGCCGTTCGACGATCTCAGCATCGGTGGGCCACTCGTGCAGCCCGACCGGATGGCAGTACAGCGCCTTGAGGCGCGGCCACGTCCCGGAGGTCCGAAACAACAGGTCACCGCCCGGCAGCGGGACGCGCAGCAGGTAAGGCAGCCGGGAGTCCTCATCCGGGTTGAGCGCGATCAACAGCTCGGCCACGACCCTGAGTCTGCCTGAATTGGCGCGCTATGTTGGGCCGCATGGTGCGATTCATCTCGCAGCGGGAATTGCGTAACGAGAATGCCAAGGTCATGGATGCGGTGGCCGGCGGTGAGACTTTCATCGTCACCCGCAACGGGGAGCCGGTGGCCGAGATTCGTCCCATTCAGTCTGCTCGGAAGACCTTCATCAGACGCCAGGACCTGTCACGCAACGCTGGCGTGCGGGTCCGGATCGACCCGGACCAATTTCGTCGCGACCTCGATAACGCCGTCGATCAGCGCCTGTAGATGGCGGCAGACCTGCTCGACACCTCGGTGGTGATTGACTGGCACGACCGTCAATCGCCGACAAGCTACCGGAAGGCTTCGCGATTTCCGCCATCACCGCCGCTGAACTGACGGCCGGTCCACTGCTGGCGAACACACCGGACAGGGCAGCCTGACGCCAGTCACGGCTGCAAGAGGTCGAGTCGCTACTCGAGCCAATTCCATTTGACGGCAGAGCAAGTCGCAGTTAGGGCCTGATCGTTGCGGTCGTGATCCGCGCTGGCCGAAAGCCGCGCAGCCGCTTCGCGGATCTGCTCATCGCCGCGACCACACCCGCCAACGGCCTGGACCTCTAAAGCCGCAACCCGGACGACTTCCAGGGCTTGGCGGACCTGATTCGCGTCGTGGCGGTGTGAGAATTCCTCGATCTGCCGCTAACGGCGGGTGGTGACAACTCGTTCTGTCAGTGGGTGCGTGCACGCTGGGCCACAACCACGACATTAAGGGGAGGCCATGTGCTGGCAGTGCGATCACCCGGACAAGACCACCGACGACTACCTGGACGTCCTGCGAAGGACAATTGAGGATCACCGATGGGCAGTGCAATTCGTCGAATGCGACAAAAGGCCGTTCGCCTACACCGTCGGTCTGCATGAGAGGGGTCTGCCGGAGTTGTTGGTGACCGGCATGCCGGCGCAGACCGCAGCGAACCTGCTGAACGTCATCGGTCAGGGAATGGTCGACGACGGCATGGTTCTTCGGCCGGCCGAGCACATCGACTGCGGGGGAAGGTTCCTGCTCGAGGTGGTCGAGGTCGAGCACCCGGACGTTCACCTGACATTCGCCATCAGACTCGGCGGTCCGGACGTGCACGCCTACCAACTCGTCTGGGCCGACGACCGAGGCCGGTGGCCGTGGGATCGCGGGTGGGGCCACGACCGACGTCGACAACCGGTTCTCGGCGTCCGCGGCTCGCGGAAGCGATAGGTCTATCGGGTTGACCGCACAAGTCGAACCGAGACTTCGATGCGCAGCTCAACGTTGGCGGCTGTTGTTCGTCGGCAATCGACCATCAGTACCTGACTACAGACCCTTTTCGCCACGCCCCAACATCACTACGCCGGCGCTACCAGAGAGATCAGTTCCGTCCCCTCGTTCGTCAGTTGCACCAGGGTGCCGTCGATGTTCCAGACGCGGTCCAGCGAGTCGATTCGCTTCGGAAGCGTCCATAACCGCTCGCACGAACGCATATCGCTAGCCATTACGAGCACCTCGGCACCGGGGTTGTGGACCTCGAACACCAATGTCGATCCGTCGGTGCCGATGTAGTTGTGCATCAGGTAGTCGCAAACAGATCCTATGGCGGTGCCGTCGCGCATGTCGTAAAGGTGCAGCTCCGGGAAGGCCAGACTGTTGCCGGCGTCGACCATCAACGTTGTTCCGACGAGATACAGAGTGCCACCTGGGACTTCGATCAGTGGCTGCCCTTGAGTCGTGAACACCGTATTCCGATTGTCGGAAGTCGGTCCGATCACCGGTAGATCGACCGGGCTGTCGCCGGCGCTACCGCGCCCGTCGTATTCCCCCAGGCGCTTACCGCTCTCGTCGAAGAAGGCGATTTCGGCGGGTATCCCGTCTGGATCGTTCACTTCAGCGACAAATCCGCCGGTGTAGAAGACCGGCTTCCCGAGTGTGTAACCCTCATCGATCTGGGGTTCGATCACCTCGCCGTCCGCGACCGAGAACACGGTGAAGATGTAAGTCCTAGGGTTCGCCTCGAGTTGCCCAGTGAGAGTTTGCGCTGACACCGCCGGTCGCGATGAGTCCACCTTTCTCACCGATCCGTCGCCCGGCACAAACCACGTCGTCTCCGCCCGAGACCCGATGCCGTACACACCTTCATTATGGTTGGTGGCAATCGCGTAGATGCCGACTTGATGGACGGTCAGGGTGCCGAGCTTTTCCTGCAGATCCGTCGGCCCGTTGTAATCCACCGAACCCGATCGTCCGTCGATCACCCAAGCCGACGTCGTCACTGCACCGTCAAGGCACAGGATGTGGGTTGGCCCATTGAGGAAGCAGTCCGGTGTCTGCCTGATCGAGCCGAGGGGCACCGCGTCGAACAGTGGTCGGCCACTACGCACGTCGACGCCAGCGAGCCACCACTGCCTCGCACCCTCAGCACCGCTATCGGCCAGGAAGTAGGCCCGTCCGTCGATGCTGCCGACGAGCGGCCTCGGATCAGTCGGGAGGTTACCGACCGCAATCCGGCTGTCTACGGTGCGGGGCAGGCCCAAATCAGCGATCGTGACGCGCCATCCGGGGATTGGCTGCTCGCTCATCGACTCCGACAGCAGCGCATCCGGGGGCGGCTGCCAAGCCGCCCGCGCCGCCTCGAGGCAATACGCCGGAATCCACCAAGTGATGGCTAGCGTCGCGATGACCGCGGCAGCCACCAGCATCGCGATTGCTAGAAGCCACCGCCGCCTCAGGCGAGGGCGCCTCGTTGGTCTCGTCATTATGTGGGTGCCACCAGCGATATCAGTTCGGCTCCTCTGTCTTTCAGTTGGACTAGAGTGCCGTCGATCAGCCAGACGCGTTCGAGAGACTTCGCTTCCTTGGGGATAGACCACAGTCGCTCACAGGAGTTGAGATCCCGTGCGACCAAGAACACGTCCCCGCTCACTTGACTGAATTGAAAAACGAGCGTGGATTCGTGATGGCCGAGGTAGTCATCCATGGGGAAGTCGCAGACCGGCCCAGCCGTGCCGTCACGCATGTTGTACTGCTGCCACTCAGGGAAGCTGTGGCTGTCGGTCATATTGACCATCAGAGTGGTATCGACCAGAGCGAGCGCACCGTAGCGGGTTTCGAACAACTTGTCCCCGTTCGCAGAGAACACGATCTTCTCGTCGTCTGGTTCGGACGACACTACGGGCAGATCGACATCGCCATCCGAGAGCACACCACTTTCTGCATGACCGCCCACGCGTCTGCCCGCTTCATCGAAGAATGCGATCTCGACCGACCGCCCTTCGGGGTCGTCCACTTCGGCGGCGAACCCTCCGGTATAGAAGGCCGTGCCGCCAAGGGTGTAGCCGTCGTCGATCTCGGGTTCGATGACGCTGCCGTCCGCGACTGAGAAGACGGTGGACACGTACGTGCGTGGATCTGCCTCGAGTTGCGCGGTCAGCGTCTGCGATCTGCTCCGCTGAGGCGTCGAGGATTCGATCGCCAGCCTGCCGTTCCCAGGAACGAACCAGGTTGTCTCGGCTTCGGGGCCGATCCCGAAGGCGCCCACATCTTGGGTGTGAGCGACAGCGTAGATACCCACCTGCTCCACAACCAACGTCCCATAGCCGAGTCGCAAATCGGTAGGGCCTTGGTATCTGGTCATTCCCGAATGCCGGTCGATGATCCAGGCGGAAGCCGCCGGCGCGTCGTCGCTGAGGCAGAGGACGTCGTTCGGTCCGTTGAGGAAGCATTTCGGCGGTGACGCCGACGAATCTAATGACACCGCGTCGAAGAGTTTTTGGCCACTGCGAACGTCGACTCCGATCAGCCACCACTGCGGCTCGCCGTCAGAGCCGCTGAGAGCCAGAAAGTAGGCATCCGATCCGATCGAACCGACGAATGGCCTTGGACCGAAGGGGACATCGCTTACCGCAAACCGGCTGCCGGGTGCGCGCGGAAGGCCCGAGTCGGCGGGATCAGCGCGCCAGCCGGGAACTGGCCGCTCGCGCATCGATGCGGACAACACCGCATCAGGCGGCGGCTGCCATGCTGCACGAGCAGCGCTGACGCGGTACGCCGGTATCCACCAAGTGGCAGCAAGCGTCGCCACCAACGCCACGACGACCAAGACCAGTGCGCCGATGAAGAAAGCGCGGCGTCGCGGCGAGGACGGTACCTTCGTCTCAGTCATCCTCGGATCCAAGGCGCGCAGTGAAGGCCTTCGCTCGGTGAGCGCTGGCGGATTCGTACGTCGGTAGATCTGCAAAATTGACTAGCAGGGAACGAATCTCGGCCCGATCTTGGCCGAGACCAGCCATCAGCTCGATAGTCACTTCGTGCTGGGCAGCTCGGGCCTTCTCTCTCGCCAGCAGTGCCAGTTCCGCGATCTCTTCGCCCAGCCGCGTCTCATCCACACCGGACACGTTCAGCACATCGATGCGCTGTATACGTCCTCCAAGACCCGCAGTCGCCGATAGCGACCCCGACGGGTTGGTGACCGTGAACGACACTTCGAGATGCTCTTCGTTGAGGTCTAGGGTGCCGTCACCGTCATGGTCCGCTGCTGAGTAGCTTCCTCCGAAGGCGTCCAACTCCTTACCATCCGATTCTGGATACTCCGGCCATGGGTCGGCGTCGTCCCACGTCGAGTCATAGTGCATCGCAATTGCTTCCCGGTTTGGCGGCGCTTGTCACGCTCTGCACGAATTGTCGATCTCCTCGCTGGCCACCCAGTCTGCGTTGTTGTAGTTCACCGAGGCAGCCCTCAACCGCTCGGCAAGATCGTGAGACATGCGCCACAGTGTTGCGTCCGCGGCATCACGGAGACTCTCAATAGCCTCCACGGCCATATTGCTGGCGGCGCACACCACACCGTGGGTGGCCCACACCCTCGAGGCCAGATCATTCACGGTTTCACCGGCAATCTTGAGATCACCGGCGGCGGTAGTCTGCTTCGCCGCGAGGTCGTCGACGTGCTCCGTTAGCACCCGGAGGTTGTCATCGAGGTCCGACATCAAACACGCTCCTAATGTTGAAAGGCAAGTGTCACCGAGGTGCTGGTGATTCATATGGGGTTGCGGGTGGGTAATCGACCGGCGGCCCCAACGGCTCGGGCAGGAAGAAGGGCTCTTCAGGATTGGTGCGGATCGGAAGTGTCCCGGTTCTGCGTTCGTCGCCAAAGGGCTCCCCGCAGGCGAACTTGTCTTCCGCCGGCTCGAGCGGCGTTTGCCGGGCAGCGTCTTCATACTTGGCCCTATGTTCACTTATGTCGTGCGCGACTAGGCCAGACTCGGCGATGAGCTTCGTGATCGACGCCTGCGCCGCCGCGAGCTGCGTGGAAGCCACGGCTGTGTCAAAAGCCGCCTTCACCGCGGCTCCGCCCGGGACGAAGTTCATCCACGACGTCGACGTGTCGTAGGTGGACAGGAAGTCGATGGCATCCTGCAGTTCTCGACGGGTCGAGGTGACCTCCGCCGCTAAGCGACTCAGGGCGCTACGCATTGCCCGTTCAGCGGTGACGACGTCAAGCGTCAGACGGCGGTGTTTGTCATTCTTCTCGCCGTATGTCTTCGCCGCGGTACCGTCCCACCGATCCTCAACTGGCGCGGCATCGATCAACAAGTTCCCGGCCTCCTCGTAGAGGTCTGCGGACTTCTCGAAGGCCTCCCCGTCCTCCGGCCCCCCGGAGCCCGTCGTCGCCTTCATGCCGTAGATGGTCAGCTGAGCAGCCGCGAGAATCGGCGAACTGGCGAACTCGGAGAGCTCGCTGACCTCGCTGATCACGGACAGGTTCGGTGTGGTCCGGTCCAGGATGCTGGGCCCTTTGTCCCAGTCGATGCCGACGACGTCGCCGTATTTGCGTAGCAAATCGAGCGCTTCCCCGAGCAGACTCACGCTGGACACACCCCCTCGGCGATCAGCATAAGACAGCGCCGGACCCATTCCGCGCACCAATTCCGGCGTTGGCACTGCGCTCACGTCGGGAAAGTGCGAGTGGGGGCCGCGCTGGCTGCGGTCTCAATGCCCGAGTCACATGCGCGAGTAGCGAGTCAGCGCGAAGCTGTACAACCCGTAGGCCGCGAACCCCACCGCAGCGAACAGCAACAGTGTCCTGCCGAACTGGGTGTGTCCGACGGTCTTGACCGCGGCGTCGAGCCCGGCGGCCTTGCTCGGATCCCGCAGGAACGGCGCCCCGATGACCGACGCCCCGGCGGCGAACAGCACGATCCCCTCCCCGATGTGCCCGCACATGCCCAGCGCGGTGATCAGCAGTCCTCCGCGCACCGTGAGATCACGCAGGAACTTCTTCATCGCCCCCTTGTAGACGAGGTAGGCGCCGATGGCGGCGATCACCGCGCCGACCGCCACCAGGACGAGATTGCCGCCCTCGGTGCGCATCAGGCGCGCGCTCAGACCCACCGCCCGCTCACTGCCCTGCCGGCCCACTCCGAGCGCGAACTGCGCCGCGGTGAAAGACAGACCCAGATACAGCAGCGCCAGACCAAACGCCTTGAGCCGGTTGACAAGCGGGGACTCGCGCAGATGCGCATGACTGTGCTCGCCGGGGTGCAGCCCGATCACCGTCTCGGCCAGCCGCCACATCGCCAACGCCAGCAGCCCCGCCGCGACGATCCACAGCGACGACTCCCCGCCGCGCTGATCGGCAAGCGTCGCCAAGGCCCCGGTCTGGTCGGCTTCGCCGCGGAAGCCGAACGCGATGCGCACGATGATGTAGGCGATCAGCAGATGCAGCACCCCGTTGACGGGGTAGCCGGACCGCGCGATGACCTCCACCGTGCGGCTCCCCGTCGCCCAGTTCACCGCCCCCTTGAAACTCATGGTGCGTTCGTACTGCGCTGCGCGCGGGAAAGTGCGAGTAGACGCCGCGGTGGGCTCGGTCTCAACGCGGTACTCATCGCGCCGAGCCGTACTCGAGCGCCGGCTCGGCGGAGTCCACGGAACCGTTGCTCGAGATCGTCAGCTGGTCGGGCTGCACGTCATAGCGCGCACCGTCGTCCGGGCTGACCGCGACGAACCCGTCCCCGGAGCGCCGCACGTTGTCGATGCGCCGGTTCGCGCCGTCGCGCAGCCGTTCGCCGCGGTAGTAGAAATCGTCGCCGTCGTCGCAGATGATCGCCAGCGACAGCGACGTCCGGATCATCGCCGCCGGCGTATCGCCGGCATCGCAGCGCGCCGTGTGCCCGACGAAACCCTGTGCATCCGTGCCCGATACACCCTCGATCGCCGGTGCAGACGAGGACGGCGCTTCCGACGACGACGGCGCGGACGACGGTGGCGGCGCCGCCACCCGAGCCGACGGACCCGAGTCGCCCGAGGACACTAGCACCAGCGCCAGGATGACGGCCGCGGTGAACATCACGATCGTCCCGACGATCAGCGCGATCTGCCCTCGGCCGGCCCTCCGCGGCGCGGGGGTCGGCGCGGGCGCCGCGGGTGGGTATGGCGCGTAACCGGTGCCCGACGGGTTCGGGTAGGCCTGCGAGAACTTCCGCGTCGACGGCGGCGTCACCGGCGCCACGGGAGCCGCCGGCCCCACCGAAGCAGCGGTCTCTCCGTCCACCGCGGCGGCCGCGGCCCGCGCCAGCTCACCGGCCGTGCGGTGGCGCTCCTGGGGGTTCTTCGCCATGCCCCGCGCGACGACATCGTCAAAAGAGCGGCTGATCCCGCGCCGCATGATGCTCGGCCGCGGCGGCGGCGCGAACATGTGCGCCCCCATCACTTCTCGCAGGTCCGCCGAGTCGAACGGCGCCCGGCCCGTCAGGCATTCGTACAGCAGGCACGCCAGCGAGTACACGTCCGAGGCGGGTCCGCCGCGATCGCCGCCGAACCGCTCCGGCGCCATGTACGCGCTCGACCCGACCACCAGGCCCGTCGAGGTCACCGACGCCTCCCCGCCGCCGTGCGCGATGCCGAAGTCCACCAGGTAGGCGAAGTCGTCGGCGGTCAGCAGCACGTTCTCCGGCTTGATGTCGCGGTGCACCAGGCCGTTGGTGTGCGCGTCGTCGAGCGCCGCGGCGACCTGGCGGACGATCGACACCGCCCGCCCCGGCGCCAACGCACCGACATGCCGCAACAGCGACGCCAGGCTGTCGCCCTCCACAAGCCGCATGTCGATGTAGAGCACGCCGTCGATCTCGCCGAAGTCGTGCACCGGGATGACGTGCGGCTCCTGCAGCCGGGCCGCGACTTTCGACTCCCGGCGGAACCGCTGCTGGAAGCTGTGGTCGGCGGCCATCTCGGGGCGCAGCAGCTTGATCGCAACCATGCGCTCGCGGGCGGTGTCGTAGGCGCGGTACACCTCGCCCATACCGCCCACCCCGATCACCGACTGCAGCTGGTAGGGCCCGAACCGGGTGCCCAGCCGCGAACCGCTCTTCGGGGAGCCCACACTCGATCCTTCCGTCGCTGACCTCGGCCGCGGTCTAGGCTTCCCGATTCCCGCAGCGCCTAAAGATCAGCAGCGGGCGAGCAGGTCACTCAGCTCCGATTTGAACCGGTCGGCCAGGTCCCACAGATCGTCGGCGAGCTGCGGGCAGGAGATGATGCCGACGTTGAGCTTGTCGGCCACCGAGACCACGGTGATGTTCAGCCCCGAGCCGGGAAAGATCGGCCCCAGTGGATACAAGCCCTTGACCTCGGCCCCGCCACTGTAGAGCGTCGTCGGCGGTCCGGGCACGTTGGAGACGATGACGTTGTGGATCGCGGTGTTGCCCAGCGGCGAGCGGGACATCAGGCCCATCATCGCGCCGAACGCCCCCCGGGAGATGCTCTGCGCCAGATCCAGCAGCAACGTCGGGCCCAGCGAGGCACTGTGTTCCTTGGCGTGCCGATTCGATTCGGCGATCGCGTGTAGGCGCTGCACCGGGTCTTCGATGTGGGTCTGCAGATTGCAGAACATGCCGGAGAGCTGGTTGCGGCCCGGCCGGTCGGTCATGCCCTGCACCGACGACGGGACCATCGCGATCAACGGCTTGTCCGGGAGCTCGCCGTGGTCGGCCAGGTAACCCCGCAACGCCCCGGCGCACAACGCCATTACGACGTCGTTGACTTTGGCGTCGCACTGGTTCTTGGCCTTCTTGACGTCGTCGAGGTCGAGCTGGACGGTGGCGATGGTGCGCTCCGCGGTCAGCGTGCCGTTGAAGCGCGTCGTCGGCGCCGAGAACGGAGCCGCCATCGATTTGCCGCTCACCACCCGTCCCACCGTCTTGGCGACCATCGACGCGGCAACCGGAACCGCCCTGGTCAACTGCCAGGGCAGCGTGACGAAGCGCCACAACCCGTCCGCGGCGATCGCCCACGCCGGGACCGCGCCGGGGCCGTCAACCGGCTCCGGGGTGGCGGCATTGGGCTCGATGTCACACAGCTTGTCGAGCAGGTTCGCCGCCGACACCCCGTCGACCGCGGCGTGATGCACCTTGATCATCAACACCACGTCGCCGCCGTCCTCGGCCGCCGAGCCGCCCAGGCCCTCGATCACCCACATCTCCCACAGCGGCTTGCTGCGATCCAGCGGCACCGACGCGATGTGGCCGCACACCTCGGACAGTTCCTGGCGTCCGCCCGGCGAGGGCAGCGCGACCCGGTTCAGGTGCCGAGACAGATCGAAGTCCGCGTCCTCCACCCACACCGGATGATCGAGGTTGAAGTCGTTGTCGGCGAGCTTGCAGCGGAACTCCGGCACCGCCGGGACGCGCTTCTCCACCTCGGCGCAGAACTTCGCGAACGAGTA
>Ga0208832_100120_pt1 | contig 17050 bp, 13 predicted proteins | sample DeeseametaMP2158_FD_184175 | JGI IMG/M metagenome (GOLD analysis project Ga0208832, IMG submission 184175) | Marine microbial communities from the Deep Pacific Ocean - MP2158 (SPAdes) | ecosystem: Environmental > Aquatic > Marine > Oceanic | place: Southwest of Acapulco, Mexico, North Pacific...
TGTCTGGAACAATTTTAGCAATCAGCAGTGCCTATTTGCGAATGTTCAACACGCCCTAATTGTTAAATAATAATTGAATAATGAAAAAGGCTAAAATAAGTTGTTGACTATGATAGCATTTTTTTGCGCTCATGGTTGACTTAAGCGCTTATTATAAACGCATTTCAATCCCGCGCGCTGCCATGTATTGCTTGGCCTCTTGTACGCTATACTCACCGAAGTGAAAGATGCTGGCTGCGAGTACCGCATCGACGCCGCCTTCAAGTACGCCATCGACTAAGTGCTGTAGATTACCGACACCGCCTGAAGCGATAACCGGAATGTTGACCTGATCGGTAATATGCTTCATTAGCGCTAAGTCATAGCCTTTTTTGGTACCATCACCATCCATCGAGGTGACCAATAGCTCGCCTGCGCCAAGATCGCTCATTTTACGTGCCCAAGCGACGGCATCGATCCCGGTAGGCTTGCGGCCACCATGAGTGAAAATCTCCCAGCGTGGCACTTTTATGCCATTGATGTCGACATCGGCAACGCGCTTGGCATCGATGGCGACGACAATACATTGATTACCAAATTTCTGCGCAGCTTCACCGACGAATTCAGGTGTAAAAACCGCGGCTGAATTAATCGCCACCTTATCAGCGCCAGCATTGAGCAGATTGCGAATATCGCTAATTTTACGTACGCCGCCGCCTACGGTGAGTGGCACAAAGACGCTCTCCGCCATGCGCTCAACCGTATGATAAGTGGTATCACGCGCGTCGCTAGTAGCGGTAATATCTAAAAAGGTAATCTCATCTGCGCCTTGCTCATTATAGCGGCGGGCGACTTCGACAGGGTCGCCAGCATCGATAATATCGATGAATTGTACGCCTTTGACCACCCGGCCATTATCAACGTCCAAACAAGGAATGATACGCTTTGCTAACATAGGGCCTTTCACCTTATAATCAATGCATTCAAGGCGCTAGTCTACCAAAATCATTGCCATATCAGGCAGGTTTTCGCTAAATTTATCTGCTTTTAGTGACTGTTTACTCAGACCGCGTATAATTACCGGCATTACCTGCCAAATTCGCCTTATTTCTTTATTTTATTCTATTGCCACAAGTGAGATATCATGTCCGTCTATACCCAGTTAACCGATGATCAATTTGCTGCCTTTTGCGCAAGCTTTGGCGTGTCCTTTGTCCGCGCTATTCCTATTACCCAAGGCATCAAAAACTCGAACTGGTTTATTCAGACTACCGATGATGCTGAGGGCGATTACTCTTACGTCTTCACCTTGTTTGAAGAGCGCCCGCCAGAAGATATCGAAAAAATGGCGGTCATTCTTAATCAGTTAGACGGTGAGCTGCCCGTTGCTGCCCCTTTAGCTTTGATTGAAGACAGTATGGGTAATAATGAAAATAGTGAAGATAAACGCTATGTCATTCGTTATGAAGATAAGGCCATCACTATCGTGCCGTGTCTGGCAGGCGCGCATCCGCAAGAGACCACGCCGGCGATGTGTCATGAGATCGGCGCGGCGTTAGCGATGCTGCATGAAACCCTGCAAGCGCTACAACCGGCACAAGACTACGGCGTGCCCCTCTATCCGTGGAGCGAGGTGCGCGACCGTGAAATGCAGTTTATGCCCGGCGATGAAGCCAAGCTCATGCGCGATATTTGGCAGGCATACGCGGATTTGCCTTTAGCTGAGCTGCCGCAAGGTCTATGCCATCTTGATATGTTTGCGGATAATACGCTATGGAACTTAGCAAGAGACAATGAGACATTAACGGGGCTGCTTGATTTTACTGAGGTCAGTGTCGAGCACTATGTGATGGATATCGCCATTACCATCAATGACTTTTGTACTACGTGGGGCGACGCTGAGCAAGGCGAAACGGTCAATTTTGATCGCCAAAAAATGAGCGCTTTTTTGCAAGGCTACGAGTCCAAACGCGCGCTGACTGGTGATGAAAAGCAGGCCATGCCAGTGATGCTTGCCAAAGCGGCAGTGATTTTCTGGCTACTGCGCCTTAACGTCATCTACTACAATCGTTCTGAGGGGCGTACCGGCGACAACATCATGGTCAAAAACCCTGACCTGATGAAGCGCCTTGCCGCTTATCATTGGGCGCAGGTCGAAAAAGCGCAAGATTCGGTGTTTGTGCTAGAGCATACCCGCTATGAGGATGATAATAGCGATAATGACATCGAAGATTTTAAACTCATTGGCGTGTTTACAAGCTTAGAGCAAGCAAAAGCCGCGATCGCACAATTAACCACGCAGCCAGGCTTTAAAGACTATCCTAACGGCTTTCATATCGATGAATATCCGCTGGATCAAATCAACTGGTCATCAGGGTTTGTGGTTTACTAAGTTGGTTTGTACCTTTTTATCAGCTAATAAAAATATCTTTATGGCAAAGGCAGCGTTATTGTGACATTACTGGTGATAAAAATGTTGATCGCAAACAAGCGAGGTAAGGCTAAGCCTACGCGCGCAATCAATAAACGCGTGGCTGCAAGCTCTACGTTGCCAAATATTTCACCCCTTCACGCAGTACCTTCTAAGGATAACTCTATGAGCGATCAAGTCGACAACTGGCATAAGCTGGCGCGCTACGATACCAATATGCAAGGCGAGCTGCACGCCAACTTGCTCCGTAACAACGGCATCACCGTGTCTTTACAGCCGCTCAGCGCTATTCCTGGGATGAATTCTGGCGTAGTGCTCTGGGTGGAGGTAAGCGATTTGGCGCAGGCTCAGCGTATCTTAAGCAGTGTTGAGGACGATAGCGACGGCGAGGCGTTACTTAATACTATGAGCGATGCAGAATTAGGAATAGTGACCGATACGGCGATAAATAGTACAAATTCAGATAATCAGGGCGGTAATCGATAAATGTGTCAGCTTTTAGGAATGAACTGTAATACCCCAACAGATATTGGCTTTAGCTTTGCAGGATTTCGCAAACGCGGTGGCATGACCGACAGTCACGAAGATGGCTTTGGCATTGCTTTTTTTGAGCGTAGTGAATGCGCGGTGCAAAACGACTCAACCGGTTTGCGCCTGTTTCATGACAACCGTCCAAGCCATCTATCGCCAGTCGCTGACTTAGTTAACAACTATCCAATCAAAGCCATGAACGTCATCGCTCATATTCGTAAAGCCACCCAAGGACAGAACTGCCTTGCCAATGCGCATCCTTTCGTGCGTGAGGTCTGGGGCGAGCAGTGGGTATTTGCGCATAATGGTCAGATGAATAAAGCCTTTATCGAGCGCTGTCAGCGGCTACAAGACAATGGTAACGCCGGGCATTGTCAGCCTGTCGGCTCGACCGATTCTGAAATGGCGTTTTGTTATTTGATTAACCGTCTTAAAAGTACGTTTAAATCGCGTCCCGATGATAAGACGCTGTTTAACTTTTTGACGACCCAATGCCGTTATCTGTCCGCTAATGGACTATTTAACTGCCTGATATCCAATGGGCGTTGGCAATTGGCTTATGCAGGTAGTTTACTGTTTTATCTCACCCGTCAAGCGCCATTTGGTGAAGCCAAACTGGCGGACGATGATATGGCGATTAATTTTAGCGATGTCACCACAGATACCGATAAAGTGACAATATTAGTCACCGTGCCTTTGACCGAAAATGAAAAATGGCAACAAATCGCGGTCAATGAGTGCCTAATCTTCCAAGATGGCGAGATACTATTTAAAGACAGTCCAAGTCAGCGTAAGTTCTTGACGATTGAGGAAGGGATTGCGATTGCGCGGTCAGTCGGGGCGAGTGTTTAGGAATTACGCTAAATAAACCCCACAACACCGCTTAAATTTCTCACCAGACCCGCAGATACACGGCTGCTTTTGTGTTACGCTCATCGCGACCGTTGGATCTAAAAAGTACCAAGTCTCATTAACAGCCTCATCTTTTACTTTTACAAAAGTAGAGCGCTCATGATGCGCCGCTTGCTGAGCATCCGCTGTCGTGTAAAACGCCTTAAACTCAACTTGCGCGTGACGCTTACCAAGCTTTGGCGTGTGTTGAATAATCTCTAATCCTGCCCAAGGCGTCTGTTTCGCCCAGTCCTCAATCGCTGCAACATCAAGTAAACTCTGCTGGGCAGGCAAGGTAGTGGTAACGATATACTCGGGTAAAACTTTGACAAAGGCGCTATAGCGAGTGCGCATCAGCCGCTCTGCAGTTTCCGCTTTTTTTAGCCCGTTATGATACGGTTGACAGCAGTCGCTATAAGCGATAGCTTGACTCAAAGAGTTTGGGGCGGGCGAGACTTGGCAAGGACATGGCGTCATAATTTACTCTACTATTGTTTCGTTTACTTATTCAGTTTAACGCAAATAATCTTCTAATATTGCAGGCAATATGCCTACTTTTAGTTGGGCCCAAGGCTCAGGTTTACGTAACTGCTGCCAAAACTCAGTTACAGGCGGCGCAAAATAGATAAGTAGCGCAATGAGTACATACAATAATAGATACCACCATTTATCCTTCTGCTGATAAAACTTCATCGCTGTGCCTGATGAGCGCTTCATTTTCATATTTGATAAGTTAACGCTATACAGCTCATCGAGCAGCAAATGCACCATCGCCCCAGTGAACAAAAACAGGCCGTAAAACCAGCTGGCGCTCAAGGAAGCTTGTAGCACGTAGTAGCTCAAACATGTCAACCCTAAGCCAAGTATCACCATATAGGGTACGGAGTGGATGACGCCGCGATGCACAGTTAAGTTGGTAAAGATATAGAACACCACATAACGCATGAACGCGTAGCCTGCCAGCCACAAAACCATCAGTGATAATAAGCTTAGCTCACTGCGCCAATGCATAACCAGAGCAAAGGCAAAGACGAACGAGATCAGATTAAACCCAAGCTTAATCGGCGTCGAGTTGTCCGAGTCCAGATCAGGTAGCAGACCGCCGACTGTGCCTAGCATTACGCACATCAAAAATCCAGAATCATCGATCAGTCCCGCTTTATACACGGTTAAGCTTGCTACCCCACTTGCCATAAATGCGACGTTTAAGTGGGTATTAAAATTTGCCATGTTTCTTCTTTATCCGTTATCTCGTTATCCATCATCTCTTGATAAGACGTACAGCCTGTTTGCCTAGCGCCAAAAAAGCGCTCTATGATAGCATAGGCCACTTTGCTATAGGCTCTAAGATAGTTACTGCGACGATGCTTACTATGACTACTTCTACTTCGACAAATCACAATTTTGCTAGCGCTCTTACTGAGCGGCAATTAGAGGCCAGCTTTGCCAATATCGATTGGCACGCGCCTTGGCTATATCATTTAAGTCAGCTTGATTATCTTAGTAAAACGATAAGCAGTTTAAGCCGCTTGTCTGACAATCAAGTGAATTCGGATAGGTATATTAACGATAATCAGCAAACAGCTCGTATCGCTAAAGTATTAAACCAAGCGCTAACGCAGCAAGGCGCGGCGGATAAACAGTCGCTACCTAGGACTAAACCTAGCGCTGATAATTATCCTCACACTCTTCAGTTTGTACCGCAAGATACCCTACCAGAGGGCCAAGGCTACGAGCAGTTCATTGGCACCACTGGCAAGATTCCGACGCGCGATAACCTACATGATTTATTTAACGGCAGTATTTGGCTCACCTTTCCCAAGACCAAGGCCATGCTCAATTATCATCACATGCTGGAAATCGCCAAACAAGGCATCAGTGAGCGTCGAGGGCGTGTGCGCGATACCATCACCGTGTTTGATGAGAACGGTGCAATTTTAGTGACCTCTGATACTAGCATTGGTGAGGCTTTGATCGACTTTGATTGGCAAAACAGTCTAGTCAAACCAAGAAAGTATTGGGATAAAATGGATAACCCTAGCAAAGACGCTAAAGCTGCGGTTTATATTTTTGGTCATGCCCTCCTTGAGCAATTGATAGCGCCGCGTAAGCCGTTGTGCGCGCATAGTGTGGTCATTCACGTTAGCCAAGATTTCTTTGCCTTATCAAAGCTTGAGCGTATCAGTTATTTGGATGACAAGCTTAGTGAGTATATGAATGATTTGCTAGCACAAAGCGGCGTCACTCCGCGTCAGCTTGCGCCTTTGCCGATTTTGGGTGTGCCATATTTTTGGTCCGACAATAGCGAGGTCAGCTTTTATGAGGACACTTTTGTCTTTCGTAGCGGTCGCCATCGGCCCAAAGGACGTTAGCAGTGACTCATAAACCTTTCAGCTGCCTTTTCTTAAGGCTTATTTCGGTTACGATTCTGCCACCATATGCCTACGCCTAGACGTTAACAAACGCCTACTTATTTGTTATGGTAAAAGAACGCTGCTACTAATAGCAAAAGGAACGCACACCTATTCTGTTGAGCAAGCGCCTTATTAAACTCAATTAAACTGATGTTATTATTTAAGTAAATCCTGCAGATCTATTTTTCTACTTGCCAACTACAAATGTTGTCATGTATGAAAAAGATAGCTCAGACAGATCCATTAGCCACCGTTATAACAATAATTTCTACCCTGTAGATAAGGAAGCTACCATGAGTGATATTTTTAATGTAAAAGACACCATTTCGGTCGATGGCAAGGAGCATGCCTATTATAGCTTGCCCAAACTTGCCGAGACTTACGACAATATCAATACGCTACCATACTGTATGAAAGTCGTACTAGAGAACCTATTGCGTAACGAAGATGATGGTCAGTCTGTCGGCAAAAACCACATCGAAGCAGTGGCTAACTGGGACGCTGGCGCTGAGGCGTCCAAAGAGATTGCCTTTATGCCAGCACGCGTAGTGCTGCAAGATTTCACCGGCGTGCCATCAGTCGTCGATTTAGCAGCGATGCGCGATGCAGTGGTTGAGCTTGGCGGGAAGGCTGAGCAGATTAACCCATTTATCCCTAGTGAGCTGGTCGTCGATCACTCTGTACAGGTCGATGCTTATGGCCGCGAAGATGCGCTCGATCTCAACGAAAAGATTGAATTTAAACGCAACAACGAGCGTTATGAGTTTCTCCATTGGGGCCGAAATGCCTTTGAGAACTTTGTCGTTGTCCCGCCAGCGACGGGTATCGTGCATCAGGTCAACCTTGAGTATCTTGCGCGCGTTGTGATGGCAGCGGATGTTGATGGCGAGCTGATGGCGTATCCAGATACGGTATTTGGTACCGACAGTCACACGACGATGATTAATGGTATCGGTGTGCTTGGTTGGGGCGTTGGCGGTATCGAGGCGGAAGCGGCGATGCTCGGTCAGCCGTCTTCGATGCTGATTCCGCAAGTGGTTGGCTTTGAGCTGACAGGCAAACTCAGTGAAGGCGTCACCGCGACGGATTTGGTATTGCGTGTGGTCGAGATGCTACGGGCGCATGGCGTGGTCGGTAAGTTTGTCGAATTCTACGGTGAAGGCTTGCATCAAATGCCATTAGCGGATCGGGCGACGATTGCCAATATGTCGCCTGAGTATGGTGCGACTTGTGGTATCTTCCCGATTGACCAAATGGCGATTGATTATCTGCGTCTATCAGGCCGCGAAGAGAGTCAAATTGAGTTGGTCGAAAAATATGCCAAGGCGCAAGGCTTATGGCATGATGCCGATACGCCAGCGGCGACTTACTCAAGTAAGCTAGAGCTTGATTTGTCCTCTGTCCAGCCAGCATTAGCAGGGCCGAACTTGCCACAGCAGCGTATCAACCTGTCTGATATGCACGAAAAATTCGGCGAAACGCTTGAGAAGATGACCAAAGACCGCAAGGCAGAAGTTGAAGGCAAGGTACGCTTTGATCAAGAAGGCGGTGAGCAAGAGCAAGCCAAAAATCTAGCAGCTAAGCCGAAAAACTGCGATGAGGATGGTAACTTTTGTAGTATCGTTGACATTAACGATGAGAAGTATAAGTTACGTGACGGCGCGGTGGTGATTGCTGCGATTACCTCTTGTACCAACACCTCAAACCCAGCGGTCATGCTCGGTGCTGGACTGGTCGCCAAAAAAGCGGCGGCAAAAGGCCTTAAAGCCAAACCTTGGGTCAAAACCTCATTGGCACCTGGCTCAAAAGTGGTGACGGATTATTTAGAAAAAACCAAACTGATGGATGAGCTAGAAAAAACAGGCTTTTATTTGGTCGGTTATGGTTGTACCACTTGTATCGGTAACTCAGGTCCGCTATTAGAGGCGATCGAAGAAGGCATTGAAGAGAACGATCTAGTGGCCTCAGCGGTCCTCTCGGGTAACCGTAACTTTGAAGGTCGTATCCACTCGCATGTTAAGGCCAGCTACCTAGCGTCGCCACCATTGGTTGTTGCTTACGCGCTAGCAGGTACTGTTGATATCGATTTAACCTCGCATCCACTAGGGCAAGACCAAGATGGCAATGATATTTATCTAAAAGATATCTGGCCGACGTCTGAAGAGATTAACGAGCTGATTGCTAATAACATCGATGCTGATATGTTCCGCAAAAACTACGGCGAAGTATTTGACGGTAGTAAAGCATGGAACGCCATTAGCTCAGCCGATAGTCAGCTCTATCCTTGGGATGAAGGCTCAACGTATATCAAAAACCCACCGTTCTTTGATGGTATGACCATGGAGCCAGAAGGTATCCCTGATATCGAAGGCGCGCGTATGCTTGGGCTGTTTGGTGATTCAATCACCACTGACCATATCTCGCCTGCGGGCAATATTGATCCAAACTCGCCAGCAGGTAAGTATCTGCAAGAGCGCGGCGTCATGGAAGCGGACTTCAACAGTTATGGCTCACGCCGTGGTAATGATGCAGTCATGACCCGTGGTACCTTTGCCAATATCCGTATCAAAAACCAAATGATGGGCGGCAAAGAAGGCGGTTATACTTACTACTTCAAAGATGACAAGTCAACGCTACAAGATGGCGAAGAAATGGCCATCTATGATGCGGCGATGAAGTATAAAGAAGATAAGCGTCCACTCGTCGTCCTCGGCGGGGCGGAGTATGGCTCAGGCTCTAGCCGTGACTGGGCAGCTAAAGGTACCATTCTGCTTGGCGTAAAAGCGGTACTTACGACTTCATTTGAGCGTATTCACCGTTCAAACCTAGTTGGTATGGGTGTGCTGCCATTGACCTTTAAAGAAGGTGAAAATGCAGACACTTACAACCTAGACGGCTCAGAGGTTATCAGTATTACAGGACTTGATAATGGCGAGAGCAAAACCGCTCAAGTCACTGCCACCCGCGCCGACGGCTCGACTGAAACCTTTGAGGTCAATGTCGGTCTACAGACACCAAAAGAGCGCGAATACGTACGTCATGGCGGCGTACTGCACTATGTTTTGCGTCAGCTCGCGGCTGATAGTAAAAACGCTGCGTAATGGTTGATTAGAGTTAGCTTAGCATTGGAAAAGCCCAGTCTCCTTAATGTAGGGGATTGGGCTTTTTTTATGAGTAGTTAAATTTTATAAAAAGTAGCTTATTTGGACATTTATAGCAGCTTTTTTAACCTTTTTCAGTAAGCAACTTAATCCCCAAACCAATAAACACCGCACCGCTGATTTTATTCAGGATAGTCTCAATCGCTGGGTTTTCGCGTAGCTTTTTGCTAAATCTTGACGCCAGTAGTGCTAAGCATAAGCACCACACTAAACCGGTTACGGCAAAGGTAAGACCTAATACCAAGAATGATAGCGTGCTATGCGTGTAGCTTGGATCGATAAACTGCGGAAAAAAGGCAAGGAAGAATAGCGCGACTTTTGGGTTAAAGGTATTGGTTAAGACGCCTTGCTTATATATTTTGCCGTAATCAAGTCGCTTTGCTGACGCGGCCTTATCATTAGTAGGTAAGCCTTTTGCTATGACAGCGTCCGATTTTTGCGTGAGCATCTTGACCCCTAAGTAGCATAAGTAGATGGCCCCAATATATTTAACAAAAGTAAAAGCTAATGGCGAGTTGGCTAAGATAATCGACAACCCTAGCGCTGCTAATACGGTGTGTACTAGTATTCCGGTGACAATACCTAACACTGAGTATAAACCCGCTTTGTTCCCTTGTGAGACACTGCGTGTGATGATATACATGGTATCAGTGCCTGGGGTAAGGTTTAATAAAATCGCTGCCATGACAAAACCTAGATAGTTCTCGATACCAAACATAGCGATACGCCTTTTATTTTATTATTTGAGCTTATTATTTTTTTGATGAGGTCAGCTATTAACAGCAAAGACAGTGGCATCTGCACCAGAACAATAGCAAATACTGACGCTAAATCCACAGATAAACCCCCTTTTGTACGTCTAAAAAGTTATCATCAACACTTTTATTGCTTTAACTTTTCTTTAACAGTATTTTCCATCTATCCTATCAGACAACCGCTAAGCTGAGTACCTCATGAGTAGACGCGATCTTATTATTTTTATTAGCTTATCCTTTATGTGGTCGCTATCCTTTATATTTTATAGAGTCGGCGTGCCTGAGTTTGGCTCAATGTCGTTTGCCAGCTTGCGCGTCATATTTGCCGGTATCACGATGCTTATCTTTGTGATGTTCAATCCCTCTCATTTAGCTGCGGCTCGGCAGCACTGGAAACTACTGACGGTAGTGGGCCTAGTCTCTACAGCGATACCGTTTGTTTTATTCTCTTATGCCGCTCAAGCCGTGAATGCTGGTGTGCTTGCTGTACTCAATGCTGCGGTACCGATGATGAGCGGCTTTATCGCGAGTACCTTCTTCAATGATAAGCTGTCAAAAAAGCAGACGCTAGGCTTATTTATCGGTATAGCTGGGGTGATTATCCTGATGAGCGAGAGCTTATTTGGCGGCGCGGTTACGGACTTAAGCTCAGGGCTATTGCCAATGGGCTATGCATTACTCGGCTGTGTCGGTTATGCAGTAGGGGCAAACGTCACCAAAAATTATTTGCAAGACACCTCGCCTGTCGCCATTACCATTGGCGCTATGTTGATTGCCAGTGTGGTGATGCTACCGATAGCGATTTATGAGTTCCCGTATGGTCAGAGTATCAGCGTTAAGGCATGGGTATCAGTGGTGTGTATCGGCGTATTTTCAACGGCTATTGCTTTTATCTTCATCAATGAGCTAATCAAGAGTATCGGACCGATGCGGGCGACTAGTATTACGCTAGTGATTCCGATATTTGCCATTATCTTTGGTTATATCTTACTAGACGAAGCTTTGGATACGGCTGCCATTATAGGGTCAGCGGTGATACTTATCGGCACTTATTTATCACTGAACTTGTCTTTGGCCAGCTTTACGGAGTCCTCGCCGCCATTAGATGTAGAGCGAAAATAGCGCTATACAAAAAGCGTGACGCACAAAAAAGCTCAATCCTAATAAATTGAGGATTGAGCTTTTCTTTGTTTTAACCAATCAAATTTATGATAAGTCTAGTTTATCGTACATTATCACCATAAGTGACGATAGGACGATCTAAGCGATGGCTAGTAGCCGCGCTTTTTGCACCTGCTATAGCAGCTACGAAAGTCAAGATAGCACTGATTAACCAAAATAGACCACTGTATAGAGCCGCTTTACGAGCCACTTCTTCAGCTTGTTGTAAATTCTGATCGACAGTTTGCTGTGCTTGGGCGATATACTGCTCAGTTTTCATCTTATACTCGTTAAATGACTGAGTAGCTTCATTACGTACTTCTAGCGCCTGCGCTTCAGTAAGGCCTTCTGCCTGTAGACGGTTAATAAGCTCATCACTTTTTAGCGTTTGTTCGATTGATGCCATACGCTGTTTTGCGTAGTCATCAATGTTACGCCAAGTATCAATGCTCGTGAAGTCCATATCAGCAACATCACCGCGAGTATTATTGATCATCTCTTCTAATACATTAGTAGTCGCTGCGATTTGCGTCTGATTCAGACCTTGCGTGTTTTTGGCAACTAAAGCATTAAGGTCTTCTTGGCTGATATTACCTGAAACCGTTTGATAGACTTGCTGTGCTTTTTGCTGCATTTGCTCAATAGAGCTATCAGGTGCGGCAACGGCTGCGGTTCCTGCCGCTGAAGTTCCGGCTGCGGCAACACCGCCAACTGTTTTTGCAGCTGTACTTACCGTACCGCCAACCACATTACCTGCAGTTGCCAAAATACTAGTAGCACCGCTCATAGCAAAAAAAGTGGTGAACAATACAATTAAAGCGGCAGTCAACATACCAGTTAAAGACGCATCTTTTTGATCGACTTCAGTGCCATCACCAAAGATAGCTTCTGGCGCTGAGAATTTGATAGCGTAGTAACCTGCGACAAAGGCACTGACTAAAGCGGTGATAACCGCATAAATACCGCCAGCGATGCTGGTGCCTTTTAGGTCAAAAGGTAAAAACGAGCTAAGTACTAGTGCTAAAGCGACCATCGCCATGACAACGATCAGTCCCATGACGAGACCCGCTAGCACACCGCGCCAAGACGGCCGGCGCTGAGGGGAGTAAGTAGTAGGTAACATAGTGATTCCTTAAGTTTTATTTTAACTGCTAATAAATATCTTTGCCTAAACCGCTGAGACGATCTAGTAAGTGTCAGATGTCTACTGATTTATCCATAATTTAAATAAAAGCAGACCTTGATAAATATAAGCCAAGCATAAGGAATCAAAAGCTGTATTAATAATACAGTTAAGTATAAAAACAAAGCTATCGTGTATAGGAGTGTTAAGCAATGTGAAAGAATCGAGCAAGTGTAAAGTTGTGTTGATAATACGTGAGTTTTATACTCGATTTTCTATGATAAATTATTGATATATATAGATATATGGATTAGTTATAGCGAATGAACCGCCTTTGGATCAGATAAGGGATACATCAAACTATATAAAATGAAGACATAAAAAAAGCTCAGTCATCAAAGATGACTGAGCTTTTCGTAGTGTATCTATTAGTCTTATCAGATGCTATACAGCAAAAGCGCTAATAAATGACGCCAAATAGTGGCGTCCCCAGGGGGATTCGAACCCCCGTTACCGCCGTGAAAGGGCGGTGTCCTAGGCCTCTAGACGATGGGGACGCATAGAGTGTCACAGCGGCTATCTTTCGATAGAGCTACAACGGTACTGCACAATATCAGAGCGCTTATTTTATAAAAACAAGCCTTGCCTAGGTGCTGATACTGCCTCTTAACTGTGTTATCTAAAAGCTGTTTTATCTAACAATAGCTTTTGACGATAAAAGTATGGTGGAGCTAAACGGAGTCGAACCGTTGACCCCTTGCATGCCATGCAAGTGCTCTACCAACTGAGCTATAGCCCCTCGTTAAGAGTGAGCGTATTTTAGGTAAGTTATGTCGTGCTGTCAATAACTATTTTTGAAAAATAGCAAATATACTGAAAAAATAGCTGACAGGTGCGCGAGGCGCACCCTACCAAAAAAATAATACTTAAATAAACTACTCGCTATCAGCAGCCAAAAAGTCCGGTAGATCCGCCGCTTTTTTCTCAAGCTTTTTGAGTTTCTTTTTACCTAAGCCGCCAAGCACCTCAACCGCGTGGCGCAAGCGGTTTAAGGTCATATCCGCGCCGATGATCCACATCGAGTTCATCACTGGTGTGGAGGAGGAGCTACCAGCGATAGCGATAAAGAAAGGCGCAATAAAGTCGCGCATCTTAATATCGAGCGCAGCAGACAAGCCTTTGATAGTGGCATAAATACTATCTTCTGACCATTCAGGTAATGACTCAAGCTGCCATAGTGTTAATTGGAGAATCTCCATGATTTGCTCAGGCGTGAGATTTTTGTGCTCAAAGTCATCGCTGGTAATCTCAGGTAGGTTTTGGAAATAAAAACCACCCCAATTGACCGCGTCAGAGAGCAGCTCGATACGCGGCTGAATCGCGGCTGCCATTGCCGTGAGCTTGTCGCTGTTATTGGCCCAATCGAGGATTTTGTGTTTTAGCTCCTCAGGCGTGAGCTCGCGTAACCACTCGCTATTCAGCCAATTGAGCTTTTCGATATCGAAGATAGGGCCGCCCAAAGAGACGCGCTGGATATCGAAGCTGGCTATCATCTCATCAAGCGTGAACTTCTCTTCATCATTCGGCATCGAGTAGCCCATACGGCCTAAGTAGTTGAGCAGCGCTTCAGGCAGCACGCCAGCATCACGATAATAAGTGATCGAGGTTGGGTTTTTACGCTTAGACAGCTTGGATTTATCAGGGTTACGTAGCAGCGGCATGTGACACAGTACTGGCATCTCCCAACCAAAGTACTCATAGAGCAGTTGATGCTTAGGCGCAGAGTTCAGCCACTCCTCGCCGCGCATGACATGACTGATCTGCATCAAATGGTCATCGACGACGTTGGCTAGATGATACGTCGGCAGGCCATCGGTCTTGAGCAGCACTTGCATATCGACTTGCTCCCACGGAATCTCAACGGTACCGCGTAGCATGTCTTCGACCTGACAAACGCCTTCGGTAGGCACACGCATACGGATCACAAACGGCTTACCCGATTCGGCAAGCTTGTCCGACTCTGCGCGCGGCAGGTCAGCATAACGACCGTCATAGCGCGGCGTCTCACCGCGCGCCATTTGCTCAGCTCGCATCGCATCTAGCTCCTCAGGCGTACAAAAGCAGCGAAACGCGTGATCATTATCGAGCAGCTTTTGCGCGTGTTCTTTATAAATATCCGCGCGCTCGCTTTGACGATAAGGCGCATGGGGTCCGCCGACATCAGGACCTTCCGCCCAGTCAAGTCCCACCCAACGTAGCGCATCCAAGATCATCTGCTCGGAGGCCTCAGTGGAGCGCGCCTGATCGGTATCTTCGATACGCAGGATAAACTCGCCGCCATGCGCCTTGGCAAAGGCTAAATTAAACAGCGCAATATAAGCAGTGCCGACGTGCGGAAAGCCAGTAGGGGAGGGCGCAATACGAGTACGCACGGGACGAGTGGCAGGGGCTGGGCTGTGTGAAGTGTGTGAAGTGGTTTGCATCAGGTCGCCTTACATAGAATGATCAGTTAAAAAAATTGCTTATTGCTTTAGAAATGGAGTGAAGACGGTTATAACTAACCGCAAAAAATAGCGTAAAATAGAGCGCTATTATAACAGACAGCCAAGATATTTTTGGCGAAAAGCCCAGTTGGTGCTTGACTCGCTGTGTATCCTTGCGATAATAACGCTAGCGAGGCATAACTTGTTTATTTTTATCCTGTTTTTTTACAACATTATTGGCCCATAGGGTCGTCATCTATTGAGTTATTTGTGTCATTATCGAAGCCAAAGCCCAGTCCAAAATTAGCTGCCCAAGCAGCAACGCAGTCTGCTACTGCTAATGAATCAGAGTTTAGTCATCAAGCGGTGCTGCTAGAAGAAGCGGTCTCGGCGGTACTTGGTGTCAAATCACTGCCGAAAGCCAGTAGTGACAACAGTCTACAAGCGCGCGGCATCTATGTCGATGCGACTTTTGGGCGCGGTGGTCATAGCCGCTTGCTACTCTCGCAATTGGCTGACGATGCCAAGCTCATTGTCTTCGATAAAGATCCGACAGCGATTGCTGTGGCTAATGAATTGGCAGCTACAGATAACCGCGTAACCGTTGTGCATGATAGCTTTGCCACTTTGACAGATAGCTTAGCTGCGCTTGGTATTAGTCAAGTTGACGGGCTCATGGCAGATCTAGGTATCTCCTCGCCGCAGATTGATGATGGTAGCCGCGGCTTTAGTTTTATGCGTGATGGCGCTGTCGATATGCGTATGGATACCAGCCGTGGTCAGTCGGTTGCTGATTGGCTTGCGCAAGTCGATGATGAGACTTTGGCCAACGTGTTATACGAGTTTGGTGAGGAGCGCCACAGCCGCCGTATTGCGCGTGCAATCAAGCAGATGGACAGCTATGAGTCGACGCTTGCGCTGGCGGAGGTCATCAAAGAGGCGCATCCGAACTGGCAACGCGGTAAACATCCGGCGACGCAGAGCTTTCAGGCGATGCGCATCTTTATCAATAATGAGCTTGGCGATGTTGATAGCTTTTTGACGCAGAGCCTTACGGTATTAAAGGCAGGTGGTCAGCTGTCGGTGATCAGCTTTCACTCATTAGAGGATCGCCGCATTAAGCAGTTTTTGCAGCGCCATAGTAAGGGGCAGTATCCTGAGGACGAAAACCTGCCGATGCCGCCTAAGCGTCCGCGTTACTTTAATAAACCTAAGCGTATCGGCCCAAGCAAATCTGAGATCGCTCAAAACCCGCGCTCGCGTAGTGCTTGGCTACGTGCGGCGACTCGTACTGATATCGCTTATGAGCACCAATTTGATTGAGCGTTGAATCACTATAAGGTTTTACGGTGATCAAATAGTTAGTTAAAACTGAAAATCTCTTTATAGTAAAAATACAAAATTACCCCACTCTCAACTTCGAAAGTGATTGAAAAAAGAAGAGCACCTCACTAATCTATTGTTTTCGACCAAGAATACAATGGAGTTGTGAGATGCCCATAGACGAATTTATCATCAATATCTATTTAATGGTAGAGCAATATTACAAAATAGTCGTCACCAAACCCTTGCGAAGTGCAGGTTATGCGCCAAAGCTAAGTGATCCTGAGGTTATTTGCATGGAGATGGTCGGTGAATTTTTACACCTTGATCAAGACAAACAAATTTGGCAATACTTTACCCAGCATTGGCAAGACTGGTTTCCAGCCATCGGCTCATACCCTAACTTCGCAAAGCACTGCGCCAATCTGTGGCAAGTCAAACAGCAGATACAAGATAAAGTCAGTGAACTTGAGGGCCGTGACAACATCCATTTTATGGATGGTTTTCCGATACCCGTCTGTCATTATGGACGCGCTTATCGGCATAAAAACTATCAAGACTTAGCGGCTTTTAGCTACTGTGCGGCTAAGCAAGAGAGATACTATGGCTTTGAGGGACATTTGCTTGTTAACTTATCGGGCATGATTAAAGGCTTTACCTTTGCTCCTGCCAATGTTGATGAAAGAGCGGTTGCCCCAGAAATCACCACTCATATTCATGGGCTACTTGGCGCTGATAAAGGATATATCAGCCCTAGTCTGACATCGTACTACGACGCTCAAGGCGTGGATTTACAAA
>Ga0208832_100122_pt1 | contig 16916 bp, 16 predicted proteins | sample DeeseametaMP2158_FD_184175 | JGI IMG/M metagenome (GOLD analysis project Ga0208832, IMG submission 184175) | Marine microbial communities from the Deep Pacific Ocean - MP2158 (SPAdes) | ecosystem: Environmental > Aquatic > Marine > Oceanic | place: Southwest of Acapulco, Mexico, North Pacific...
CCAGATAAAGCTTCCATTTCAACCCCTGTTTTGGAATTTGCAGAAACCAAACAATAAACAACAACAGAATAGTTTTTTTCATTAACTTCTGTATGCAAAGAAATATGATCTAAAGAAAGCGGATGACAAAGAGGAATAAGTTCACTTGTTTTTTTCACACCATTAATGCCCGAAACCTCAGCTATGGTTAATGGATCACCTTTAGGCATTGTTTTATTGTTAATCATCTCGATTACCGTAGATCCTAATATTATTTCTCCTACCGCTAGAGCCTTCCTGTGCGTAACTGCTTTATCACTAACATCAACCATTTTATATTCTGATGCTGAAAATAACTGTGTCAGCGAATCTTCTAATTTATTGTTTTTTTTCATTTTTTAACTTTTCTTTTTGATTGTCCACCAGCAAGGATTGCCCCTAGTATATTGTCTTCATTCATAAAACAAATTATAAATGCTAAAGAAAATACAATAAAGTTTAAATGATCGATAAAGAACTCATCAAAATAGCTTCAAACACTGAAAATTTCGGGTTAATTAATAAATATACTCATTTTTCAAAATTAAAAAATCCAATCTGCGGAGATGAAATGAAAATATATTTAATTGTTGAAAAGGACAAAATTACAAAATTTAAATATCAAAGCCAATCGTGCATTTTCTGTCAAGCATCCGTCAGCCTTTTATCAAGAAAAACTACAAGTAAATCTGTTGAGAAAGTAAAGAATTTTTTGCAAAAAGCAGACAATTATTTCAAACAAAGAAAAAATATCTTCGATAAGGAATGGCTAGAATTTGATAAAATAATGAATAAAAATAACATCTCTAGAAAGGAGTGTTTGCTATTACCTCTTAAAGCAATGCTCAACGCATTAAATAGCTAGTAATGATAAATTTAAAAAAAATTATTTGTTGGCCCCCCCTTTTAGCCGGAGTAGGTGCTGCAGTAACAATTGGTATTCTAGCTTATATGACTTATCAAACTGAGCTGGGTTTTTGGTTGCTTGCATCTTTTGGAGCCACCACAGTTATAGTTTTTGGATATCATGATAATCAATTTGCTCAACCAAAAAATGTTTTTTTTGGCCATTTACTATCAGCATTTGTCGGAATTTTATTTGCAACTTTCTTTGGAGTTTCTTTTATTACAATAGGTTTGGCTGTAGGCATTGGCGTCATGCTTATGATGGCATTTAAAATTACACACCCGCCAGCTGGAGGAAATCCAATAATAGTTATGATTGGCGGTGTATCGTTTCAATTTTTAATATTTCCAGTAATGGTAGGAGCCATAGCAATTATTATTGGAGGCATTATTTACAATCGTTTAATTTTAAAAAGGAAATACCCTCAGACTTGGAAATAATTGTCTGTTTTACAATAAAAGATCTGCTAAATCCTACAGTGTTTATGAAATATTTGCGCTGCAAATATTATTTTGTTAATGTTGATAATAAAAAAAAGAAAAAGAAGGAGAACGAATAATGAAAATATTATGTATATTATATGATGATCCAAAAGGCGGAATGCCTAAAAGTTATCCGGTAAAGGAACTTCCTAAACTGGAAAAATATCCCGATGGGATGTCACTACCTACACCAAAAGGTATTGATTTTAAACCAGGTGAATTATTAGGTTGTATTTCAGGAGAATTAGGTTTAAGAAAATTTTTAAAAGACCGAGGACATACATTAGTTGTGACCTCGGATAAAGACGCTGAAGGCTGTGTTGCAGATAAAGAATTAGTTGACGCTGATGTAGTTATATCACAACCGTTCTTTCCATATTACCTAACAAGAAAAAGAATGGAATCAGCACCAAATTTAAAAATGGCAATTACAGCAGGTATAGGATCTGATCACGTTGATTTACAAGCAGCGATGGATAATAAAGTTGATGTAGTTGAAGTAACTTATTGTAATTCAAGGTCAGTTGCTGAACATATTGTTATGATGATTTTATCTTTAGTTAGAGATTATCATAATCAACATAGAATAGTAAATGAAGGCGGTTGGCATATTGCTGACGCTGTAAAACGTTCTTATGATGTGGAAGGTATGCACGTAGGTACTATTGCGGCCGGACGTATAGGTTATGATATGTTAAGAAAAATGGCACCGTTTGATGTACATTTACATTACTTTGATAAACATAGATTACCTAAAGATAAAGAAAAAGAATTAAATTTAACTTATCACGATTCAGTAAAATCTTTAGTTGCTGTTTGTGATGTTATTAACATAAGTTGTCCACTTCATCCTGAAACGGAAAACTTATTTAATGATGAATTAATCAGCAAATGTAAACCAGGTGCGTATATTGTTAATACTGCTAGAGGTAAAATCTGTAATAAGGATGCAATAGCAAGAGCACTTAAATCTGGTCAATTAAGTGGGTATGCAGGAGACGTTTGGTTTCCTCAACCAGCACCTAACGACCACGTTTGGAGAACAATGCCAAACCACGGTATGACACCACATACTTCAGGAACATCTTTATCAGCACAGGCAAGATATGCCGCTGGCACAAGAGAAATATTAGAATGTTTCTTTGATAAAAAACCAATTAGAGATCCATATCTAATTGTTAAAGATGGTCAACTTGCAGGTATGGGAGCACATTCTTATACTAAAGGTAGTGCAACTGGTGGATCAGAAGAAGCGGCAAAATATAAAAAATAAATATATCACGATAGCCTAGAAGAAATGAATAATACTAATCTGGGGCAATAGTAACTGTAATATTGTTGTGCTCTTTCTTGAGTTCAATTTGGCAACCGAGTCTAGAATGTGTAGTGGGTTTAATGGCCTCTTCTTTTAAGGTTGAAATTTCATCTTCTTCAACTACTTTCAGTTTTTCAAAGTCACTAGGGATAACATGCACATGGCATGTACCACAGACACAATTGCCTCCGCAGACGCCATAGTTATCGGGAGATAATTTTTCCTCTATTGCATCTCGTATAGTTGTGCCTTCTTTAATATCAATAGCAGTTTTTTTCCCTTCCCTATCAATTACATTTAATCGAATTAATGTATTTTCCATTTTGAATGTACTCCTTTAATTAATTTATCATAATACGTAAGGTTCTGCTCTTTTTTGTTCTGAAAGAACGCGTTCAACACTAAAGCAAGTTAAATCTATACTCTGATATGATCCGGTGGTAATTAATTCTGTTAGACCCCTGCCTATTCCTGGAGCTTGCATTAAGCCTCTTCCCGTAAATCCAGTAGCTAAATAAACGTTTTCCATCTTAGGATGTTTTCCAACAATCGCATTATTATCTAATTTATTACAATCATAATACCCAGCCCAACCCCCTGTAAGTTTCAATTCCTCAAACGCCGGAACTCTATTTGCCAAAGCTGGCCAAACTAACTCTTCAAAATCATTCCATTCCGGTTCTAAATCTGGAGCATCAAATTTTGCATTTGGAGAACCAGCTAAATATTCCTTACCTTCGGGTCTCCAGTAAACTCCGCTGGGTAAATCTCCAGTTAACGGCATTTCAGGAATATGTTTAGGACATTTTACACGAAACACAGTATGCTTTTGTGGAACAACTGGAATATCTGCAAGCAATTCATTGGTCCAGCACCCAGCAGCAGAAACAATAGTGTTTGCTTTAATCTCGTTTATACTTTTAATTTCTTTTTTTTCGAAGCTTGCGCCAAGTTCAATTGCTTTATTTTTCAAAGCAGCATGAAACATGTGTGGATCAATCCATCCTTCAATCTTACTATCCGTAAAAGTTGCTGTTTCTAAACCGTCCGTATTAATCCACGGAAAAAAATTCTGCAATTCTTCTGCCTTAACATTTTTTGTTCCGGCATCACAGGCTTTGTGATTTTTTAATGCTTCATATTGTTCTTGCGCCTGCTCTGGGCCAAATAACAAAAGATAGCCGTTAGGAACCATACTAACCGTTGGTTTTCCATTTTTTTTTGTTTTTAATAAATCAGGCAATTGAAAAATAAATTCTTTTGCAAATTTTCCTAGTAATATATTTTCCTTCTGAAAAAACTGACGCCTAAAACCTCCTAAAGACAATGGAAAAGAAGCATTTTTGTATGTTGGGTCACGCTCAAAAACTCGAACTTTTCTACCTGCCTTCGATAAAAAATATGCTGTGGAAGCTCCAATTATTCCGCCGCCAACAACTATTACATCATCCATGAATCCCCAATTTTAGGGAAATATATCACAAATTTTTTAGGCAGCCGATTCTTTATATTCATCCATCGTAGGGCAAGAGCAGAAAAGATTTTTGTCACCATAAACATTATCTACTCTTGATACTGGCGGCCAATATTTATAGGATTTTAAGTTTGTTGACGGATACGCTGCAGTTTCTCTGTCATATTTGTGTTTCCATTCATTGGCTGTAAGCTCAACATGAGTATGAGGAGCATTTTTTAAAGGATTATCTAATTTATCAAATTCTCTTGATTTTATTTTGTTAATTTCCTCTTTAATCTTTATTAAGGTGTCGCAGAAACGATTCAACTCAAATAAGCTTTCACTTTCTGTGGGTTCAATCATCATAGTTCCAAGAACAGGCCAAGACATAGTTGGGGCATGAAAACCAAAATCTATTAGGCGCTTTGCTATATCTTCTTCGGTTATACCTGTTTCAGCTTTAATTGGACGAATATCGATAATGCACTCATGAGCAACATTTCCATTTTTTCCAGTGTAGAGAATGGGAAAATGTTTATGTAATTTTCTTGCAATATAATTAGCATTTAAAATGGCAACTTGGGAAGCTTTCTTTAAGCCTTCCGCCCCCATCATTTTTATATACATCCATGAAATTACTAAAATACTTGAGCTTCCCCAAGGCGCTGCTGAAACTGCTCCGATGCCAGTTGTGGGACCGCAATCTTTAATAACTTCATGTTTTGGAAGAAAAGGATCCAAGTGTTTCTTGCATGCTATGGGACCCATTCCTGGTCCACCTCCACCATGAGGAATACAAAATGTTTTGTGTAAATTAATATGACATACGTCCGGACCAAATTTTCCTGGTTTAGCAATTCCAACTAACGCATTAAGATTGGCTCCGTCCATGTATACTTGGCCACCATTATCATGAACAATCTTACAAATTTCTTTAATTTTTTCTTCAAATACTCCGTGCGTTGAGGGATAAGTAACCATTAAGGCCGACAAATTTTTTGAATATTGTTCTGCCTTAGATTTTAAATCTTCAAAATCAATATTGCCATCTTTATCACAAGCTATAACAACTACTTTCATTCCGGCCATCTGAGCACTTGCTGGATTGGTTCCGTGTGCCGAACTCGGAATGAGGCAAACATTTCTGTCCTTATCGCCATTTTCTGAATGGTATTTTCTAATTATCATCAATCCCGCAAATTCACCCTGTGCCCCTGCATTTGGTTGTAAAGAGACACCCGAAAAACCAGTTATCTCTCTCAACCAATTTTTCAAATCAGTAAACAAATTTCTATATCCCTCCATTTGCTCTACAGGTGCAAAGGGATGTGGTTCATAAAATTCATTCCAGGTAACTGGGATCATTTCTGATACTGCATTTAATTTCATAGTACAAGAACCCAAAGAGATCATTGATCTATTTAAAGCAATATCTGAATCTTCCAATTTTTTTAAATATCGAGTCATTTCAGTTTCTGAATGATAGGAGTTAAAAACGGGATGCGTAAGATATTCCGATGATCTTTCCAAATTTTTTGGTATATTACTTAATACAACTTTACCTGTCTCATTAATTGACTCTGCGCTATTGAAAATTTTTAGAAGTTCATTAGTCTTTTCAACATTTTTCCTTTCGTCAAATGCCACAGACAACATGTTCTCATCAACTAATCTTAGATTAACTCCATTTCTCAGAGCATTTTTATAAATATTTTGTGTTTTATTTTTTGTGAGAATAGTAACAGTATCAAAAAAACTATCAGAATAAAGTTCATAGCCTGACTTTTTAATCTTGTCAGCAAAACTTTTCGCTAACTTTGATATTCTCTCTGCTATTTGATTAATACCTTTAGGTCCATGATAGATTGCGTACGCAGCTGAAATTATTGCTAATAAGGCTTGTGCAGTGCAAATATTGCTCGTAGCTTTCTCTCTTCTTATGTGTTGTTCTCGAGTTTGTAATGCCATTCGTAGTGCTTTTTTTCCTAATCGATCAACAGAAACTCCGATAATTCTTCCCGGCATCGCCCTTTTGTATTCATCTTTAGTTGCAAAAAATGCAGCATGAGGACCTCCGTAACCCATTGGAATCCCAAACCTTTGAGAATTGCCAACGGCAATATCAGCTCCAAGCTCTGCTGGAGTTTTAAGTTTTGCTAAAGCCAAAAGATCACAAACCAAAATAGCTTTACCATTTTTTTTATGGATTTTGCTTATTGCTTCGCTAGGATCTTTAATGTCTCCTAATGTTCCTGGATATTGAAGAACTCCACAAACAACATTTCCATCTATATTTTTTAAATCTTTTTCTTGATCACCAATAACTAATTTTAAACCAAAAACTTCGGTTCTTGTTTTAATTACATCAATGGTTTGAGGGTTACAATCGCTGGAAATAAATACCTTATTTGAATTATTTTTATCTAATCTGCTACTTAATCCAATAGCTTCAGCTGCTGCGGTAGATTCATCTAATAATGATGCGTTCGCTATATCCATACCGGTAAAATCTAAAACCATTTGTTGAAAGTTTAATAGCATCTCCAATCTTCCTTGAGCTACTTCGGGCTGATATGGAGTGTAAGCAGTATACCAACCTGGATTACAATATATGTTTCTTAAAATAACGTTTGGCATGTAGGTATTGTAGTAACCCATACCTATATAATTTTTGTATAATTTGTTTTTCTCTGAAATAACTTTTACTTGTTTCATTGATTCATGTTCAGAAGTTGGGTCGCCTATTTTTAGTTTATCTTTTAATAAAATATTATCCGGAACTGTTTTTTTAATTAGATCATCTAAAGAGTTTGCACTAACCACCTTAAGCATTGCATCTATATCTTCTTCAGATGGTCCAATATGTCTTTTAATAAATTCTTTCGATGTATCGTTAATCATTTTAATTAGGATTTTCTTTTGCAAATTTATCGTAATCAGCCTTACTCATTAATTCATCTAATTCTGATTTATTTTTTATTTTAATTTTAAAAAACCAGGCATTGCCCTCAGGATCTTTATTTACTGCTCCTGGATCGTCTACAATTGATTGGTTAGTTTCGGTAATCTCTCCAGTAATTGGTGTATATACGTCGCTCGCAGCTTTTGTTGATTCTACAACGCCAGCCTGACCTTCTTTTTTAACAGTTTTTCCTTTTTCTGGTAACTCTACAAAAACTACATCTCCCAACATTTCTGCTGCATGTTTAGTAATACCAATTGTTGCCACATCCCCTTCTACAGAAACCCATTCATGTTGTTTTGAAAACTTTTTTTCACTCATTTCTCATCTCACATAATTTTTTTTATAAAAAGGAAGTTCAGATACTTTGGCATCATATTTTTTTCCTCTAACTTCCAAGAGAATTTTTGTCCCGGATTTTACAAAATCAAATTTTACATAACCCATCGCAATAGGACCGTTAACACTTGGACCAAAAGTTCCACTAGTTACTGAGCCAATTTCTTGACCATCAACTGAAAAAATCTTGGTTCCTTCTCTAGCAATTATTTTTCCAGCTGGTTTAATACCTATTCTTAAACGAGACAGTTCACCATTTATGTCTGATTTAATTTTATTGTAACCTAAGAAACCTCCTTCTTCTCTTCTTCTTTTAGAAATTGCCCATTTAAGATTTGCTTCAATGGGAGTTGTTGTTTCATTAATATCATGTCCATAAAGACATAAGCCCGCTTCTAATCTTAAAGTATCTCTAGCCCCCAAACCTATAGGTTTTGCTCCTTTGGCTATCAAGGACTTAGCAAAATCTTCGACCATATTATTTGCTATTGAAATTTCAAATCCATCTTCGCCCGTGTACCCAGATCTTGTAATATAAATTTGAGCACTGTTATAAGAAAAGTTTTTTCCATTCATAAACTTAAGAGATGAAATGCCATTAATTATATTTTCCAAAATTTCTGATGCTTTAGGACCCTGTAAAGCAATTAAAGATAAATCTTTGTGTAATGTTAATTTAAATTTGCCACCAAGAGCATTTTTAATAATTTTAAAATCATTATCTTTGCAGGCAGCATTAAGAATAATATTAAAACCTCTTTCTACTTTTGTTACAATCAAATCATCATAAATGCCTCCATTCTCATTAGTAAGAAAAGAGTATTTTGATTGGTTAAGTTTAATATTTTTGAAATCTGTAGGAATAATTTTTTCTAAAGCCAATATTAAATCAGCACTTCCTTCTATTGATAATTGTCCCATATGAGAAACATCAAATAAACCTGCTTCACTCCGAGTTGTTTTATGTTCTTCAACAATGCCAGAAGAGTATTGAACAGGCATTTGATATCCAGCAAATGGCACAAACTTTGCGCCGAGACTTTTATGGTATTCGTATAAAGCTGTTTTTTGTGTATCCATAATAACTCTTAAAATACCCCATCTGTCTTGTTACCTGAGAGTTTTGCACCTTCGGTGAGGCTACGCCTTCTTTCCAGAGTTATTATGTACGGTCCTTTTGCCTGAGAGTTTCCGGGGTGGTTGCTCCTTCGGCGCCAACTATATTGGTCTCTCCCGTATGAAGGACAGTGTGTGTTAGATAAGATAAAATGTCAAATAATAAAATTTTTAAGTTGTTTTTTTCCTATAAAAAAATTGCAATAGGATTGCAAAAATAATTATTCCACCTCCGATAAACACACTTGTTGGTGGTACTTCTTTGATGAATAACCAAACCCATAATGGCCCTAAAATTGCTTCGGTTAACATTAATATACCAACCATTGCTGAAGGAGTGCTTTTCGATCCAATAGTGATACAAATAAATCCAAAACCAATTTGAGTCACACCTAATAAAAAGCTTAAGAAAAGATCTTTTGGTGAAATATACAAACTACTAACAATTAACAAACCGTATATCACACTAAAAATACCTGCAGTGAACATGGCTGGCACCATATCCACATTGGGATACTTTCTAACTATAATTACCAAGATTGCGAAAGTGATTGGCATCACCAAAGCAACAATGTTACCTACAAATTTTCCGCCCGATAAAGAATCTCCTATCATCAATAATACTCCTGACATGGCTAAAATGATTGCAATTAATGTATGTATGGAAATTTTTTCTTTTAAAAAAAGATAACCAAGCAAAGCTAACCAAACTGTTTGTGTGGTTATAGTAAAATTAACATTTGCTACTGTAGTATTATACATAGCAAAAACGTAACTAACAAAACCTAAAGAAAGAAAAAATCCTGCAATGATTCCTGGAAATCCTGCTAATTTAAATTTTGTAATAGTTTCCTTTTTATAAGTTGCTAACAAAAATACACCTACGGTTATTGTAAAAAAAATGGATCTCCACAAAAGAATTTGCCATAACGTTGCACCTTCAAAAGATTTTATAAGTAACCCGCCGTAGCTCAAAAAAAATGCACCGAGCAGAACCAAGGCAGGACCAGGTATTTTGTAAAGAGATCTCATTATAATACAGACTTTGTGTCCAAAGTTTTTTTTATATCTTCGCAATAAAGTTTGAACGCTTTCTCAGCTTTTTTAAGTTCTACACTTTTAAATGATATTTTCGTTCCCGGTATTTTTTGTATTAATAAATCATAATCTGCTGAGATCACATTAGCGATTTTAGGATAACCACCAATTGTCGGATGATCGGTTAAAAGTACAATTGGTTGACCATCTGCGGGCACTTGAATTGCTCCTTTGGTAATACCCTCTGACCTGATATTTGTATTAACAATATTTTTTAGAACCTTTCCCTCTAATCTCATTCCCATGCGATCCGTAAGATTAGTAATTTTATATTCCTTAGAAAAAAACTCTTTTTTACTTGATTCTGAAAAATAATCAAACTGTGGACCTTTAAGAACTCTAATTACATTTTTTTTTTCGAGTGAAACTTTTGCTGTATAATTATTTTTCTCCTTCCTATTTGTTTTTAAAGGTATTTTATTTTTAATATTAATTTTTTTCCCCTCGTTTGGACCAATGTTGGCTCTGACTAAAGTTGAAACACTATTACAAAATGGTTCCACATCAAATCCCCCTTCGACTGATAAGTATCCATAAGCAGATTGCCTGGTAGCTAAAATATCTATTTGATCTCCTTCATCCAAGTCATAACTTCTATTACATTCCCCGTTTATCGTTTCGTTTTTCGAATTGATAATTTGAAAAAGTACATTTCCTGTAATCGCAAATTTAGTTTTTCCTTTAGTTAATTTTAATAAAGGACCTTGGTAAGCAAACTCTAGGACTCCTTCTTTTTCGTCATTTGAAACTAATGCGTTCGCAATTAAAAATAACTTGTGATCCATACATCCACTAGGAGCCACACCCAAATGCTGCATACCAAATCGACCTTTATCTTGAAAAGTAGTATTAATTCCAGATCTTAAAACTTCAAAAAAATTATTGTTCATTATCTAAATTCTCAAATTCCTTTTTTGAAATTGATTTAAATCTTACAGTATCGCCTGGCGATAAAAGGCAAGGTTTATTGTTATCATTTTTATTAAAAAGTTTAGTTGGAGTTTTTCCTATTATATTCCATCCACCGGGACTTTCGTAGGGATAAATATTGCAAAATTTCTCGACAATACCGACGGACCCAGCAGCTATTTTAACTCTGGGAGTTTTCAAACGATTCAAAAAAAGTTTTGAATCTAAATCTCCCATAAATGGATGGCCAGGTACAAAACCGATCATGTATATAAAAAAAACAGTTTTGGAATGAATATTTATAATTTCATCTTTATCAATTTTTAAAACTTTACTCATATTTCCTAAATCCATCTCAAAATCATAACAAATAGGAATAGTCCATTCTTTTTTATTTTGGGATAGATTTAACTCAGAAAAATTAATCGATTTTAAGAAATCTAAAATTTTGGTAGCATTTATTTTTTTGAGATCAAAATTTATAATTAATTTGTTATATGAAGGTGTGCAATTTAGTATCCCTTCTAAATTTCTGTCAGAAGTTTGTCGTCTCACATAGTGAAATAATTTAATAACTTCGGTGTTAATCTTCTGGCTAACTTCATCACCAAAATCACAAACAATGCCGCAGTCACCAATATTACTTAATTTCTTGAGCATAAATTGATATAATAAATATTATTCCTTATTAAATATACAAAGGTTTTGAAAGATGGAAATTAATATTAATTGCGATTTAGGGGAAAGTTCAAAATTTTGTTCAACCGAAAATGACCCCTCTTTGCTGAAAATTGTTAACTCAGCGAATATCGCCTGTGGTTATCATGCTGGAGATAAACCAACTATGGGAAAAACGGTAAAAATTTCAAAGGAAAATAACGTCAGTATTGGAGCTCATCCATCTTTTAATGATCCAGAAAATTTTGGAAGAAAAAGACTTAACTTGCCTTCTGATGAAATTAGAAAATTAATTATTGATCAAATCAATACTCTTTCAAGTATATGCACTGAATTGGATATGAAAGTAACTCATGTAAAACCCCATGGAGCTCTAAATAACATGGCTTGTGAAGATTATGATTTAGCAAAATTAATTTCTGAATCTATTCTTGAAGTTAACAAAGAGTTAATTTTTTTAGTTCCAACTGGATCTCAAATGGAGATGGCAGGAAAAAAACTTGGAATGAAAATTGCAGCAGAAATATTTGCTGACAGAAATTATGAAGATGATGGAAATTTAGTTTCGAGATCAAAAGATAATGCAATGATTACCAATCCAGAAATTGCCAAGAAACATGTGATTAAAATGGTTGAAAACCAAGCGCTGAATTGTTATTCGGGCAAACAAATTCCTTGTGAAATTGATTCTGTTTGCGTACATGGGGATGGCCAAAGCGCCGTAAGTACCGCTAAAGAAATAAAAGAAGGATTGATAAACTCTGGAATAATCTTAAAGCCTTTGAATAAACTGAAAAAATTTATTTAACCTTGAAAACAATAATAAAAAGGAAAATCCAATCTAAAGATTTCTATAAATTATTTAAACCTCAATTGACTCCAAAAAAAATGTTAGAGCTTGGTGTTTTTGGTGGTTCTTATTTTGGCAAAAAAATTAAAGAATACCCAAAATCATGGTTTAAGAATGCAAAATTAAGCAAAATATTTGATACAAATAAAAATCGATTTAGAGTTGCAGCAGGTTTGTCTAGAAAAGAATGGTTAGATAAAGGATGGATTTTTAAAAAAGATCCTCTTGGATGGTTTGAATGGTATTGTAGATTTGTAAATGGGAGACGAATCCCACAGATTGACGAAATTCAAATTAAGAGATGGAAAGCATTTGGTAGCAGACATGTGCCTGCCATAAAAAAAAATTGTGACGCAGGAGATGTAAGTTGCAGAAAAAGACAAAGGCAAGCAATTTTACAATGGGCCTATGACCCTTTTATTTAAGTGGCTGAATCATTTGCTGCGGAAGCCAAAGTGCAATTTCAGGAAAAATAATTATTACAATTACAGCTAAAATCATTAGCAGAAAAAGAGGAAAGGCACTTTTGGCTATAAAACCCATATCCTTATTTGCCATTCCTTGAAGCACAAATAAATTAAATCCAACTGGAGGAGTAATTTGTGCCATCTCAACAACAATAACTAGGAAAACTCCAAACCAAATCATATCAAATCCTGCTTGCCTAATCATTGGTTCTATAATTGCCATCGTTAATACAACTGCTGAAATTCCATCCAAAAACATTCCAAGAATAATATAAAAAATTGTCAAAACCATAATTAAAACGTAAGGAGACAACTCCATTTCATTTATCCAAATCGCAAGAGTTCTAGGAAGTCCGGTAAAACCCATGGCTAAAGATAAAAAAGCAGAACCCGCTAAAATAAATGCGATCATGCACGAGGTTTTTGTGGCACCCAGTAAAGATAATTTAAAAGTTTCTTTATTCAAACTTTTTTGAAAGAGGGATAATATTAAAGCACCCACTACGCCTAAGGATGCCGCTTCTGTTGCAGTTGCAATTCCTACGTAGATGGATCCAATCACAGCCACAATTAAAACTATTACAGGTATCAATTGCCCTGACTGCTTAATTTTTTGAGAAAAAGAAAACGTTTCGTCCATTTTGGGCATACTGTTTTTATTAAGCATTGACCAACCGATTACGTAAAGCATGAAAAATATGGCAAGCATGATTCCTGGAATAATTCCAGCTATAAAAAGTTTAGCGATGGATTCTTGGACCGTTACTCCATAAATAATCAATATAATTGAAGGTGGTATTAATAATCCTAAAGTTCCAGATCCTGCTAAACTTCCAAGTATCAACTTTTCTGGATAATTTCTCTTTCTCAATTCAGGGATAGACATTTTTCCAACAGTAGCAACGGTTGCTGCTGAAGAGCCAGAAATTGCAGCAAATAAAGCGCAACCTACAACGTTAACATGAATTAATCCTCCGGGTAAACGTGACATCCATGGAGCCAAACCTTTAAATAAATTTTTAGATAACTTGGTTCTAAATAAAATCTCTCCCATCCAAACAAATAACGGTAATGCAGTTAAAGTCCAAGATGAACTCGTTCCCCAAATTGTTGTAGCCATTGCATCTCCAACAGGTCTGGATGTAAAAAGCAACATTCCAATCGCAGATACACCTACCATGCTAAGAGCCACCCATACTCCTGTACCCAGAAAAATTAGTAAAATAGAGATAAAAAAGATTGTTAAAAATAATTCTGGCATAATTAGTTACCGTTTCGTTTTAAAATTAACAAAATGAAATTGTGCAATACACAAACAAAGAATATTGTTGAACCTAATGCTACAGCAACCTGTGGTATCCAAATATAAATCTCATCTGCTCCTTCGCTTCTTTCTCCAAACTTGATTGAAATGATCAGCATTTTAATAAAATAATAAGATAAAAAACCTGAAAAAAAGGTTGCTATAGATAAGCACCATAGATCTAAAAATCTTCTAACTTCTTTATTAGCTTTTTCCAAAAATAATGTAATTCTAATATGTCCCTTTTCTCCAAAGGTATAAGCTAATGCAAGAAATGAGGAAGCGGCCATGCTATAACCTGAATATTCCGCTAAACCTCGAATATAAAAACCAAATATTCTGGAAGCAATTCCTGTTAGAATAAATGTTGCAACGAGAATAAGAAAGAAGGCAGCTATATATCCAGACTGCCTATAAAGAACTCTTAAATAACGATCAATTTTACAAAGCATAAAAAAAAAGGCCGTTTAATTATACGGCCTTTTTTTTAGAATTAAATTTATTATTTGTAAGCAGCCAGAACAGCTTGTCCACGCTCTCCCGCACGCTCAGCCCATTCGTTGGACATTGTCGCGCCTACATCTTCGAAATGTTTTTTCAAAGCTGCGTTAACTTTACCGACTTTCATGCCAGCATCGGCAAGAGCTTTTTTATCGTCTCTATTTCCTTTTTTAGATAAATCCCAACCTTTTTGCTCAGCTTTAGCAGCTTCAGACATGAGAAGTTTTTGCGTATCAGCATCTAATTTATTCCAGGCCTCCTTGTTTACAATCACCATGTTCTTTGGAAACCATGCTGCGATATCATAAAAATATCCAACGCCATTTTCCCAAATTTTTTTATTTTTTCCTGTTGTTGGTGATGTAATCATACTTTCAACTGCACCCGTTGAAAAAGCTTGACTGATTTCAGCTGCTTCAATTTTTGTTGGTGCCATTCCAGTTAATTCAGCAATTCTAATTGTTGCAGAATTGTAAGCTCTAAACTTTAAACCTTTCAGATCTGCAACACTATTAATTTCCTTTTTGCTGTATAAACCTTGAGCAGGCCATGGCACTGCATATAAAAATACAAGACCTTTGCTATCAAGACCTTTTACGATTTCAGCCTTTGAAGCTTGGTAAAGTCTCATTGCCGCTCCATAGTTTGTGGCTAAGAACGGTTGTGAATCTACTTCCAATAATGGATCTTCTTTTCCTAAAGCAGACATAAATCTTTCTCCGATAGGAACTTGACCAGTTCTTACTGCTCTAAAAATTTCTCCACCTTTAAATAGTGATCCACCTGGGTGGGTTACAATTGTTAGTTTTCCACCGCTTTTATCAGTAACATTTTTTGCAAATTCTGTTGCATTTGCTGAATGGAAATTACCAGCTCCATAAGCAAGAGCCATATCCCATTTTTCACCAGCATTAACTAAACTCGCGCTAAATAATAACGCTGCTAATGCGACAAAAATATTTCTAATTAATTTCATTTTTCCTCCATAAAATTATTAATAAACTTATTTCACAATGAAGAGCAATCAAATGCAACACAAAAATTGGTCATATTTTTATGATTCAATTGCATTGACGTAATAATAGAATTATAAAATTATATAAAGTGATAGAAGAAGCTGTAATATTTATTCAAATCGTATTTATCGATATCATAATGGCTGCAGACAATGCCATCATCATTGGTCTGGTTGCGGCTGGCTTTGCCCCAGCGAATAGAAAAAAAATAATAATGTGGGGTGTATTTGCTGCCTTCATTTTTAGAGTGATCTTTGCTGCATCAGCCACTTATCTATTCCAATTTACTTTAATAAAATTGATCGGAGGTGCGCTCCTTCTTTGGATTGTCAAAGACTTGTGGCAAGATTTATTCAGTAGTAAAAAAATAAAATCACCTACAAAAAAATCTAAAGAACCCTCATTTATGCGAGGAGTTTATCAAGTTTTAATCGCTGATATTACTTTAAGTTTTGATAATGTTATTGGAGTTGCTGGAGCCGCTCAACAACACTACTATTTATTAGTTTTTGGTTTGTTGCTATCTGTGGTGCTTATAGGAACAGCAGCGACATATTTTGCAAATTATATCAAAGACCATCTCTGGGTAGGTTACATTGGTTTAGCCGTAATTTTATTGGTTGCTATCCAGCTAATCATTGGAGGTCTTATGAGTTATGGTGTGCTGACAATCCATGAACCTTTTGCTTCTTGGTTTTTTATCTGAACAGACTGGTATTTTTTTCTCCTTTAATTGATTGTTTTTTTTATACTAGATTAATACTTATTGAATATTAAATAAAAAGTTAGAATATACTGATGTTTGAAGTTTTTTGTTTTTGAAGGTTAGAAGTAACTTCAATATTTAACTTATAAAGTTCTGATTTATTCATTTGTTTTAGATTTTGAGCATCTTCTAAAAATCTTTCAGATTCTTTTTGATCAACAATTTTAGCCGTAAGTGTTTTAAACTTATTAATGTAGTTTTCTCTCTTAAATGGTCTTTTGCCATTAGGATGAGCATCAGCAATACCAAGTTGATCTTCTATTTTTGAACCGTCTTTCATTTTTATAATTACGCGTCCTCCGAAACATTTTTTCTTCGTGTTGGGATCGTGATATTTCTTGGTCCATTTCTTATCTTCAAAAGTCTTAATCTTTTTCCAAAGTTCAATTGTACTCTTTTTGTTTGATCTTTCAGGAGTGTAAGAGTTGATGTGATGCCATTTTCCATCTTCTAATGCTACTGCAAAAATATACATGATAGAATGATCTAACGTTTCTCTACTTGCATTTGGATCCATTTTTTGCGGATCATTTGCGCCAGTACCAATTACATTATGGGTATGATGACTAGTATGAATATCAATTTTTTTAATGTTAGAAACATTTTTAATTTTTTTATTTAAACTTCTAGCTAAATCTATCCATGCCTGCGCTTGATATTCTGCAGAATGCTCTTTGGTGTAGGTTTCTAAAATAGCTTTTTTTTCTTCGTTAACCTTAGGTAAAGGAACGAT
>Ga0208832_100146_pt1 | contig 14996 bp, 17 predicted proteins | sample DeeseametaMP2158_FD_184175 | JGI IMG/M metagenome (GOLD analysis project Ga0208832, IMG submission 184175) | Marine microbial communities from the Deep Pacific Ocean - MP2158 (SPAdes) | ecosystem: Environmental > Aquatic > Marine > Oceanic | place: Southwest of Acapulco, Mexico, North Pacific...
GCTGCAATATCCCAATAATTTAAATTCCTTTGCCAATAACCATCACATCTTCCTGCGGCAACATAGGCCATATCGAGCGAGGCACTACCCATTTTCCTAATTGGTATCATTACTCTGGATGAAAATTTGTAATATTCATTTAATGAGAGTTGTCTGTCCTTATCTTTTGATCTAAAGCTTGGTCCTCCGGTAATAATTAAACAATCTTTTAATATTGATCTAGATGAAACTCGCAGTCGCTGATTATTTAAATATGATCCATTACCTTTTTCAGCTAGAAACATCTCATCTTTAATTGGATCAAAGATAATTCCACAAATAATCTCATTTTTATGTTCTAAACCTAAGGATATTGCAAAGTGTGGTATTCCATGAAGAAAATTTGCAGTTCCATCTATGGGATCAATTATCCATTTAAATTCTTCATCATTTGTAATTTGCCCAATTTCCTCACTTAAAATAGAAAATCTAGGTCTAGCTTTTTGAAGTTCTTCGATTAAAATTTTTTCTGCCTTTATATCTGATGCTGTAACAAAATCTCCAGGTCCTTTAAGAGAAACTTGGAGTTTTTCTATTTCACCAAAATCTCTAATTATATTTTTTGCAGCTTTTCTACAAGCTTTAACCATTACATTTATATTTGCTGAAGAAAGTTTCATTTATTTAATTTTTTTAATGTACTCCAAAGTACTTGTATCTAAAATAATTTTATCTCCAGAATTGATAAATGGAGGGACCATAATGTTAATTCCATTTTCTAAAGTAGCTGGTTTGTAAGATGATGAAGCAGTCTGCCCTTTGATTGTTGCATCTGTATTGGTAATTGTTAATTCGACAGAAGATGGTAAATCAACCGATAAAGCTTGATCTTCATAAAAATGAACATTTACCGCCATGTTTTCTTTTAACAATTTGTTTTTTTCTCCTAATAGAGATTTATTAATTGCAATTTGTTCAAAGTTAGTTTGGTCCATAAAATGACAATTATTTTCATCCTCATATAGAAAATTAAATTTTTTTTCATCTAAAACTGCCCTTTCAACACTATCGCTAGATCTAAACCTTTCATTTAATTTAGTTCCTTTCTTAACACTTTTTAATTCGACTTGATTAAAAGCACCACCTTTTCCTGGTTTGACATGTTGTGCTTTTAAAACCGACCATAAATCATTTCTATGTTCAATGATCATTCCTGGTTTGATTTCATTTCCTAATATTTTCATTTTTTTATTTAAATTTTTTTATTGCTGAAGCTGGATCTAATTTTTTATTATTCCAAATATAGCTAGAGCAAGCAATAAAATCTGCTCCATTAGATAAAATTTTTTTATAATTAGAACTATTGATTCCACCTATTGCAACGGTCGGTATATTAATTTTTTTTTTAGCCCAACGCAATATTGCTAAGTTGGCTTTAAAAGCAGTTTTTTTTGTTTGAGATTTAAAAAATGATCCAAAGGCAACATAATTTGCACCATGCTTTTTTGCTTTTAAGGCTAATTTTTTAGAATTATGACATGTCACTCCAATAATTTTATTTTTTCCCAATATTTTTCTACTACTCATAAAATCCACATCTTTCTGACCAATATGACAACCATCAGCACTAACCATTTTTGCTATAAAAGGTTTATCATTAATTAAAAATTTAACATTATTTTTTCTAACTATTTTTTTAATTTTTTTAGATATTTTTAATAAATTATGAGTAGGTATTTTTTTTAATCTTAATTGGAAGTATTTAACTTTATTAGTTTTTAATACTTGATTAAGTTCCTTATAAAACTTTGTCCCTCTTATCCTTTGAGGTGATATTAGATAAATATATCTTTTCAATTTTAGTTAGGCAGTTATTTGTTTTTCCAAGTCCATACTCCATTTTGCTGAAGTAGAAAGGCCATTCATTTTAGATCTATGATTAAAGATTTTTTGAGTATTGCTTGTATCTTTAATGTTTTTTGCCCAATTTTTAAGAGCACTTTGTTGTAGAGCTCTTCCATAAGAAAAACTCATTATAAAATTTGTATCATTAATTTTATTAATTTCGTTTAAATTTTGTGTTGCCTCAATTTCAGTTTGTCCGCCTGATAAAAAAGCTATTCCCGGAACATCACTAGGTACATTTTCTTTTAAACATTTGAGTGTCATTTTAGCAATTTCTGCTGTGTTACTTTTATCTTTTGATTTATTTCCAGGTAAAATCATATTAGGTTTTAATATTGTTCCTTTAAGATTTACATTGTGTAAATTTAACTCTTTATAACATTCTTTAAGAACTTTAGCGGTTACTTCATAGCACTTATTAATATTATGTTCGCCATCCATTAATACTTCTGGTTCAACAATGGGAACCATTTTTGCTTCTTGTACCAAAGCAGCATATCTTGCTAATGCGTGCGCATTAGATTTAATTGCTAATTCAGAAGGATATTTTTCAGAAATATTATATACAGCTCTCCATTTTGTAAATCTTGCTCCCAATTTAAAATATTCAGCTAATCTTTCTCTTAAACCATCTAGCCCTTCAGTAACTTTTTCATCAGTAGAACCTGCTAGTTTTTTTGCACCAGTATCTACTTTGATTCCAGGAACTGAACCAGAACTTTTAATTAATTCAGGTATCGTCTTTCCTGAAGAAGTTTTTTGTTTTATCGTTTCATCATAAAGTATCACTCCACCAATATAATTTTTCATACCTTCTGAAGAAAACAAAGTTTCTCTAAATTTAAGTCTATTTTGGGCAGTTGATTCAACATTCACGCTGGATAATCTTTTTGTCATAGTTCCAGTACTTTCGTCGGCTGCTAGTATACCTTTGTCTTTTTCTACAATTTGTTTGGCAATTTTCTCTATTTCACTCATGAATACTTTTAATTTATTTCTAAAGCTTTTATACCAGGTAAAACTTTTCCTTCAAGAAGTTCTAAAAATGCTCCACCTGCGGTTGATATATATGTAAATCCATCAGAACAACCAAATTTATTTATTGCTGAAACTGTATCGCCCCCACCTGCAATTGATATAAGAAATTTGTTTTTAGTATTTTCAGATATTTTCTGTGCAATTTTATTACTTCCTGCTGAGAATTCTTTAACTTCAAAATAACCCGCAGGGCCGTTCCACAAAATTGTTTTTGATTCATCTATTATTTTAAAAATATTTTGTATAGTTTTTTCACCAATATCTAAAATTAAATCTGTATCATCAATCTTATCTAAGTTTTTCAATTGACTTTTCGAGTTATGATTTTTTGCCACCAGCACATCTTGTGGCAAGACAAGATCGCAGTTATTTGTCTTACATTGTTTTATAATATCTTCTAATAAATTTTCTTGATTTTCTTCAACCATAGATTTTCCGATATTATAACCTTTATGTTTTATAAAGTTATTTGCCATAGCACCAACAATGACAATAGTTTCCATTTTTTTTATAAGATTGATTAATATACCTATTTTGGTAGAAATTTTTGATCCTCCAATGATGCAAGTGACAGGTTTTTTTGCGCCACTAACTAACATTTCTATAGTATTAACTTCCTTAACTAACTGTTTACCTGCGAACGAATCTATATGCTTTGTTATTTCACAAACAGATGTATGAGCTCGGTGAGAGCAAGAAAAGGCCTCATTTATATACATATCTCCTATTTTAGAAAGTTCTTTAGCAAAGGATTGTGTATTTAGTTCTTCTTCTTTATTAAATCTAAGATTTTCCAGTAGCAAGATTTCTCCATTAGGAATTTTTTTTGAATTTTGAATTACTTTCAATCCAATGGTTTCACTTAAAAAAACTATATTTTGATTAAGATAATGAGATAATTTTTTTGCTATTGGCTTTAAACTTAATCCAGGAACGAATTTGCCTTTAGGTCTTCCTATATGCGAAATAATTATTATTTTTGCTTTTTTGTTTATTAGAAATTTTATTGTCGGTAAAACTTTTTTAATTCGAGAAGTCTCAGTTATTGATCCATTATTTGTTGGAACATTAAAGTCAACTCTTAATAAAACCCTTTTTCCTTCTATGTTAAGATTATCATCTAAATGATTTATTTTAGCCATGACGCATTAAATCTTGCCGAAATAATTTGCCAAATCACACATTCTAGATGCAAAACCCCATTCATTATCATACCAAGCAGAAACTTTTGCCATTTTATTTGCCACAACTTTTGTTAACGAAAGGTCCACTATAGCAGAATGAGAGTTATGATTAAAATCTGAAGAAACAAGCGGTTCATTGTTTGTATCTAAAATATTTTTTAGTTTTGATTTTGAAGCTTTTAAAAAAGAATTATTTATTTCTTCAGCTGTTAAATTTTTTGATGACGAAAATACAAATTCTACTAGTGACACGTTAGGTGTTGGTACTCTGATTGAGATTCCTTCTACTTTACCTTTTAATTCCGGCATAACATCACCAAGAGATTTTGTGGCACCAGTCGTTGTTGGTATTATTGAATTAGGAGCACTTCTTGATCTTCTTAAATCTTTATGAGAGTTATCCAACAATCTTTGATCTGGTGTGTAAGAGTGAATAGTAGTCATAAAACCTCTTTCAACTCCGAAATTTTCGTTTAATACTTTAACCACAGGAGCAAGGCAGTTCGTAGTGCATGATGCTGCGGAAATTACTTGATCACCAGACTTTAAACTTTTTTCATTAACTCCGAAAATAATGTTTATTGTATTTTTGCATGGTGCTGAAACAACCACTTTTTTTGCACCAGATTTAATATGTTGTGCTGATTTTTCTTTTGTGTTGAATTTGCCTGTACATTCGAGGACAACATCTACTTTATATTTTTTCCAATCTATTTTTGAAATTTCCGTTTCATGAATCATATCTATTTTTTTTCCGTTAATTTCAATTGATTTATCGGAATGATTTATTCTGGCTTTTAATTCTCCATGTATAGTGTCATGTTTTAATAAAAAGCTACTTACTTCATTACTACCTCTGTTATTAATAGCTACGATTTCTAAGTCTTTTCTATTAGTTTCAATTATTGACCTTAGTACCATTCTTCCAATTCTACCAAATCCATTTATACCAACTTTTAAAGCCATAATTATTTTCCCAGCATTTTCTTAGCTAATTTAACAACATTGTCGCTAGTTAAATTAAAATGTTCATATATTTTTTTATAAGGTGCGCTTTTTCCAAAAGATTTTATTCCTAAAGAAATTCCATCAGGCCCAACATATTTTTCCCACCCATAAATACTACTAGCTTCAATTGAAATTTTTATTGAATTCTTGTCAATAATTTTTTCTTTGTATTCTTTTGATTGTTTATCAAACAATTCTTGGCAAGGCATAGAAATTACTTTTGAATTGATGTTGATCTCTTGCAACTTATTTAATGCTTCAATAGCAATTTGAACCTCAGAACCAGATGCAATTAATGTAACTTCAGGATTAAGATTAGTTTTTTTAAGCTCGTAGCCTCCTAGGTTGCTCATATTTTTTTTCGTGAGCGTTTCAGTGACAAACGGAAGTTTTTGTCTTGATAGGGCTATCACGCTGGGATTAGTACTACTTTTTAGGGCAATTTCCCAACATTCAAGTGTCTCAATTGTGTCTGCCGGTCTAAATACATTTAAGTTTGGTATTGCTCTTAAGTGAGCCAAATGTTCGATTGGCTGGTGAGTTGGCCCATCTTCACCTAATCCAATAGAATCATGAGAAAATATATAGATAACTCTTAAACCCATAAAAGCTGACAATCTTAGTGCCGGTTTACAATAATCTAAAAAAATTAAAAAAGTTCCACCATACGGAAGTATGCCTCCATGAAGTGCCATGCCATTCATGATTCCAGCCATGGCATGTTCCCGCACTCCATAATGAATATAATTTCCTTTAAAATTTGAAGGTTTAATAATTGTAGAATATTTAGTTTTTGTATTGTTTGATCCACTTAAATCGGCAGAACCTCCAACCAATTCTGGTAAATTCTTTGTGATAGCTTCTAAAACAGAAGCGGAAGATTGTCTTGAAGCTACATTTGGTTTTAAATTAAAAAATTTTATTTTTTCTTTGTCTATAATTTTGTCAAGATTTTTTGGTAATTTTGTATTAATTTGTCTAGAAAATTCATCCTTTACTTTCTTACTTTTTTTATTGTAAACGATATTCCATTTTTTTTCTTGTAAATCTCCTCTTTTTCCAATTTTTCTCCATTCACTTAGTATTTCTTTTGGAATTTCAAAAGGTTTATATTTCCATTTTAATTTTTTTCTAACCAACGCAACCTCTTCATCACCAAGCGCAGCTCCATGGGAAGATGCTTTGCCAGATTTATTAGGGGAACCATATCCAATGATGGTTTTACAGGAAATTAAACTTGGTTTTTTTGATTTTAAGGTTTTTTTAATTGCTTTTGATATTTGTTTTTCGTTATGACCATTAACTTCTTGGAAATTCCAGCCATAACTTTCAAATCTTTTTTTGTAATTATCAGATACTGCCAATTTCGTTGAACCATCAATAGATACTTTGTTATTATCAAAAAAAACAACAAGGTTTTTTAGTTTTAAATGTCCAGCTAGACTCATAGCCTCATGACTTATGCCTTCCATGAAGTCACCATCACTGGCAATAACGTATGTTCTGTGGTTAATTAAATTAGAACCAAATCGTTTTTTCATTACTTCTTCTGCAATGGCCATGCCAATAGCATTTGACAAACCTTGGCCTAAAGGTCCTGTGGTAGTTTCTATTCCAGATTTTTTTTTATATTCGGGGTGACCTGCACAAATAGATTTTAATTGTCTGAAATTTTGAATGTCTTTTATGGAGATGCTTTTGTATCCTGTCAGATAAAGCAAGGAATATAAAAGCATTGAACCATGACCCGCCGAAAGTACAAACCGGTCTCTATTTATCCAATCGGGATTTTTTGGATTAAACCTTAGGTAGTATTTAAATAAAACTGTAGCTACATCCGCCATACCCATTGGCAAACCAGGATGACCAGAGTTAGCTTTCTGAACAGCATCGACTGATAGAAATCTTATTGCATTTGCTAAATCTTTGAAGATTAGACTCACTACAAAACCTATATAGACTTGAACGTACCAAATCAATAATATGATTTTTGGGTAAATCAAATGAAAAATTACGAAGAAAAAGAAAAAAAATTAGATAATATTCTTAAAAAATTAAATTCAATGACGAACAAAGTTATAATGATGAATAATGACATAAATTCACTTAACTTAGATAAAAATCAATTATTAGGGGAAAAAGAAGAATCAGATAGAAATTTTCAGCTACTTTCAAAACAGCATCAAGAATTAAAATCAGAGCTAGAAAAAATTAATAAGGACGTCAGACATAAATTTGGTAATCAAAATAATTTTAACCAAAAAATTGATGAACTTAACCAAGAGACAGAAACTCTTATAGAAGAGATTGAAAAATGGCAAACGTAAACATAAAATTTAATAATAAAGATTATTTGTTATCCTGTGATGAAGGTCAGGAAGAAAACCTTGTAGAATTAGCAAATCACCTAGACTCAAAATATACCGAACTTAAAAAAAGTCTTGGGAATATAGGAGAAAATAAACTTCTTCTAATAACAGCGATCAAGATGGTTGATGATTATTTTGATTTGTTTAAAAAGGTAAAAAGTACCAAAAATGATTTTCAAGAATTATCTAACAAATTTAAAGAACTAAAAACTTTGGCAATAAATTATAAAGATGAGAAAGAATTAGAGATTGAAAAATTAAAGGATGAACTAAATGAATTCAAGGCAAAGGTCGAACAGAGCAGGAATTCATATGAAGAAATTTTGGACAAAACAACGAAATCAATAGAAAAATTTATTAAGAATACTGAAGCTGAGTTAGAAAAAAATATACAATAAATGAAATATGATAAGTCTTTCTTAAGAAATAAGTCTCTCTTACTAAGAAAAAAAAAATATTTAACAGTTAAAAAGTTTAATTATAATTTAATATTTAGGTTAATAAGAAAACATTTTTATAATAAAAAAATTACTATTGGGGGCTACTATCCATCAAATTATGAAGTAAATATTCTAAAATTTATCGAAGAAGCTTCAAAAAAAAAATTTAAAATTACATTACCAGTTATTAAATCTTCAAATAAAATGTCTTATAAATCATGGGTTTTCAAAGAACCGCTCTATGTAAATCAATTTGGTATACTAGAACCTAAAAATTCAATAAAAGAAATCATTCCAGATTTAATTATGGTTCCTCTTGTAGCTTTTGACAACCGTTTAAACCGTATTGGTTATGGCAAAGGATATTATGATAGAAATTTAAGAAAAATTAGCAAAATAAAAAAAAATGCAATTTCTTTAGGAATAGCTTATTCATTTCAAAAGTGCAAAAAAATACCCATCAATAGTCATGACTTTAAATTAGATTATATTTTTACAGAAAAAGGAATTATAAACTCAAACTAATCGACTATGAACATTTTAATACTTGGCGATATTGTGGGACCCTCAGGAAGAGAAGCTTTAATTAAAAAACTGCCTAACTTAATTAAAAAAAAAAAATTAGATTTTGTCATTGTCAATGGCGAGAATGCTGCAGATCCTGGAGTTGGAATAACTAAAAAAAATACTGAAGAATTTTTTGAGGCTGGAACTGATGTAATTACAACTGGCAATCATGTTTGGGATCAAAAAGAAACAATGGAATTTATTACTTCAGAAAAAAGATTATTAAGACCTGAAAATTTAATTAAAGGATCTCCAGGTGTAGGGTTTGGTATTTTTAATTCAAAAAATAATAAAAAAGTTGCAGTAATAAATTTAATGGGAAATATTTTCATGAAGAATTGCGAAGATGTTTTTGAAGCAGCAAAAAAATTTATTCAAATGGTAAAATTAAAAAGAGATGCAGACTTTATAATTGTTGATTTACACGGTGAAATTACTAGCGAAAAAATGGCCATGGGATATTTTTTTGACGGGAAAGTAACAATATTTGTTGGAACCCATACTCATGTTCCAACTTCAGATTATAGAATACTAGAAAAAGGAACAGCATATCAAACTGATATAGGGATGTGCGGAGATTATAATTCCGTTATCGGAATGAACAGAGATAATTCCTTAAAAAAATTTTTTAAAGATCCTTCAGCAAGGAAACATTATCCTGCACTCGGCGAAGCAACTATTTCAGGTTTATTGGTAAAGGCTGATGACGAAACGGGTTTAGCTAAAAAAGTTGAACCTATTATTGTTGGCGGCGCTTTAGAATGTAAAATATAATTTATGGCTGGTCACTCACATTGGGCGGGTATTAAGCATAGAAAAGGAAGAGCAGATAAGCAACGTTCGAAAATTTTTTCTAAATTTTCAAAAGAAATTACTGTGGCAGCTAAATTAGGTTCAAAAAATCCTGATACAAATCCAAGATTAAGGTCAGCAATACAAGCTGCTAGAACAGTAAATATGCCTAAAGACAATATTGAAAGAGCAATAAGTAAATCAGAGGTAAATAAAAATTTAAATTATAACAGTCTTGTATATGAAGGTTTTGGGCCTGAAAAAATAGCAATTGTGATCGAAGCTTTAACTGATAATAAAAATAGAACAGCTTCAAACATCAGAACAATATTTCAAAAATTTGGAGGAAACTTAGGAGAGTCTGGCGTGGCTTCACATCAATTTAAACAGGTTGGTGTTATTAGAATTGATAAAAAAAAAATTTTAGATAATGAGATTTTAGAATTAGCAATTAATGGTGGAGCCGAAGATTGCTCATCAAATGGCTTATATCATGAAGTAATTACTACAAAAGATAATTTTTATAAAGTTAAACTTGAAATAGAAAAAAAAAATCATGAGTTCATTTCATCAGGCATTGAATGGGTACCTTTAAATAAAATTGCACTAGATAAGGAAAAAACAAAATCTGTACTAAATTTTTTGGAGGCGTTAAAAGATAATGACGATGTTCAACATATATATACAAATTTAGAAATTGATAACAATCTGGCAGAAAAAATTTAAACAGCATGTTAATTTTTGGAATAGATCCTGGAATAAGTGGCGCAATTAGTATTTTGGAAAACAAAAAAGTTATTGAAGTTTTTGATATGCCTACCATGATTGATGGGAAAAAAAATAAAAGACAAGTAAACGGCTCTCAAGTAACAAATATAATAAAAGAAAGATTGAACAATGGTAAAGAAATTATTATCGTTGTTGAACATGTAAATGCAATGCCAGGACAAGGGGTGACCAGCATGTTTAATTTTGGTCAATCTTTTGGTGTGATCAAGGGTATTTGCTCGGCTTTAAGTTTACCAATATATTTTGTTAGACCGACTAAATGGAAAAAACACTTTAATTTGATTAAAACTAATAAGGACGCGAGTAGAACAAAAGTAATTGAAACTTATCCCGAAATATCGAGCAAACTTTCCAGAAAGAAAGACTCAAATAAAGCTGACGCAATTTTAATTGCTAGATATTTCAACGATACACAACTTTAATCCTCATAAAAATTTGGCTTTAGTGCCAAATTCATGACACATTTAGATGCACATTAGCTTTCATGGAACAAGAAGTAGCTACACAAGTTATTGGATTAGGCGGATCAACAGATTTCTCTATAATCCAACTTTTTCTTAGAGCAGATTTTGTTGTTAAAAGCGTCATTATTATTTTAATTGCAGCATCAGTTTATTCTTGGGCTTTAATTTTTGAAAAATATAGACTTTTTAAAAGAATAGAAAAAAGCACCTCTAGTTTTGAAGATAAATTTTGGAAATCAAGATCAGCAGAAAGTTTTTATAATAGTTTTACAAACAAAGAAAAAGATCCTCTGGCGAGTATATTTCAATCAGCAATGAATGAATTAATTAAAACTAAATCTAAATCATCCTCCGTTCAAACAAATAGAGTAAGTAGAGTTCTTGAAATTTCAGCAGATAATGAAATTAAATCAATTGAAAAAGATTTTATTTTTTTAGCCACAGTGGGTTCAACCGCTCCTTTCATTGGTTTGTTTGGAACAGTTTGGGGAATAATGAATTCTTTCCAATCAATTGCTATTTCAAGAAATACCAGTCTAGCAATAGTTGCGCCTGGAATAGCAGAAGCACTTTTTGCAACGGCTTTAGGTTTGCTTGCGGCTGTACCTGCTGTAATTGCTTATAATAAGTTTAATAGTGATTCTAGAAAATATAGTGGACGCATAGAAAATTTTTCTAAAAGATTTATATCAATTATTTAAAATATACTAATGAGCTTTCAATTAAATCGTTCATCTAAAGAACCAATGAGTGAAATTAATGTTACACCTTTTGTTGATGTAATGTTGGTTTTGCTTATAATTTTTATGGTTACAGCCCCTTTATTAACCGTGGGTGTTCAAGTGGATTTACCAGAATCTGCTGCAGATTCTTTATCAGATGATCAAGAACCCTTGACATTATCAATTAATTCTAAAGGAGAAGTTTTTATCCAAGAACATCAGGTTGAGTTTGAAAAAATAGTCCCAAAAATTTTGGCAATATCGAACAATAGAACAGATACTAGGATATATGTGAGAGGAGATAGAACAATTAATTACGGTCGAGTACTAGAAATCATGGGAAAGTTATCTGGAGCTGGATTTTCAAAGGTCGCTTTAATTTCTGAACCATATAAAAATTGATATGACCAGAAGTATCTTTCTATCTTTGATCTTTCACTCAGCTATGATTGTTATTACAGCCATAACTTTTCCGTTTATGAAAAGAGCTCCAATTGATTTGCCTCCAATAATATCTGTTGATTTAATTCAAATTGCTGACAAAACTAATATTCCATTTGCAGCTAAGGCTGCAAAAACTCTTGAAAAAATAAAAAAAAAAATGGAAGAAAGAGTAGTTTCTGAACAGGCGCCTCCAGCAGAAATGAAAAAAGAGAAACCCGATAGAATTCCTTTACCGGAGGATTTAAACAAAGAGAAGAAACAAATAGTAAAAAAAAAACAAAATCCTGAAGAAATTAAAGAGCAGATTAGGCAGGTTTCTGAATTTGAAAAAAAGGAGCTTTTTGATCCTAATCAAATAGCCGCACTTATTGATAAATCAAAGGAAGAGACTGCAGAAACTTTAAAGAAAAATAAAAAACTTACACAAAGCAGTGTTAAGACTTCTTTTGCTAATGCTTTAACTTTAAACCAAGAGGATGCTTTAAAGGCCCAGATTTTTGGTTGCTGGAGCTTACCTTTAGGTTTACCTTATAAAGATAATTTATTGGTAAGAATTAAACTAAGGTTAAAACCAGATGGTACAGTTTTAAGATCAGAAATATTAGATCATGCTCGTATGAATAAACCTGGGCAAGGCTTTTATAAAGTTTTAGCAGAGAGTGCGCTTAGAGCAATAAGAATCTGCCAGCCACTTAGAGTTCCGCCGACTGGTTATGAAAAATGGAAAGATTTACAACTAAACTTTGATGCAAACGAAATGGTAAAAGGATAGCATGAAAAAATTAATATTAGTTATTTTTTATGTATTTATCTTTAATAGTTCGGCAATTGCATTAGTTGAAGTTGATATAACAAGAGGAAATCTCAATCCTTTACCTATAGCTGTTTCTCCGCTTTATATTGAATCGGGTTCAAAAGATCTAAAAGAAGGTGACAAGGTTATTAAAAATGTGGGAGCAAGAATTTCTGAAATAGTCGAAGTAAATTTTAGAAGATCTGGTTTATTTAATCCTTTAAAAAAGGACTCTTTTGTTCAAAAACCTGATATTGCCCACGTTAAACCGAGATTTGAAGATTGGAGATTAATAAAAGCACAAGCCCTCGTTACTGGAAAAGTAACAGTTTCTGATGATAAATTAAGAGTTGAGTTTAGACTATGGGACGTGGTAGCAGCAAAAGAAATGATAGCTTTAGCTTTTTCCACTACGCCCGGAAATTGGAGAAGAGTAGCTCATATAATTTCAGATAAAATTTATCAAAGACTAACAGGTGAAGAAGGATATTTTGATACACGCATTATTTACGTTTCTGAAACTGGCAAAAAAACTCAAAGATATAAAAAACTTGCGATAATGGATCAAGATGGCGCGAATGTAAAATATTTAACTTTAGGAAATGAATTGGTACTAACACCCAGATTTAGTCCAAAGAATCAATTAGTAACTTATTTATCCTATTTTAGAAATCTACCTAGAGTGTATTTACTTGATATTGAAACAGGAGTTCAAGAAGTTGTTGGCGATTTCCCCGGAATGACTTTCGCTCCGAGATTTTCTCCTGATGGTAAAAAAATTATTATGAGTTTTGCAAAAGATGGGAACTCAGATATTTATACAATGGATATGAGTACGAGAGTGGTTGAAAAAATTACTGACCACACTTCTATTGATACTTCGCCCTCATATTCACCTGATGGAAAATATATCTGCTTTAATTCCGACAGAAGTGGTTTACAGCAAATTTATGTAATGAGAAGTGATGGCTCTAATGTTAAGAGAATAACTTTTGGAAAAGGTTTATACGGAACCCCTGTTTGGTCACCAAGAGGCGATCTTATTGCATTTACAAAAGTTCACAAAAGTAGATTTTATATTGGAGTAATGAGACCTGATGGAAGTGGAGAAAGATTATTAACTGAAAATTTTTATCAAGAAGCACCTTCATGGTCACCTAATGGTAGAGTTCTAATTTTTTATAGAGAAACAAAATCAGATTCAGAAGGAAAAGGCTTTTCAGCTAAACTTTGGTCAATCGACTTAACAGGGTATAATGAGAGACTTATAGAGACTGAAACTGATGGATCAGACCCGTCCTGGTCTTCTTTGTTGTCAAAGTAAGCTTTTTTAAAGAAAATTTAACTTGCAACTTGAATGTTATTTTGAAATATTCTATAGCGATCGAATAAATTTCGAAAGGATTAGTAATAATTAGGGAGAAATACATGAGTTTAGCAATAAATTTAAAAAAATTTTTAGTGATAATTTTTGCAGGAGTGGCTCTTACAGCCTGCGCAACACAGGTTAAAAAACAAACGGGTATGATGCAAGGGGATGTTTATACAGGAACAGAAACTGTTGAATATCTAGCAGCCGGAGTTAAAGATAGAGTATTCTTTGCAACTAACAAATCTGTATTGACAACTGCATCAAGAGACACTTTACGTAAGCAAGCAGCTTATATGAGAAAGCAAGGAGATCTTACGTTCAGTATCGAAGGACATGCTGATGAAAGAGGAACAAGAGAGTACAACTTGGCTCTAGGCGAAAGAAGAGCTAATGCAGTGAAAGATTATTTAATGACTTATGGAATTTCTGGAAACAGATTCTCGGTTATAAGTTATGGAAAAGAAAGACCAGTAAATTCTGGGTCTGATCCTTTGGCGTGGTCTCAAAATAGAAGATCAGTAACAGTCAAAGCTAATTAAAGTTTAAAATAAAATTTCAAGAAAGACCCACAAAATTACGTTTTGTGGGTCTTTTTTTTGCCTTATTTTTCTTTAAATATAAAAAATCAATGAATAGAATACTTACCTTTTCAGTTAAAATATTATTAATTTTCACCTTAATTAGTTTTTACTCATATAAAGTTTATGCTGAAGAAACAGAGCTAATATTAGAGCAATTACAAATTTTGCAAAAAGATATTAAAACTTTGGAAAAAGCAGTTTATAATCAAGATGTAAAAACTACGTTTAATAACGAAGAGTTATCAAGTGAAGGCAGTGACATTTTAACAAGGCATTTGCTTAAATTATCTGAACTTGAGGAACAATTTAAAATTTTGACAAATAACTTTGAAGAAATTAATTTTAAAATAGATAAATTATCTAACAGAATTACAAAAGTTCAGACAGATAATCAAATGCGATTTCAAGATTTAGAAAGATCTGACTCAAGTATGGGAGACAAAACTGTTCTTAGTGAACCCGAAAAATTACCAGGTAGTGGTGAGTCACAAGACTTGGGAAGCGTATCAGATTCTGATATTGCAGCCGCTGAACAAATTCAAAAAACAC
>Ga0208832_100150_pt1 | contig 14870 bp, 10 predicted proteins | sample DeeseametaMP2158_FD_184175 | JGI IMG/M metagenome (GOLD analysis project Ga0208832, IMG submission 184175) | Marine microbial communities from the Deep Pacific Ocean - MP2158 (SPAdes) | ecosystem: Environmental > Aquatic > Marine > Oceanic | place: Southwest of Acapulco, Mexico, North Pacific...
CAAAGAACGCCCGCCATAATCATTAGCAGCAGCAGTGTACCAGTAAAGAGGTTAAGGACGGCAGAAAGTACGGGTTTTTTGGGTGGTAAGCGCGACTCATATAATAAGGTATAGCCCGTGCTACTGTAGACTTGCGCTTGCTGGTTGGGCGGAGTATCGGCAAAGGAGGGAAAAACACGAGTTATCAAAGAGGGTTCTTCAGGTAGCAGCAAGGGCAGATCACTATTGTCCGTCTGCATCAGTAGATGACCGTCGTTGTCATATAAGCCCATCTTTGCTTGCAGGGACTCATCAAAGATATCGAAGCTTTTTTTGACCACCGCTAGCATAAAGCGAGCTTGCAGGCGATTATCTTTGCTGACAGCGACATTCAAATCGTTCAAAAAAGGATCTATCTGCCCAAGAATTTGTGTCGCTAAGACTTCTGAGCGGATGCCTGCATCTTTATCGTGCACAAGCTGCGTCAACAGCACCATAGCGACTGCAAATAAGGTAAGTGCCAGCATGACACTGGCAAATAACTTGGCAAAAACAGAACGAAAACCGAGCTGCTGCATTAAAGAGTCTCTACTATCAGGCAAGTATGTATCCTAAGTGTATAGCTATTGGCATACTAGACATACGTATACTAAGCATATCATACCTGATCAGTGGCAAATTGATAACCAACGCCGCGTACCGTAATGATGCGTTTTGGCTGACGCGGGTTGTCTTCGATTAACGCTCGCAGACGCGAGATATGTACATCAATGGCGCGGTCAATATTGTCTGAGCTATCATCGTTAGGCATCGCTTGCCAGAGCTGCTCGCGGTTCAATACTTTGCCTGAATGAGTGGCAAAATAATGCAATAGTTGAAACTGATGCGTCGTCAAGCGTACCGGCTGATCGTCGATAGTGACTTCATGGCTATCAGGAAAGACGCTCAAACGGCCAAAGGTTAAGCTGTCTGATTGACTATCTGCTTGGTTTGGTTGCTCATGGCGACGAATTACTGCACGAATACGAGCCAACAGCTCACGTGGCTCAAATGGCTTAGCGATATAATCATCAGCACCCATCTCAAGTCCTAAAACGCGGTCAGTCGTATCTCCTTTGGCGGTAAGCATGATAATAGGCACCTTATTGGTGATACTACTATTACTGCGGATTCTTTGACAGACTTGCATACCATCCATGTCCGGCAGCATAAGATCGAGCACAACCAAATCAATATCGCGCTCTTTGGTGTCTAAAATATCTAACCCTTCTTGACCAAGACCGGCATGATGGACATCGTAATAGTTCATTATTAGATAGTCGCTAATAAGCTCGGCCAAATCTGGATCATCTTCAATCAATAAAATTTGCTTACTCATGGTTCATCTCCTAAAAATACTCTCAGTGATAGATGCTTAAATAGATATTGCCATCATTTTAATAAGTACTCTTTTATAAGGGCTACATCATTATTATTTATAGTCAGCCCTTTCGTACCTTTTGATTCAGCGCTATTGTTAAAGACGACGCTTTACGCTTAACCTTTAATGGCTAATATTTTGAAACTGATATTTTATACCTAAGGTTTTGCACTTAGTGTTTTTACCTAAGCTTCAAATCCAATTATCAGTTTGCCAAAAAAGCACCTGAGCAAACAAGACGCGCTTTGTTAATATTTCTACACAATGTAACTGTCTATTTAAAACTGCAGCTTTACTAAAGCATTAAGGAGTCAAAACGGCGTCAACGAAGCGGCTTCAATCAGTGACAGATCTGTCACTGAAAGCTGCAAGATCAAAAAAATCTGCATTGGTAACGTTAAGAGATAACCACTTTTTTACCTGCAGATTCCACTGGTAAATCGGCTAAACAAATCAAGCTATCATTGTTAACCCCAGCAATCAGGTACTGTTCTGTGTCTGGATTGTATTCGATGATCTCGACAGGCTGGCGAGTCAAGCGCTGATCCTGCTTGACGATCCAAACGTTTGCAGTAAGCGGTGTTATGGGCTGATAAGGAGGCCGTTTTAAAGCGCTCAGATCAGCATCGTGTATAGCGAGCTCAGGGACGATAGTACCTACCGCTATTTGACCATAATTAACGCGGCCTGTAGCAATCATACCTGCCTTAAGACTACCTTCGCGGCTGGCATCGTTTTTTAATACTTGTACATGAACTTTTAGTTTATTTGGGTTATCGCCAACGCTCAGCTTACTGATTTGGCCGGTATATTTTCTAGGATGGCTTTGAGTACTGAAATTGACGTTCTGACCGACAGAAAGCTGTGGTTCAGCTTGAATAGGCAGGGTTGCAATAAACTGCAAATGAGTGTCATCTGCTAAAGATAACAGCAGCGTACCAGCTGCAAGCTTATCGCCACTAGCTACCGGCAGCGTCGTCACTCGTCCAGCAAAACTGGCCCGAATGATAATAGCAGCGTTTTGTGCTGTTGTTTGTGTGCTCGGCTGCGACTCTGGTTGTTTTTCTCTTTTTATAGCAGGGGTAGGGGCAGATTGCGGGTTGGCTTGCTTCGCGCCTTGTTCGCTAGCAGTCTCGTTACTTAATCCAAGGTTTGACTCAACGTTTGGCGATTGAGCAGTGTCAGCAAGCCTAGGATTAGCTTTGGGTTCTTTTACAGCAGGTTTCTGCGCTGGTTGGCCATCAGTGTTACCGCGATTTGTTGCTTTGTCGCCCGACGAGTCAGTAATGTTTTCAGTGGTATTTGCAATGATACTGTCATTTATATTGTCGCTTAGCTTCTTATCTGCATTTACACTATCGTCAGCTTGCTTCTTAGCTTCGTTATTACGAGGCAGTGATCCAGCGCTGCTAGCAATGTTATTGTCATCGATATCCTGTAGCGCCAAGATGAATAGGGGCGTACCTTCTTCTACCCATTGACCTTGTTGAACCAGCACCTGTTGTACAGTGACTGCTTTGGCAGTGACAAACTTTGATTGTTTAATAGGTTCTATCTCGCCTTGTAGGCCAAGGCTTGGCTGATAACGAGAGGACTTAAGGTTTAAAATACTATCAGCAGATAAGGTAACGGTATCGTCATTGACTATAAAAGATAAGTTTGCGTCCTCGCTCATCGGTTCACTTTGCGCGATCGCCGATTGACTCGTATCTTCGGGCGGCTGACAGGCTGTCATTAGCAATATACTGATAAAAAAAGCAGTATTTTTGTGATAAGAAAAACGTATCATATCAGTCACCGTTGACAGCAAATAGCTAAGTTAAAAGGAATATAGAGCCATATTTTAGGGTAAAGTGTCTAAAAAGTGACTTGGGCGGTTTTATTAATTGCAATTCAATCTTGTATTGTTAATACTTTGTTTAGTATATTATTAATATAATGATAACTTTCGTCTTATATAGGTAACTTATCTTACACACTTATAATAATACAGTTAGGTTGCCATCATATTACAACAGTAGTTAGTTTTGGATAAATGTATGAATGTTATACAGTTGATATGACTCTAATTATAAACAAAATAACAAAGTAGATAATAATAGCAGCATAATAAGGCAAAATATCAGCTATTTATAGTACCCTTTATAGCATCTTAGCTATAACTAGAGTCTAAGCTATAGATAGTAATTTTAAAGTTTATAGGATAGTAATAATGGACAGTAATTTTGAAGGGCTAACCGTCATGGTGATTGATGACTCAAAAACCATGCGCCGTACCGCAGAGACCTTGCTAAAAAAAGCAGGCTGCGAGGTGATTACCGCTATTGATGGCTTTGATGCGTTAGCAAAAATTGTAGATAACAATCCAGATATTATCTTTGTTGATATTATGATGCCGCGTTTAGATGGTTATCAGACTTGTGCTTTGATAAAGAACAACCCTAATTATGCTGATAAGCCCGTCATTATGCTGTCGTCTAAAGATGGCTTATTTGACAAAGCTCGCGGGCGTATCGTTGGCTCTGATGAGTATTTGACGAAGCCATTTAGTAAAGATGAGCTATTTGAAGCTATCAGTCATTATCGCTAATTGCTTTTGGGTTTTATAGATTATACTCCCAACTCATTCTGGCAAATTTTTATAACAGATCCTACGGATACTCATTACAAAGGAAACAATCATGACCACTGTTTTAGTCATTGATGACTCGCCGTCTGAGATGGCAAAATTTCGCGACATATTGGCTAAAAATAACTTTCAAGTTATAGAGGCTACCAATGGTATCGAAGGCTATCAGATGGCTACCGAGCATGTACCAGATGTGATTTTGATGGATGTCGTCATGCCTGAGATGAATGGTTTTCAGGCCACTCGTAAAATCACTCGCGATCGTACGACCAAGCACATCCCAGTAGTCATTATCAGCACCAAGAGTCAAGAAACAGACAGAGTATGGGGTAAGCGTCAAGGCGCAACCGAGTATCTGACCAAGCCTATCAACGAGCTTGAGCTTATGCGCATTATTCGTAAAGTTATGGAGTAAGTTGTGGCTTCTAGAGGGTTTATTGAGCTATTGCGTCTGGCTGATTTGGCTAATTCGCGCAGCAGCGGTCGTCAGGGTAGAAAAGACTATGACTGGCGTGGGGTGGTGTTTGAGAGTAGTGGTCAGCGTTTGGTGGCGCCTCTAGGTGAGGTGGCGGAGATACTGACGATGCCTGAATACACTAGCATGCCGTTAGTTCAGCCTTGGCTACTCGGTATTGCCAATGTACGTGGACGATTGTTACCACTGACAGATTTGGCAAAGTTCTTACAGACGCCGAGCAGCTCAGCTCAAGACAGCTCAAGAAAGGTATTGGTCATCGATCATCATACGATATTCTCCGGTCTCATTGTCGATAAAGTCTTAGGCATTGAGCAGTTCACCCAAGATCAATACCGGCCGGAAGCTCTGCCTAGTGATTCAGCTTTTGCACCTTATAATCATGGTAAGTTTCACAAAGATGAAAAAGATTGGTTTGTTTTTATGCCAAGCTTACTGGCGCAAGATAAGCGCTATATAGATGCCGCCATATAAGTGTGGTCGCAAGTTTTAACCGTTAAAGCTTGCGGCTATCGTTTTTGGAGTACGCTCGTTATATTAAATATTAACAGCGAGATAAATAGAGCAAAGAGTGGATTCAGCACGCACAATGAGTCAATTCAGTCATGATATAACTTAGACCACGGTTTGAAAGGAATAAGCACGATGAGTGATGTTATAAAAAGTCCTAATACTGGTGCCAGTAACCAAACACCAGCTGTAAAAGAAGCTGCAAGCAAGTGGAGAGTTGTATTAGCCGTTTTTGCTTTAGTGAGTGTGGCCTGTTTGATATGGCTTGTCAGCTCACTGGCCTCAATCAGCCAATATGTGACTGATTTTAATCAGCTGATATCTTTGCCTGCTATTATCTTTATAGTCGCGCTAATCGGGGCAGCTTACGCTTTGTCACGGCTGCTTAAAGAACGAAGTGCCAATGAGCGCTTATTGATTGAGCAAGAAACGCTGCGTCGTCGCCAAGAGGCCAATGTCGAATCAGAACGCTCAAGTCAGATTCAAGAAGAAAACGAGCGTAACCAGATGGCTATTTTGCGCTTACTTGATGAGCTCGCCGACTTGGCAGATGGTGACCTTACAGTGAATGCTACGGTATCAGAGGATTTTACAGGGGCGATTGCTGACTCTGTTAACTTTGCCATCGAGCAGTTACGTGAGCTGGTATTGGTTATTAATGAGACGGCGGACCGAGTCACAAACTCTACCGAACAAACTCAGGTTAACGCCGTCGAGTTGGTGGAGGCTTCTGAAAACCAAACGCAAGAGATTGCCAGCGTCTCTAAAGCGATTAACGAGATGACCATCTCAATTGACCAAGTTTCTAACAACGCTACTGAGTCGGCGAATGTTGCCCAGCGCTCGGTTGCGATTGCTCATAATGGTGCAGAGGTCGTTCAGCGTTCGATAGAAGGTATGAACGTCATTCGTGATCAGATTCAAGAAACCTCTAAGCGTATTAAGCGTCTAGGTGAGTCCTCGCAAGAGATTGGGGATATCGTTAGCTTGATTAACGATATTGCTGATCAAACTAACGTTCTGGCATTGAACGCCGCTATTCAGGCATCGATGGCAGGGGAGGCTGGTCGAGGCTTCGCGGTCGTTGCTGATGAAGTACAGCGTCTAGCAGAGCGCTCAGCCAACGCCACCAAACAGATCAAAACTTTGGTAAATACCATCCAGGCCGATACCAGTGAAGCGGTGACTTCAATGGAGTCAACGACCTCTGAGGTCGTCCGCGGTGCTCGCTTAGCCAAAGATGCAGGTGAGGCCCTAGAAGAGGTGCAACAGGTATCAAATACTTTGGCCGATCTAATTGAAAGTATCTCAAACACTGCACAGCAGCAGGCCGCATCTGCCGGTCAGATCTCTAATACCATGACGATTATTCAAGGCATTACCTCACAAACCTCCTCAGGTACGATGGCAACCGCGCGCTCAGTCGGTGAGCTAAATGAGATGGCAGCCGCCTTGCAAGAGTCAGTGACTGGTTTCAAAGTCTCTAATGATGAAGAGCATTTTGAGGATGTCGAAGAGATTGTCTAGTGCCTTGACCTTAAAGGGCAATACAGGCATTTGGTATCTAGACCACTACTAAGGGTAGAAGATGAGCCACAGCTTATCGTCATCGCGCTATTTTTATAACGGCTTTGGCCATTATAGTTATAGTCTGACAACGAGTCTTTGTGGCCGCTTCGCTGTCAGTCAGTCAATACTGGATAAGACTTGCAATATAAACGATTTGGGGCCACCTTATGAAAAACCAGCCTAATGATATCGCGGCGCTAGGATCATTGCTGCCTTTGTCAAAAGAGCAATTATCACAGCTGTCTGATGGCTGGCAGAGCAGCACGGATGCTACTGCTGAGCAGATCACCCAATTTTATAGGTCGATTGGCTCTTTGTTGACTAAGGCGAATGAGCCTGACTATCCTCCTAAATACTCGCCAACAAAACCTCTAAAGCCAAAGCAGTATCAGCAGCTATTGACTGGATGGCGGCAGCGAGTGCAGCAGCTATTAAATACCAACAGCAACGATCCTGCATCCTTGACAGCCCTTGCAAAAGCTTGTCATTACTTATGGCAAGGCGTTGATCTATCTCAAGAGAGCGCTAGTAAACAGCAGCGCTTATGGTACTTAGCGGAGCTTTGGCTTCAGAATTTAGCGCATAACCAAGAACCTCTACCACAAGATTACGTACCCTTATTATCAGGGTTAGATCAGCTGCTTGAGACGAGCTATCAGCAGACTGCTACTCAGCAAGAAATAGACGCTAAAACAGTAAGAGAGTTAGACCAACGCTCTTTTGTTCATCTACTCGATAAGCTGCTGGTGACGGTTTATATTAATATGAGCACGCTTGCTACATTAGATGACGCATCACGCGCGCTGATTGAAAAGTTGTCCGCGCAAATGACAATGATGCATAACGATAAAAATGCTAGCTTTGTTGATGCTGACACCGTACATGCTACTGCTGACAAAATCCACTTTGATGACAATAATGCGGCTGCCTTGACAGCTTGGCAAGCGGCGAAAGCGCAAGTGCAGCCTGATGTCTTTGATATGAACGAAGAGATCCGTCAGATCTTTATCGAGGAAGCCACAGAGAGTTTGGCAGAGTTAACGAGCTTATTGCCTGTTTGGCAACAAGATATCCATAACTTGACGCCATTAAAGGCGATACATCATAACTTTTATACCCTCAAAGGCTCTGGACGGATAATTGGCGCTTTTAGCATCAGTGAGATAGCGTATGCTATCGAAAACATACTGATTCATCTGCTAGACCAGTCTTTGCCAGTGAACGATGAGGTCGTAAGCTTAATAGCGCGTGCGGTAGAGGAGCTACCGACTTTGATTGCCAACTTTAGCGCCGCTCAGCCGCCACAATTCGACCCTGCTTTGATTATTTTGCAAAGCCATAACTTACTTGCCGGCTTGCCGTTATCTCACGGTATGGAAGTACAAGATGAGAGGGATGAAGCTAATGTGACAGAGGCGTCCGCTTCTGAGTCACAGCTGCCATTGCAAGCTCAGCCATCAGTAACCACTGAGTCTGATAATATCGCCGCGCCGCAGATACCGGCTGTACTTGCTCCTTTTGTCGAACAAACAAAGCAGATGCCTGCAGACGCTGATGACGCTGACCCCGACATCAAAGAGATATTCATAGAAGAGGCTTATGAGGTCTTAGAAGAGATCATGCCGCTTTATGACAATTGGCAGCTAGATGATACAAATGTCGCAAGCTTAACTGATGTTAGACGCGGCTTTCATACTCTAAAAGGCTCAGGCCGTATGGTAGGTGCTAACTACAGTGCTGAGCTTGCTTGGGCATTAGAGTCTATGCTTAATCGATGGCTTGATAAGAGTCTGACGCCATCGGACGATATGAAGCAGTTGGTGGCTGATGTTTTAGCCGCTTATCCTGAGATTGTTAACACCTTTGCGGAAAGCAAGCAGGACTATCCAGCTATGGTGCCACTGTGGGTCGCTGCTGCAAACGCTTATAGTCAGCAGTTGGGCGATGAGTTTAGTTATAGTGCGCTAGCTGCTAAAGACGTGTCGGCAACGAGTGCTACAGCTACAGAGAGTACGGCTACTGATGAGCTTGCGCCTATAGATAGTACTATAGTTGTGAGTGATATAGACGATGAGAGTATACAGGATAAGCCAGCTGTTGATGCAGTCAGTAGCGCTGAGACGATGTTAAAAAACATCCACTCTATCAACGATATGATGACCGAAAAACCTATCGTTATAGCACCGCAAAGCGGCGAGGAGCGCGAAATCCTCGATATATTTGTAGAAGAAGCCAAAGAATTATTACAGCAAATTGATGACTTTATTAGTACCCATCAGCATCAGCCGCCCGTACAAGTGAGTGAAGAGATTGTCAGGGCTTTTCATACCCTGCGCGCTGCATCGGGTTCTAATGCGCTGGCCGCTATCAGTGATGTGAGTGCAACGATTGAAAAAAGCTTAGAGCACTTGCAAAAGCACGATACCCCGCTTAGCGCTCAACATATAGAAGCGTTAGCACAGTCGGTCGCGCTTATCAAAGGCTATCTCGACGCTTATGAAGGAAATATCCAGCAGCATTCTTCGACAGCGACTAGCCAAAGTAAGCAAGATGTTGAGTCGCTACAAGCAATGCTAGATAGCTCGGAGGAACCAAACACGCAAACTGATAATGAGCTCAGTATAGAGCAGCTATTAGCATTAGATATCGATACTTTGTTAGATGCAGAATGGCAGTTATCAGAGGCGTTCAATGAGCTCAGTATAGAGCCGCTTAAGGCTTATATCGAGCAAATAGCACAGCAGATCTCGCGCTTAGCAAATAGTACTGCCAAGTCGCCGAAGTTCACAGCGATACTAACCGCGCTAGCTGACAGTTATCACTATCTAACTGATGCGCCGCAAGCGAGTGATGATAGCCATATTCAAGCTGCATTATTGGCCGCGCATACTCATTTGGTGGCTTTATTTGACTCGCTTGCGGGCCGTATGTCGTTCAAAGTTAATCAGTCTATACTCGATGATTTGCAAGCCGCTATCAGCAGTCACCGTCAGCGTCATGCCGGCGAGCTTGCCGCTACTAGCAAGAGTGACGCTGAGAGTAAAGCGCTATTATCAGTAGCAAGCGAGGCTATGGATGTGCAGCCTGTTGTCGAAAGTATCTCAGTAGAGGAGTTACAGTTAGAAGCCGTCAATACCGATGTCGAGCTGTTAGAGATCTTCTTAGAAGAGGCGCAAGAGCTCGATAGCGCGATTGCCCAAACTTTCAATCAGTGGCGTCAAGATGTCGCTGATATCAGCACGCTAAAGATATTGCAGCGTCATTTGCATACCATTAAAGGTGGGGCACGGATGGCGGGAATTCGTAGTATTGGTGATCTGACTCACGCTGCAGAAAGCATCTATGAAGCCTTTACTAATGAAAAAGTAACAGCGACGCTGCAATGGGTCAGTGTCATGCAAATGATACAAGATACCTTGTCAATGCAGCTTGAATACGTCGCGCGTTATCAGCAGTCGTTTTGGACGCGTGATCTCATCGAGCAGCTAGATGAATTTGAGCAGCAAGGCGAACTACCGCAAACCGTTACGCTAAAATTACCAATTCTCAAGAATCCTGCGCAGACGGCAACAGCTGATAGCGAGGATCATATAGAGCCAACCGACGCTGCTGAAACCATTAGCTTAGAGGCGTTGATAGCCAACTCTTGGTCAAACGGCTTGCCCGATATAGATATTTTGGATGTTTTCTTAGAAGAAGCAGAAGAGCTGGTCGAAAATAGCCAAAAGTATCTACAATTATTTTTGAACAATACCAGTGATGTGGCAGCCGTACAGACGCTGCAGCGCGACTTGCACACCATCAAAGGTGGCGCGCGTATGGTAGCGGCCAATGGTATCGCTGATCTTGCCCATCAGATGGAAAGCGTCTATGAATCGTTAGCGATTGGGCGTCGTCCAGCGACCAAAGTTATCTCTGAGCTATTAATCAGCTGTCATGATTGGCTAAAAGATGCGGTATTTGTCCTCAAACATCATATTAATCCTGCTATGCCGACGGCGCTGATCAACGCGTTGCAAGACTTTAGCAAAGACACGCTGTCCTCTAGGCATATACCTGCCGAGTCATTACAGACTGAGATTAGCGCGATATTGGCTGTGCAAGACAAACAGAGCGCGATACGCGGCGACATAGACATCCGTCAGATGCCAGCTATGTCTGGTAGTTTCGCTGAGCCTGAGAGCAGTATGGACAGCAGTGATGAGATGATCCGAATCTCTGGTAGCTTAGTTGAGCACATGATTAACCTATCAGGGGAGTCGGCCATCAACCGCGCTCGTATCGATATGGGTATGAGCAGCCTGACAGGCAGTATCGGCGAGATGAGCGCTACGGTTCAGCGTCTTGCTGATCAGCTACGCCGTATGGAGATTGAGCTTGAGGCACAGATTCTATCGCAAATTGATGAAGAGTTAATTCAGACTGAGGATTTTGACCCGCTAGAGATGGATCAGTACTCCTCACTCAATCAGTTATCAAAATCATTGTCGGAGTCCGCCTCAGATTTAATCGATATTAATAATACACTGCTCGAAAAAACCCGAGATAACGAAAACTTGCTGCTGCAACTATCTCGTACCCAAACTGAGCTGCAAGACGGTCTAATGAACTCGCGGATGGTGCCGTTCTTACGTCTCAAACCGCGCTTAGATCTTATCGTCAGGCAAACCGCAAACGAGCTAAATAAGTCGGTAGATCTAACGATTATTACCGCAGATGACGAGCTAGATAGAACCATTCTAGAGCGCATTACTTCGCCTTTGGAGCACATGCTACGTAACGCTGTGGATCATGGGATTGAGAGTCCACAAGAGCGCCTAGCAACAGGTAAAGATCGTAGTGGCCATATTACCTTAGAGGTTTTACGCGAAGGTAGCGAAGTGGTCATTCATCTCACCGATGACGGCCGCGGTATCGACGTCAATGAAGTTCGCGAAAAAGCAGTCTTAGAGGGCCTGATTAACCCAAGCGAGTATGAATATACTGATGTTGAGATCATGCAGTACGTCTTTAATGCTGGGGTAACGACCTCAAAGCAAGTCACCCAAATCTCTGGCCGCGGGGTCGGCATGGATGTGGTCGCAAGCGAAATTCGCCAGTTGGGCGGAGCCGTCTCTGTTAGCTCCAAGACCGGCGAGGGTACACGCTTCACTATGCGCATACCATTGACAGTAGCCGTCTCTGACGCCTTGGTCGTCCGAGTAGCGGATCGTTATTACGCTATTCCGCTGATTCAAATCGAGAGGGTAGTCCGAGTTAATCCAGAAGCGCTATACGACTATTATCATTCCAACAAAGAAACCATGCAGATTGAAGATAAAGACTACCGCGTCCGTTATCTCAATGAGCTAATATTGGGTAGTCAGTTCAATGAGCTGATGATGAACACCAATATAAGCCTACCGGTTATCATCGTAAAAAATAGCTCAGGTCAGAATTTAGCGTTACAAGTCGATCAGATTGCAGGCTCCCGTATTGAGGTGGTAGTTAAGCCTATGGGCCAACAGCTGTCGCATTTAGATGGTATCTCAGCCGCTACTATTATGGGCGATGGCTCAGTGATGCTGATATTAGATATCATTGCACTACTACGTCAGTCGACCATTAAGACGGTGACTGCGCCTCAAGCTGCTAAGCCAAAAGCTGATCTTGAAGCGGCAGAGCGCAAACCAACCATCTTAGTCGTCGATGACTCCGTGACGGTACGTAAGGTAACCTCTCGCTTCTTAGAGCGTCAAGGTCTAAACGCCGTAGTCGCCAAAGACGGAGTCGATGCTATGGAGATCTTACAACAATCAACGCCTGATCTAATATTGCTCGATATCGAGATGCCGCGTATGGATGGTTTTGAGGTTGCGACTCAAGTCCGTAATAACCAGCGTTTGCAGCAGATTCCGATTATCATGATTACCTCGCGTACTGGGGATAAACATCGTACTCGTGCTTTCGAGACTGGCGTCAATGACTATATGGGTAAGCCTTTCCAAGAAAGCGAACTACTAGAAAAAATTCAAACATTGCTAAATATAAAAATCGATGACAAGCAACAGGCATAAGGATAAAGCTTATATCTGCAGCGTTAACGACTGATGATTAGTAATGACAATCAAAGAAAACCAAAGCCTTTGTTAAGCTTTTGAGCTATCAAAGGCTTGAGTTGCTTATTAAGTAACCTTTATATCTACTGCGAGTGATATATGAGTCAGATAAAGAAACATTCCTTTGAAGCCGTTAGTCTATTGACTGCCGCTAACGGCATGCTTGAAGCGACTATTATCCCAGCGGTGAATCAACCAGACTGGATCGTACCAAGCTCACTGATACTAGATAGCCTAGACTATAATCAGGATTATAGCGATGTAGCTAAAAGCGAGGAGTCTGTTACGACTTATACTTGGCAGCAGCAGTCAGTCGCGGTATTTCGTTTGTTAGCGACAGAGCAAGCGCCAGATAGAGTGGTGATATTGGAAGGTAATACGGCCGAGGAGCGCTTAGCTTTATTCACTAAAGGTGAGCTGCGCCGCGTTGAGGTCAGTATCTCTGAGGTTCAAGATAGCGAGTTACCTAAAGAGTATGCACAAGAGAGCACCACAGCTAAAAGCGCAAATGATGATAAGGTAAGCGAAGAGTCAATCCCCTCTTACTTGTATCAAGCGATTGTCATTGAAGAGACGCCCTATATCGTACCAGATTTAGACAAGATTGCGCATCAGCTCGTCACGCTTAGCCAATAAGCTTTTAAATCTATTATTTATTTAGTCAATTTAGCGTAAGGGTAACAAGTCTAAAAGTTGATTTGATGAAAAGAAAACGCTAAAAATCCCTAAATACTTAGACTTAGTATTTAGGGGAGCTTAGTATTTAGGGCTTTTTTTAGGGCTACTAATATCTATAGAGCACTTAACTTACAGAATGCTTATAGTTAGGGAGCTTATAATAGTACAAGCTAACGAGATTAGCGCTTATGCTCAGGCAGATTAATATTCATCTCTAATACATCGAGACTATCTTCGGAGCGATGATTGATATTGACATCATCGATCTGAACGCCGTTAACGTATTTATTGACCACTTCTAGTATCTCACGTTTCATTTTTTCGATACGGTCTGTAGTCAGCCGACTATTTAAGCGGTTTTCACTAGCAACGATGACTTTTAATCGTTCGGTTGCCATGTTGGCACTGCCGCCACTGCGGTTGTCATCTGTGCCAAATAAACTGCTCCAAAATCCTTTCTTTTTACTCATCCTTAACCCCCAAACCAGCGCTGTAATAGACTCTTTTTCTTCACATCGATATGACGTAATGGTCGCTCTTCTCCTAAGAAGCGCGCAACAATATCATCATAACATTGACCGGCTACCGAATCGGTGTAGTGAATCACCGGCTCACCATGGTTAGAGGCTTCAAGTACAGAATGACTCTCAGGGATGACGCCAAGCAAAGGCACTTTTAGAATGTCATTTGAGATAGTGTCAATGTCCATCATCTCATTAGCCGCCGCGCGCTCAGCGTTATAGCGACTGATGACCAGATGCTCGCGCACGCTTCCTTGATTCTCTTCAATTTTCTTAGTGCGACTTTGCAATATACCAATGATGCGATCAGAGTCACGTACAGATGAGATTTCAGGGTTAGTGACGATGATAGCTTCATCAGCGTGGTACATAGCTAGCTGGGCGCCGCGCTCGATACCGGCAGGAGAGTCACAGATAATATAGTCAAACTGCTTGGACAGCTCAGCCATAACCTCAGCGACGCCTTCATCAGTAAGCGCATCTTTGTCACGGGTCTGACTAGCAGGCAATATATATAAGTTCTCAAGCTGCTTGTCTTTGACTAAAGCCTGCGACAAGCGGGCGTTACCGTTAATGACATCAACGAAGTCATAGACAATACGGTTCTCACAGCCCATGATTAAGTCTAAGTTACGCAGGCCAACATCGAAATCAATGACCACTGTCTTATAGCCACGTAATGCTAAACCGGCGGAAAAAGAGGCACTAGTCGTGGTTTTACCGACGCCGCCTTTGCCTGAAGTGATTACAACAATCTTTGCCACAGTGGCACACTCCTATGAATGAATGAAAACTAGAGTCCCTTCTAGACCCTAATGATATCGCTATTGAATAAGTTTTAATTCGTCAAATGCTGGATTAATTCGCTAAATACTTATATTTATTTATCAGAACCATCAGCACGCTTTCAAGCTTAAGGTTTATTTATAGTCAATCAATATTAAAAGTGGTACAAGGCAGACGAGTGCAAGTACTACAGTAGTAGGCTAAA
>Ga0208832_100155_pt1 | contig 14643 bp, 10 predicted proteins | sample DeeseametaMP2158_FD_184175 | JGI IMG/M metagenome (GOLD analysis project Ga0208832, IMG submission 184175) | Marine microbial communities from the Deep Pacific Ocean - MP2158 (SPAdes) | ecosystem: Environmental > Aquatic > Marine > Oceanic | place: Southwest of Acapulco, Mexico, North Pacific...
CCGAGGGTGAGGTCGGCCTGCGCACGTTCTTCGAGCGTTACCCGGACGCCCGGCTGGCCGGGGCGGGCAGCCGCCGCGACACCCGGGTGCTGCGGGGTTGGTCGACATTGCCGATCAGGCTCGGCGCGGCCCGCGCCGCGATAGGTTCGTGAGGTGGATTTTCGGGCAGCGCTGCTCGAGCAGACTCGGGCATTCGGGGACCTGATCAAATCGGGTGACCGGGACACCCCGGTGCCCACGTGCGGGGACTGGACCCTGGAGAAGTTGTTCCGCCACGTCGGGCGCGGGAACCGCTGGGCCGCGCAGATCATCATCGACCGCCGCAACGAGCCCCTCGACCCCCGCGACGTGCCCGACGGGCGCCCGCCCGACGATCGCGACGCGGCCGCCCAGTGGCTCGACAGCGGTGCGCAGATGGTCCTCGACGCCGTCGACCGGGTGGGTTCCGACACCCGGGTGTGGACCTTCCTCGGTCCGCGCCCGGCAGGCTGGTGGATCCGGAGGCGCCTGCACGAAGCGACCGTGCACCGCGCCGACGCCGCGATGGCGCTCGGCACGGACTACGACCTGTCCCCGGAGTTGTCCGGTGATGCGCTGAGCGAGTGGATCGAGCGGACCTGCGTCGACCGTCGGCATCCACCGCGGCTGGACCGCGGTCAGTCCATCCACCTGCACGCCACCGAGGAAGCGCTCGGGCCGACGGGCGAGTGGACGATCGTCCACGACGAGGACGGCGTGGGTTGGTCGCACAGCCACAGCAAGGGCAGTGTCGCGTTGCGTGGCCCCGTCACCGAGCTGCTGTTGGCGACCGTGCGGCGCAAGACCGCGGCCGAGGCCGGGCTGCAGGTGTTCGGCGACACCGCGGTGTGGGATGCCTGGCTGGCCAGCACGCCCTACTGAGCCGCCTATGCTCCGAGCATGACCACTTCCGAGATGGCCACCGTCCTTGCCTGGCACGACGCGCTGAACGCCGGTGACGTCGCCACCCTGCTGTCGCTGTCCAGCGACGACATCGAGATCGGCGATCCGCACGGCGCCGCCCAGGGCCACCAGGCGCTGCGGGACTGGGCCGAGAAGCTCGACTACAAGCTCGAACCCGGCCGGGTCTACGTCCACGACGGTGTCGTCGTCGTGGAGCAGCGCGTCGTGTCGGTCACCGGCGAGGCCGGTCCGGGAGCCTCGGCGTTCCGGGTGGTCCACGACCATGTCACGTCGATGTTCCGGCACGACGACCTCGACGCCGCCCTGGCCGCCACCGAGCTGACCGATGAGGATCTCGTGAGCTGATGCGCGGCCTCATCCTGGCCGGCGGGTCGGGCACCCGGCTGTATCCCATCACCAAGGGGGTCAGCAAGCAGCTGCTGCCCGTGTACGACAAACCGCTGATCTACTACCCGCTGTGCACGCTGATGATGGCCGGCATCCGCGACATCCAGGTGATCACCACCGCGCACGACGCGCCGGCATTCCATCGGCTGCTCGGCGACGGATCCGCGTTCGGGGTCAACCTGAGCTACGCGGTGCAGGATCAGCCCGACGGGTTGGCCCAGGCGTTCGTCATCGGCGCCGACCACATCGGCACCGACTCGGTGGCGCTTGTGTTGGGGGACAACATCTTCTACGGGCCCGGCCTCGGTACCGGTCTGCGCCGATTCCAGAACGTCTCTGGTGGCGCGATCTTCGCGTACTGGGTGGCCAACCCGTCGGCATACGGTGTCGTCGACTTCGCCCCCAACGGCACCGCGCTGTCGCTGGAGGAGAAGCCCGCCACACCCAAGTCGCACTACGCTGTGCCCGGCCTGTACTTCTACGACAACGACGTGATCGAGATCGCCCGCGCGCTGGGCAGATCCGCGCGCGGTGAGTACGAGATCACCGAGATCAACCAGACCTACCTCGACCAGGGCCGGCTGTCGGTGGAGGTGCTGGCGCGCGGCACCGCCTGGCTCGACACCGGCACCTTCGACTCCCTCTTGGATGCAGGCGATTTCGTGCGCACGATCGAACGCCGGCAGGGGCTGAAGATCAGTGTGCCCGAGGAGGTCGCCTGGCGGGTCGGGTTCATCGACGACGACGCGCTGGCCGCCCGGGCGCAGACGCTGCTGAAGTCCGGCTACGGGCAATACCTGCTGGACCTGCTGGAGCGTTGAGGCTCAGGGCAACCCGGGAAAAACCTTGTCCAGCGTGACGGGCAGATCGCGCACCCGCACCCCGGTGGCGTGGTAGACGGCGTTGACGACCGCGGCCGCCGCGCCCACGATGCCGATCTCGCCGGCCCCGCGTGAGCCCATCGGGTTGAAGTGCTCTTCGACGTCGTCGAGCCAGATGGCGTCCACGTCGGCAACGTCGGCGTGCGCGCTGATGTGGTACTCGGCGAAATCCTGTGTCACCACATGGCCGAAGCGCGGATCGCGAACGCTCTCCTCGTGCAACGCCATCGACAGACCCATCGTCATCCCGCCGATCAGCTGTGAGCGCAGCGTTCGGGCGTTGATGGCGCGACCCACCGAGAACACGCCCAGCATGCGCGGTACCCGGATCTCGCCGGTGTCGCGGTTGACGTGCGCCTCGACGAAGTGGGCGCCGAACGACTGCACCGTGAACTTCTCGGCGTCCGGGTTCTCCGGGGCCTGCGCGACAGTGCTGGCGCCGATAGCCGGCGGATCTCCGTGATCGGTGCGGAACTGGCGCACCGCCGCGACGATCGCCGAACCCCAGGATGTGATACCCGACGACCCGCCGGCCACCGACGCGGGCGGCAGCGCGCTGTCGCCGATCTGCAGGTCGATCGCGGCCAGCTCGCACCCCAGCGCGTCGGCGGCGATCTGGGACAGCGTGGTCCACGTCCCTGTGCCGATGTCGGCGGCGCCGATGGCGACGGTGTACACGCCCTCTCCGGAATAGGTGATGCGGGCTGAGTTACCCGGCATGGCCATGCCGGGATACGTCGCCGACGACACGCCGGTGCCGGTGAGCCATTCTCCGACAACACGTTTGCCGGGCCGCGGGTCCCGGTCGGCCCACCCGAATCGTTGCGCGCCGAGGCGTAGACAGTCGATGAGGCGCCGGCTCGACCACGGCTTGCCGGACTCCGGGTCGACGTCAGGCTCGTTGCGCACCCGCAGCTCGATCGGATCGAGGCCGCACGCCACGGCCAACTCGTCCATCGCGACCTCGGCGGCGTAGGTGCCCGGGCATTCGCCGGGTGCACGCATCCAGTACGGCACCGGCACGTCGAGAGCGGCCAGCCGGTGCGAGGTCTGCCGGTTCGGCGCGGCATACATCTTGCGGGTCGTCACGGCGGTCTGCTCGGCGTACTCCTTGACCGCCGAGGTCTGCTCGACGACGTCGTGCGCGATCGCACTGAGCCGGCCGTCGGCGTCGGCGCCGAGGCGCAACCGCTGGATGGTCTGGGTGCGGTACCCGACCAGCGAGAACATCTGCTGACGCGTCAGGGCCAGCTTCACCGGGCGCCCGTCGGCGCGCTGCGCGGCCATCAGCGCCAGCACATTGTGGCTGTGGGGCGCCCCTTTGGAGCCGAAGCCGCCACCGACGTGCGGCGCGATCACCCGCAACTGCTCGGGTTCCAGACCGAAGACCGGGGCCAGCGCCGAACGTGCCGCGTGCGTGCCCTGGGTCGAGTCGTACAGCGTCACCCGGGGGCCGTCGTCCCCGGTCTCCCACCGGGCGATGCAGGCGTGCGGCTCCATCGGATTGTTGTGTTCGATGGGGGTCGTGTACGTCGCGTCGACGCGGAACTCGGCCGAGGCCAGCGCGGCGTCGACGTCGCCGTCGGCGGTGTCGGGCGGATACGACGGGTTCACCGACTCCGGCGTGTACAGGCCCGGGTGGTCGGCGGTGAGTTCCACGTCGTGGCGATCCTCGTCGTACCGCACGGTGACGAGCGCGGCGGCCTCCCTGGCGATCTCGGCGGTCTCGGCCACCACGCCGCCGATCAGCTGCCCGCGGTAATGCACCTCGGTGTCCTGCAGGATGGTCAGTTCACCGTCGGAGGTGTCGGACAGTTCGGGCGCGTCGAAGACGGTCAGCACGTCAATGACACCCGAAAGCTCCTGCGCCGCAGTGTTGTCCATTGCAGTCACCCGCCCGCGGGCGATGGTGGCCTGCACCGGATGCAGATACACCGCCGCCTCGGCGGGCTGCTCGAACGCATACGGCGCGGTGCCGGTGACCTTGAGATGTCCGTCGCGGCGCGCGACCGGGCTGCCGATCGAACTGGGCTGCAGAAGTGTCATCGCCGGGCTCTCTCGGTCAACGCCCGCAGCTGGGCGACGAGGGTGCGGCGGGCGAGCTCGACTTTGAACTCGTTGCCGGGCAGCGGCTCGGCGTCGGCGAGCTCCGCGTCTGCGGCGGCGAGGAACGTCTCCGGTTCGGCCGGTGCGCCGACGAGGACCTCCTCGGCGCGCCTCGCCCGCCAGGGTTTGTGTGCCACTCCGCCGAGTGCGATGCGGGCGGTGGCGATCTCAGCTCCGGTGACGCTGAGTTCAGCGGCCACCGACACCAGCGCGAACGCATAGGACGCGCGGTCGCGCACCTTGCGGTACTCCGACACCGCGCCGGTCGGCGGTGCCGGAAGTTCGACGGCGGTGATCAGCTCGCCGTGGTCGAGCACGGTGTCGCGGTCGGGCGCGTCGCCGGGCAACCGGTGGAACTCGGTCATCGGGATGCGTCGTGGTCCGTCGGCGCCCTCCACGACGACGTCGGCATCCAGCGCGCTCATTGCCACGGCCATGTCAGAGGGGTGCACGGCCACACACTCGGGTGAGGCGCCGAGGATCGCGTGGTAGCGCAGATAGCCGCCGACCGCGGAGCAGCCACTGCCCGGCGAGCGTTTGTTGCACGGCGTGGTGACGTCCTGGAAGTACACACATCTGGTGCGCTGCAGCAGGTTCCCGCCGGTGGTCGCCGCGTTGCGCAGCTGACCGGAGGCACCCGACAGCAGTGCCCGCGCCAGCATCGGGTAGCGGGACCGGATCAGGGGGTGTGCGGCGAGGTCGCTGTTGCGCACATTGGTGCCGATCCGCACCCCGCCGCCGTCGGCGGTTTCGACCTCGGTCAGTTCCAGGCGGCTGACGTCGACGAGCAGATCGGGGGCGGCGACACCGAGTTTCATGTGGTCGATGAGGTTGGTGCCCCCGGCGAGGAACGCGGCGCCGGGATGGCCGCTCAAGGTGGCGACGGCGTCGGCGGCGCTGGTGGCGACGTGGTAGTCGAACGCCTTCACTGCTGTGCCGCCCGCCCGATCGCGCTGACGATGTTCGGATAGGCCGCACACCGGCACAGGTTTCCGCTCATCCGCTCCCGGATCTCGTCGTCGGACAGCTCCGGGCTGCCCTCGAGATCGTCGGTCACATAGCTCGGCGCCCCGGACTTGTGCTCGTCCACCATCCCCACCGCAGAACAGATCTGGCCCGGCGTGCAGTACCCGCACTGGAACGCATCCTCGTCCTGGAAGGCCTGCGCCATCGGATGAAGCTCACCGTCGCCGGCCAGACCCGCCGCGGTGGTCACGTCGGTCCCGTCGAACGCGACGGCGAACGTCAGGCAACTCAACAGGCGACGGCCGTCGACGAGAACGGTGCACGACCCGCACTGACCGTGATCACACCCCTTCTTCGGTGCGGTCACGTCCAGGTGCTCGCGCAGCGCGTCGAGCAGGGTCACGCGGTGATCGAGTCGGAGCGAACAGCGCCGCCCGTCGACGTGGAACGACACGTCCGATTCGTGATGGGGCTGGCTCACCGCCGACGGATACCCGGGTGCCCAGGGCGCAAACGTGACCCGTCAGTGGCCGCGCTGCGGGGTCGCCAGAATCGCGGCGATGCCGGTGGTCAGCGGCACCGAGAGCGCCAGCGCGATACCGCCGACTGCCGATCGGGCGATCTCGATGGCCACACTCTCGCTGGTCAGCACGTCACCGAGCGACCGGTTCGCCACGCTGAACAGCAGCAGCAGCGGCAACGCGCTGCCGGCGTAGGCGAGCACCAGCGTGTAGACGGTGCTGGCGATGTGGTCGCGGCCCACCCGCATCGCGCCGACGAACACGTCCCGCCGGTCGGCGCCGTCACCGAGGGCCGCGAGCTCGAACACTGTCGACGCCTGGGTGACGGTGACGTCGTTGAGCACACCGAGGGAGCCGATGATGAACCCGGCCAGCAGGAGCCCGGTGATCGACACGTTGCCCAGATAGGCCGCGACCTCGTTGTTGGTGTCCTCCGACAGCCCGGTCAGATGCGCCAGTTCGATGGCGCCCCACGACAACGCCGCGGCCAGCAGCAGCGACGCCAGCGTGCCGAGCAGCGCCGCGCTGGTACGCAGACTGACGCCGTGGGCCAGGTAGATCACCGCGTACAGAATCGCCGCCGAGGCGACCAGCGCCACCGGGACGGCGGGCGCCCCGTCCCGTAAGGCGGGCAGCAGGAAAACCACCAGCACCCCGAACGCGACGACGATGCCGACCAGCGCGCGGAACCCGCGCCACCGGGCGACCGCGACGACGACCACCGCGAAGACGGCGGCCAGCGCGATCAACGGCCAGGTGCGTTCGTAGTCGTAGAACGCGTAGGTGGTGGTGCCCAGGTCGTCGACCTGCCGGCTGACCCGGATGTCGTCGCCGGCGGCCAGGCGGGGCTGACCCGGTCCGCCGCCGAACTCCAGCAGGGTCCGGGCGCCCTGGTTGGGGCCCGATTCGATGGCCACCACGGTGTGCACGCAGGTGGTGCCGCTGTCCGGTGGGGCGGGCAGGGGATCGGCGGTCAGGACCGCGCCGGCCGACGGGCTGCCGCACGGTTCGGTGCCGCTCGACAGCACCCGACCCGACTCCGTGGTCACCGCCGCGCCCGTGGCGTTCTGGAACGGCAGCGGGATGTCGGCCTTGTCGCCGCTGGGCCACAGCAGCGCCGCGCCGAGCAGCACCGCCACCCCGGTGGCCACCAGCAGCCCGACGACGACCTTGGCCGCCAGCGGCCCGACCGGCGAGGGACCGCTCAGCGAATGGGAGTGAGAGTGCGAGTGCGCCACCCGGACAGGGTAGAGGTCGCGCCGCAGCGCACCGGCGGGTGTGAGCGCGCGCCGAGTGTGACAGTAGGTTCACGCTCGGCGCTCACCGTCGCCGTGATTTCACGTTCGGCGCTCACCGTGGCGGCGCGTCACGTTCGGCGGGGCGTCACGGCGCGGGTCACCCTCGGCGGCACCCGCCCGGCAGCGAGCTACTGGCGGTAGCTGACCAGGAAGTTGCCCAGCCGTTCGATGGCGTTGGCGAGGTCGCGCGACCACGGCAGCGTCACGATCCGCAGATGGTCCGGGGTGGGCCAGTTGAACCCGGTGCCCTGGGTTACCAGGATCTTCTCCTGCAGCAGCAGATCCAGCACCAGCTGCTCGTCGTCGGCGACGTCGTACACCTCGGGATCGAGGCGGGGGAATGCGTACAGTGCGCCCTCGGGTTTCACGCACGACACCCCGGGGATCTCGTTGAGCTTCTCCCACGCCACATCACGCTGCTCGAGCAGCCGACCACCCGGCAGCACCAGGTCCTCGATGCTCTGATGGCCGCCGAGCGCCACCTGAATGGCGTGCTGCGCGGGCACATTCGGGCACAGCCGCATGTTGGCCAGCAGGCTGATGCCCTCGATGAAGCTGGTGGCGTGCTCCTTGGGGCCGGTGATGACCAGCCAGCCGGACCGGTAGCCCGCCACCCGGTAGGCCTTGGACAGGCCGTTGAAGGTCAACGTAAGGACGTCCGGGGCCACCGACGCCATCGCGATGTGCTCGGCGTCGTCGTAGAGAATCTTGTCGTAGATCTCGTCGGCCAGCAGCATCAGTTCGTGCTTGCGGGCCAGGTCGGCGATCTGGGTGAGCACCTCGCGGCTGTACACCGCTCCGGTCGGGTTGTTCGGGTTGATCACGACGATCGCCTTGGTGCGGTCGGTGATCTTGGACTCCAGGTCCGCGATGTCGGGCTGCCAGCCCTGGGTCTCGTCGCACAGGTAGTGCACCGGGGTGCCGCCGGCCAGCGACGTCGACGCCGTCCACAGCGGGTAGTCCGGCGCCGGGATCAGCACCTGGTCGCCGTTGTCCAGCAGTGCCTGCAGCGTCATCGTGATCAGCTCGGAGACACCGTTGCCGAGGTAGACGTCGTCGATGTCGAAGCGGGGGAACCCGTCGACGAGTTCATAGCGGGTGAACACCGCGCGGCGGGCGCTGACGATGCCCTTGGAGTCCGAATAGCCCTGCGCATAGGGCAGTGCCTGGATGATGTCGCGCATGATCACATCGGGCGCCTCGAACCCGAACGGGGCGGGGTTGCCGATGTTGAGCTTCAGGATGCGGTGCCCCTCGGCCTCCAGCCGGGAGGCGTGCTCGTGCACCGGGCCGCGGATCTCGTAGAGAACGTCCTGCAACTTGCTCGACTGCGTGAACACACGCTGGCGCGCGTGATGGCCGCTGCTCGCCTGCCACGGCGCCGGATGGGTAGTCACGTCGACAATTCTCCCACGGTTGTCCACGTGTTTTTGCCGGTGGCTCACACCAGCGCTAGCGGTAGGACACCGACAGGTTGGTGTACTCGACCCAGGCGCGCTGGAACTCCTGCGGGCTGAGCACCGTCTCCAGATGGGCCCCGACCGGCCGGAACAGCGCGGGATCCAGCAATGCCAGCGCCGTCGACTGATCCCAGAACATGGTCCGCCCGCCGTAGCCGGACCGCTCCCACGTGTCGAGGGCCCACGTCGCCGAATCGTCGAGCAGGATCTGTCGGAGAGAGCCGGGCAGGCCCGTCGGTGCCAGCTGCTGTGCCATCGCCAGCGTGGGCCCGTAGACGCGGCCTTGGCAGCCGGGCTTGTTCGGGGTGGTGTCGCAGTCGGTGCGCGGCACGTCGACGAAGACGTGGTCCAGACCGGGAAGCTGCCGGTCGAAAACCTGTTCGCACGAGGCGCGGTCGTAGACGCAGTTGAAGGATTCGCCCGCCTCGAGCTCTGCATCACCGGCCGGCGGCCGGCCCGTGATGACGACCCGCCCGATCTTGGGCCGGATCGCGGGGCTGTAGCCGGCGAACGACGAGAACGGGCCCAGGATCAGCACATCCACCCGTGTGCACCCGGCGACCGCCTCGCTCACCCGTCGTACCTCGTCGTCGGGGGCGGCGGGCGGCAGGGCGGCGGGCAGGGCGTTGTTCACGCGGCTCATCAGGGCCCGGTAGTCGAGGACGTAGTCGCCGAAGGTCGCGGCGATGTCCGCCTCGGACCGTTCGGTGGCCGCGCCGACTATGACCGGGATCGCGCGCTGGCCGGGGTGGTCGATCAGGTGCTCGACCGCCGGGGCGCCCAGGGCGGGCACCGTGTATCCCTCGGTGGCGACGACGGCCGCGACGTGGCGGGCTCCGATCACGGTCGGGATCGTCATCATGTCGTCGATGTCGAAGTCGGTGTCGATCAGGACACAGCTGCCGGCCGAGGGTCCGGGGGCGGGGGCTTGCGCCGTCGCGGGGACCGCGGCGAAAAACACCCCGGCCGCGAACACCCCGGCCGGAAACACTGCGGCCGCGAACACTGCGGCCGAGAACACCCCGGCCGAAAACACTGGGCCCCAACACACCGGACCCCGAAACAGCGAGGCCGCCGTCGCGAACGCGACGGCGGCCAGGCGGGTCAATTGACCTACCGCTTGCCCGGGCGGCGTGCGCCCTTGGCGATGCCGAGGCCCTTCACCGGCGGCTCGTCGCCGACGACTCGCGCCTCACCGTTGCCGGAACCGTGTGACGCCGTGGTCGGCGGCTCCGATTCGGCCGCCGGCTCGGCCGGAGACCCTTCAGCCGGGGATTCCTCGGCAGCAGGCTCATCCTCCGGCGCCGGCTTCGGTGCGGCCTTCGGGGTGGCGGCCTTCTTCGCGCCGGGGCGACGCGCGCCCGGGGCGATCCCCAGGCCCTTGACCTCGGGTTCCGACGCGGCGTCGAGCCCGCGGTCGGAATCAGCGCTGTCGGGTGCTTCGGTGCCCGCCTCGACGTGGTCGGGGTCGACGTTCGGCGGCTGTACGACCGTCGGCTCGCCCTCATTGGGTGAGGCCTTGGCCGTCGGCGCCTTCTTCGCACCCGGACGACGGGCCCCTGACGCGATCCCGAGCCCCTTGACCTCGGGCTCCGGCTTGGCCTCGGTCTGAGCTTCGGCCTGTGCCTCGGCAGGCTCCGCGGCAGCTGTCTCGGCCTTGGCCGGGGCGGCCTTCTTGGCGCCCGGTCGCTTGGCGCCGCCGGCGATGCCCAGCCCCTTGACCTCCGGCTCTTTGGCCGGCGCAGCCGCCGTCTCGGCGGACGTCTCAGCAGACGTTTCAGGGCTGGCGGGAGCGGCCTTCTTGGCGCCCGGTCGCTTGGCGCCGCCGGCGATGCCCAGCCCCTTGGCGGGGGCGGCGGCCGGAGCCTCGGCCTTGTCTTCTGGTTCCGCGGTCTTCTTGGCGCCGGGTCGCTTGGCTCCGCCGGCCATCCCGAGGCCGGTGACCGGCTTGGACTCGGCCGGAGCCGTGTCGGACTTGGCCGACGGCTCGGGCGCCTCGTCGGATTCCGGCTCCGCCTCCGCCGGTGCCGCGGGTGCCTCGGCGGCGATCCGCGCCGCGCGTTCCTCGGCTTCCTTGGCGGCCGTGCCCTTCTCGGGCAGCGTGACGCTGCCCTTGTCGAGCGATCCCAGCAGCAGCTGGGCCACGTCGAGCACCTCGGGCTTCTCGACGTCGCGGGTCGCTGCCACGTCGTCGACGCCGTCGGTCATCATCACGCGGCAGAACGGGCAGCCGGTGGCGATCGCCGACGCACCGGTGTCGACCGCTTCTTCGGAGCGTTCCACGTTGACGCGTTTGCCGATGTGCTCTTCCATCCACATGCGCGCACCGCCGGCGCCGCAGCACAGGCCGCGGTCGGCGTGGCGCGGCATCTCGGTCAGCTTCGCGCCCGAGGCGCCGATCAGCTCGCGCGGTGCCGAGTACTCCTTGTTGTGGCGGCCCAGGTAGCACGGGTCGTGGTAGGTGATGTCCATGCCGCTCTCGGAGGACTTCACCGGGACCAGCTTCTTGTCCCGGATCAGCCGGTTCAGCAGCTGGGTGTGGTGCAGCACGGTGTAGTTGCCGTTCAGCTGCGGATATTCGCGGCCGAGCGTGTTGAAGCAGTGCGGGCAGGTCACGACGACCTTGCGGTCGACGCGCTCGACGCCTTCGAACAGGTCGTTGAGCGTCTCGACGTTCTGGGCGGCGAGCTGCTGGAACAGGAACTCGTTGCCCGAGCGCCGCGCGGAGTCGCCGTTGCAGGTCTCGCCCTCGCCGAGCACGAGGTACTTCACGCCGGCGGTGGCCAGCAGTTCGGCGACGGCCTTGGTGGTCTTCTTGGCGCGGTCTTCGAAGGCGCCGGCGCAGCCCACCCAGAACAGGTACTCGTAGCCCTCGAACGAGTCGACGTCCTTGCCGAACACCGGCACGTCGAAGTCGACCTCGTCGATCCAGTTGGTGCGGTCCTTGGCGTTCTGACCCCAGGGGTTGCCCTTGGTCTCCAGGTTCTTGAACAGCACGCCGAGCTCACCCGGGAACTCGGATTCCATCATGACCTGGTAGCGGCGCATGTCGACGATGTGGTCGATGTGCTCGATGTCGACCGGGCACTGCTCGACGCAGGCGCCGCAGGTGGTGCACGACCACAGCACGTCGGGGTCGATCACGCCCAGCTCTTCGGCGGTGCCGACCAGCGGCCGGGTGGCCTGGTCCGGGCCGGAGCCCATGACCCGCTCGAACCCGGACTCGGGCACGTGCTCGTGGGAGTGCTCCTCGGACTTCTTCTCCCCGCGCAGCTCCTCACCGAGGCCGCCTTCGGGCGTGTTCTCCAGCGGGGATTCCTTGCCGTCCAGGAAGTACGGCGCCTTGGCGAACATGTGGTCGCGCAGGTTCATGATCACGAGCTTGGGCGACAGCGGCTTGCCGGTGTTCCACGCCGGGCACTGCGACTGGCAGCGTCCACACTCGGTGCAGGTGGTGAAGTCGAGATAGCCCTTCCAGGTGAAGTCCTCGATCTTGCCGCGGCCCAGCACGGCGTCCTCGGCGGGATCCTCGAAGTCGACGATCTCGCCCTTGGACTCCACCGGCAGCAGCGGGCCCAGACCGTCGGGCATCCGCTTGAAGGTGACGTTGATCGGAGCCAGGCCGATGTGCAGGTGCTTGGAGTGCAGCACGATGAGCAGGAAGACCAGCATGATCGCGATGTGGGCGAGCAGCGCGAGCGTCTCGATCCACACGTTGGCGGTGTAACCCAGCGGGGCCATGATCCAGCCCATGAACTGGGAGAAGAATGCACCGTTGCCGTAGGGCAGCGCGTCGGTGTTGACCGCGGCGCCGCGGACCAGCGCGTAGGTCCAGATGACGTTGAAGATCATGAACAGGATCAGCCACGCGCCGCCGGTGTGGGAACCGTAGAAGCGGGACTCGCGGCCCAGCTTCTTGGGCTCGCGGGTCAGGCGGATGATCGCGAACGTGATGATGCCGAGCAGCACGGCAACGGCGAAGAAGTCCTGCAGGAAGCCCAGAGCGTCCCAGCGGCCGATGAGCGGGATGTGGAAGTCGTGGTCGAACAGCAGGCCGAACGCCTCGAGGTAGACCGACGCCAGGATGAAGAAGCCCCACATCGTGAAGAAGTGGGCGATGCCGGGGATCGACCATTTCAGCAGCCGGGTTTGCCCGAAGACCTCTTCGAATTGCGTGGTGATCCGCTTGCGCAGGTTGTCCTTGCGGTTGTTGGACTCGCTCACCGGCTGGCCCGACCGGATCAGTTTCGTCAGCCACAGCACTCGCTTGACCGCGAAAACGCCCACGATCGCGGTCATCAGGACCCCGACGACGATCCTGATCAGCATCTGCGTATCCACACGCGCCTCCGGTTTCGTGGTTACCCGTCGGTAACTTAGACAAAGTTACCGGTGAGTAACTTTAGCTCGGTGCCTGCTCATAGTTGCATCCGGGCGGGAAAGCCCGCTACGAAGGCTGACCTAACTAACCGGTCAGGTGGGATCGGAGCCGGCCGGCGCGGTGTCCAGCAGGGCGCGCAGCATCGACAGCATCTCCGACCGTGACTCCGCGCCGAGCCGCCGCCGGATGCGGGCGACGTGGTGCTCGACGGTCTTTGCCGAGATGAGCAGTTGGCTGCCGATATCCCGATAGGGGCGACCGAGCAGCAGTAGCTCGGCCACCTCACGCTCGCGGTCGGACAGCGTGGGCGCCGCGGGCCGCACGACCTCGCCGCGGCGGGTGCCGGCCGACGGGCGTTCCGACAGTGCGGACTCGTCGGCGGCAATGGTGTGTTTCAGGTCACGCGCCAGCTGCAGCATCGCGCCCGACACCCGGGCATCGGGGGAGTGCAGCGCGGCCTGACTGGCCAGCCGGGTCGCCTCCCACGTGAGCCCGAACTGACAGAGCTTGCGCGCCGCGGCCGTCACGTCGTCGGTGTCCACGCGCTGGGCCAGTACCCGCAACCAGGTGCGACCGGCCGTGGCGAGGGCCCGCGCATAGGTGCTCTCAGCGGCGGCGGCAGTCAACGCCTGGCCGTACGGGGCGACCGCGTCCGGGGTGTTGGCCAGGATTCCGGCGTGCACGCCGGCCCACTGCAGGGGCACCGACCACAGCGCGGGGTTCCCCAGCGATTCGAGGGCGGTGAACACCTCGCGCACAGCGTGCTCGACACGGTCCTGGCGACGCAGCAGCACCGCAGCCACCCACAGTTCCCCGACCGGCAGTGCCGAGAACACGTCGACCGAGCACTCGACGAGCACCTCCATCGCCGCGTGCCAGTGCGTGTGCAGCGCTCCGCTGTCGCCGGCACGGCGAGCGATCGCGGTGTTCAGGGCGTGCGCCCACAGCGCATCGCGTCGGGGCAACCGCCCGTCGGGGGCACTCAACACCGCACGGGCGTCGGTGCCGGCGGCGCGCAGCTGACCGTCCTGCATCCGCAACCACCCCTGCAGCAGCCGATGCCGGTGGCTGTAGACGTGGCTGTGAGCGCTGCCGCTGAGCTCATGGCCTGCGGGATCGTCCCCGCCGTGCAACGCGCGGGCCAGCACACTGCGCGCCCGCACGGGATCCCCGCCGTGCAGCGCCGCCAGCGCGGCCACTGCCGCCGCACTGTCCACCCCGATCGGCATCTGATCCGCATCGACGCCCAACGCGCAGCCCAGGACGGACATCACCTCGAGATAAGGCTGGTCGACGGAGGCGAGAACGCCGTCACCGAGGCAGCGCGCCGCCCGGGACGCCGAGGTGGGCGGTCCCTGCGCGGGCCCGCCCAACGCCGACCGGGCCAGTTCGAGGTCGCCGGTCGCGAAGCCGGCCAGGATCCCGTTGGCCGCGACGACCGGATCGGGTTGCGGGCCCAGCCAGCGGTACAGGTCGGCCGCCTGGACCATGGCCCCGTTGTGAGCGGCCACCGCGGCCGCGATCCGGACGGCGGTCAAGCGCTCGTCACGGTCCTCGGAGGCGAGCAATTCCTCGGCCAGTCGCCCGGCCGTCCCGAGGTCGCCCGAGGTGGCCAGCGCGTCGGCCAGTGCCGCGCTGACGTGGGCGCCGCCCGCTGAGCGAGCGGCACGGAACAGCCGCGCCGCCCGGGCCGGGGTGGTG
>Ga0208832_100166_pt1 | contig 14081 bp, 13 predicted proteins | sample DeeseametaMP2158_FD_184175 | JGI IMG/M metagenome (GOLD analysis project Ga0208832, IMG submission 184175) | Marine microbial communities from the Deep Pacific Ocean - MP2158 (SPAdes) | ecosystem: Environmental > Aquatic > Marine > Oceanic | place: Southwest of Acapulco, Mexico, North Pacific...
GTCAGCCCGCCGCTGTTCGAATCGCTGGCGCTGCTGGGCCGCGATCGCAGCCTGGCGCGCCTGCGCGCCGGTCGGGACCACGCCGCTGCGTCGGCGCCGGCGGAGGCGTGAAAAACCACCGCAGAATCTTTGGTAGTCTGCTCGTCGGCCGCCAATGCGGCGCTCCACGGATCCACCGGGGTGCGTCGAGGCCGAAATAGCTTGTGACCAGCGGTGACAGGCAGCCAATGGGGTATGGTGTAATTGGCAACACAGCTGATTCTGGTTCAGCCATTCTAGGTTCGAGTCCTGGTACCCCAGCGAGACAACGAGATTAGGTCAGCGTTCTCGGCTGAGTTATGCTGACCGTCCGAAACGAGTTCTAGCCCCCGTCGTCTAGCGGCCTAGGACGCCGCCCTCTCACGGCGGTAGCGTGGGTTCGAATCCCATCGGGGGTACCAGTCACCGGCTCCGGACCTAATGCGGTCCGGAGTTTTGTGCTTTCCAGGCCCTCCATTGCGAGGTCGTCGTGCGTTTCCAGGTCACAGACGGCGGGTGAGCGCCTCCGCGGCGGCGACCAGGTCCGCGGCCCACCGTGCGCCCGGCCGGCGGCCGATCCGATCGATCGGACCCGACACCGACACTGCCGCGATGACGACACCGCGGGCGTCGCGGACCGGCGCTGAGACGCTGGCCACACCCGGCTCTCGTTCGGCCACACTCTGCGCCCACCCGCGCTTGCGCACCTCGGCCAGCGTGCGATCGCTGAAGCTCGCGGCCGGTAGCACCGCGTGCTGGGTCGCGGTGTCGGCGTAGGCGAGCAGCACCTTGGCCCCGGACCCGGCGGTCATCGGCAGGCGGGTTCCGACGGGCACGGTGTCGCGCAGCCCTGCCGGTGGTTCGAGCGCCGCCACACAGATCCGGGAGGCGCCCTCGCGCCGGTACAACTGCACGCTCTCTCCGGTCAGCTCCCGCAGGCGCGGCAACACCGAAGCGCCCGCGGCCAGCAGCGGATCTTTGACGTGGCGGGCCAGTTCGGTGACCGCGGGGCCGATGTGCCACTGGCCGTCGCCGTCCCGGGCCAGCAGCCGGTGGGTTTCCAAGCCGACAGCCAAGCGGTGTGCAGTGGCCCGGGGGAGCTCGGTCCGCTCGCACAGATCGGCAAGCCCGCACGGTGAGTCGGCGACCGCGTGAAGAACGCTCATCGCTTTGTCCAGCACGCCGATGCCGCTATCCTGTCTCACAAGGAGATACTGTCGTCCCAGATTGTGAGATAGTCAAGATGGCCCTCGCGCACCAGCCCCGCACCATGGCCGAAAAGGTGTGGAACGACCACGTCGTCGTTTCCGGAACCGGAGAGGGCGGGGCACGTCAACCCGACCTCATCTACATCGACCTGCATCTGGTTCACGAGGTGACCAGTCCGCAGGCCTTCGACGGGCTGCGGCTCGCCGGTCGTCCCGTACGCAGGCCGGACCTGACGATCGCGACCGAAGACCACAATGTGCCGACCGTCGACATCGACAAGCCGATCGTGGATCCGGTTTCTCGCACGCAGGTCGAGACGCTGCGCCGCAACTGCGACGAGTTCGGCATCCGGCTGCACCCGATGGGTGACGCCGAGCAGGGCATCGTGCACATCATCGGGCCGGAACTCGGGTTGACCCAGCCCGGGATGACGGTGGTCTGTGGTGACAGCCACACCTCCACCCACGGCGCCTTCGGTGCACTGGCCATGGGCATCGGCACATCCGAGGTCGAGCACGTGCTCGCGACCCAGACGCTGCCGCTGCGGCCGTTCAAGACCATGGCGGTCAACGTCGACGGCCGGCTTCCAGCGGGCGTCAGCGCCAAAGACATCATCCTGGCGGTCATCGCCAAGATCGGCACCGGCGGTGGGCAGGGCCACGTGATCGAATACCGCGGCACCGCCATCGAATCGCTGTCGATGGAAGGCCGGATGACGATCTGCAACATGAGCATCGAAGCCGGCGCCCGGGCGGGCATGGTCGCCCCCGACGAGACCACCTTCGAGTTCCTGCGGGGTCGCCCCCACGCGCCTCAGGGCGCCGCCTGGGACACCGCGGTCGAAGCGTGGAGTCAGCTGCGCACCGACGACGGCGCCGAATTCGACACCGAGGTCTATCTCGACGCGTCGACGCTGAGTCCCTTCGTGACGTGGGGAACGAATCCCGGACAGGGCGTACCGCTGGCGGGTTCGGTGCCCGACCCGGAACTGATGCTCGACGAGGGAGAGCGACAGTCTGCCGAGAAGGCGTTGGCCTACATGGACCTTCGTCCGGGAATGGCGATGCGCGACATCACCGTCGACACGGTGTTCGTCGGGTCCTGCACCAACGGACGCATCGAGGATCTGCGCGTCGTCGCCGACGTCCTGCGGGGCCGCCGTGTCGCCGACGGGGTTCGGATGCTGGTGGTGCCCGGATCGATGCGCGTGCGCGCCCAAGCCGAAGCCGAAGGGCTGGGCGAGGTGTTCACCGCGGCCGGGGCCGAGTGGCGGCAGGCGGGGTGCTCGATGTGCTTGGGAATGAACCCCGATCAGCTCTCTCCGGGCCAGCGCTGCGCGTCCACGTCGAACCGGAACTTCGAAGGCCGGCAGGGCAAGGGCGGCCGCACCCACCTGGTTTCGCCCGCGGTCGCGGCCGCGACTGCGGTCCGTGGCACCTTGTCCTCGCCTGCCGATCTGCCCGCGGCCCCGGCCCGCTGAATTCCAGAGCCACCCCAGCCCCGAGCCCCAGAATCCCCAGGAGATCCCGATGGAAGCTTTCCGCACCCACACCGGCATTGGCGTTCCGCTGCGGCGGTCCAACGTCGACACCGACCAGATCATCCCCGCGGTGTACTTGAAGCGCGTCACCCGAACGGGATTCGAGGACGGTCTGTTCGCCGCCTGGCGCACCGACCCGTCCTTCGTCTTGAATCAGGCCCCCTTCGACAACGGCTCGGTGTTGGTCGCCGGCCCGGACTTCGGAACCGGATCCTCCCGCGAACACGCGGTGTGGGCGCTCATGGACTTCGGATTCCGGGTCGTCATCTCGTCGCGATTCGCCGACATCTTCCGCGGCAATGCCGGCAAGGCAGGTCTGCTGGCGGCCGAAGTCGCCCAGGATGATGTGGAATTGTTGTGGAAGCTGATCGAACAACAGCCCGGGTTGGAAATTGGTGTAAATCTTCAAGATCGAACGGTGACCGCAGGAACGGTCGTGGTGCCGTTCAACATTGACGACTACACCGCCTGGCGGCTGCTCGAAGGACTCGACGATATAGGCCTTACGCTGCGGAAACTTGATCAAATCGAGGAATATGAAAGCAGCCGTCCGGACTGGAAACCGCGCACCCTGCCCGCCTGACGGCGGCCTTCGCAGAGGCGAATTCCGGACTCCGCAAGGCCCTTTTGAGGCCTTCGGTAGGAGGCCAAGCGCAGCAATCGGATTGAAAAAAGTTCGCTGGCTTGGCCTGAAATTGCGCGTGGCTCTTGGAAATCAGCAGGCAATGGGTTTACCGTGTCCACTAGTCGGCCCAAGTAGGGCCACTGGTTTCGGAGGTTTTGCATGAATAAAGCAGAGCTCATCGACGTACTCACGGAGAAAATGGGCTCGGATCGTCGGCAGGCCACCGCTGCGGTGGAGAATGTCGTCGACACCATCGTCCGTGCGGTACACAAGGGTGACAGCGTGACGATCACCGGCTTCGGTGTTTTCGAGCAGCGCCGTCGCGCCGCACGCGTGGCGCGCAACCCGCGCACCGGTGAGACGGTGAAGGTCAAGCCCACGTCCGTTCCGGCGTTCCGGCCCGGCGCTCAGTTCAAGGCCGTTGTGTCTGGCGCGCAGAAGCTTCCGGCGGACGGTCCGGCCGTCAAGCGCGGGGTGACCGCGACGACCGCGCGGAAGGCCGCGAAGAAGGCTCCGGCGAAGAAGGCCGCTGCCAAGAAGGCTCCGGCTGCCAAGAAGGCTCCGGCGAAGAAGGCCACGGCCGCGAAGAAGGCTCCGGCTGCCAAGAAGGCTCCGGTTAAGAAGGCCACGGCCGCGAAGAAGGCTCCGGCCAAGAAGGCTCCGGCCAAGAAGGCCACGGCCGCCAAGAAGGCTCCGGCCAAGAAGGCTCCGGCCAAGAAGGCCGCGACCAAGGCCCCCGCCAAGAAGGCTCCGGCCAAGAAGGCCACGGCCGCCAAGAAGGCGCCCGCCAAGCGCGGTCGCCGGTAGTCAGTTCTCGAATTTCGCCGCGGGTCGACATGACCCGCGGCGAATTCGTGTGCCGGGAGGTCGACCGACACCGACACGAGTTGAATTCATTTGTGCGGTTACTTCTTCGGTGGCAGCGCCGTATCGATGTGGTCGGCGGCGATCAGTCGCCCGTCGACAAGCGACATCACCCAGGTGCTGCCCTTGCGGTTGCCGGCCTGACCGGGGCGGACCCCGTCGCGCCGGCACCACCAGTCCACGAGGCCGGGAATCACCTTCCCCTGACTGCAGATCACCGGGGTGGCTGACGAGGCCGCGATGTCGAGGATGCGTTCGTGCGCGGCATCGCGATCGCTCTTGTAGGCCTCCTCGGTCAACGAGGTCTCGGCGCGGATCGTCGCACCCAGTTCTTCGGCGAGCGGGTCGAGCGTCTGCTGACAGCGCACCCGGTCCGCGGCGAACAGTTCCTCGGCGCCGAAGGCCAGCAGCTGACTGATCAACGATTCCGCCTGCGCACGACCGTGCTTGTCCAACGGGCGCAGGCGGTCGTCGCCGACGAAGCGGGACTTGCTGCCCGCGGTGGCGTGCCTGACGATCAGTACCGACCGGGTGTCGGCGGGTGCGGCCAGGAACCGGCTGACGACGTCGCGGTCGTGCGGGTACTGCAATTCGGACATCGCCTGGTGTGCCGGAAGCCACTTCAGGTCGTCCACCTCGTCGTTGGCCCTGAACTCGCCGTGCAGGTGCCGAGCCGCCCAGTACCGGACCTGCTTGGCGCCCTGGGGAACCGAATAGTGCACGGTGGCGAGCTGCCGCCCCAGCCTCGCGCGGAAGCCGGTCTCCTCTTCGATCTCGCGCGCGGCGGCGATGGGTTCGTTCTCACCCGGGTCGACCTTGCCCTTGGGCAGCGACCAGTCGTCGTACCGGGGACGATGGATGATCGCGATCTCCGGCGTCTCGTCACGCGGGCCGGGACGCCACACCACCGCGCCCGCAGCCCGGATCGTCTTCGTGCCCAGAATCGGATCCGGCGATGTCGCCTTCGGCAACTCAGCTCCTGCGGGTCGTCACGGTCCTGGCGGTTCTCACGAGTAACGGTGTCGTTCCATCATCGACACCTGGTGGTCCCGGACGGTCTGTCCCTCCTGCGGCGAGGCCGTCCAGCGTCCGTCAGGACCCAATTCCCAGCAGCGGGTCTGCGGATCGGTAGCCGATTCGAAGATGTCGTCGAGTTGGGCGCTCAGCCGCGGATCCTTCACCTGGGCCATCACTTCCACTCGCCGGTCGAGATTACGATGCATCATGTCCGCGCTGCCGATCCAGTATTCGTCGATGGCGCGGAAATGAATGATCCGTGAATGCTCGAGGAAGCGGCCCAGAATCGAGCGCACCACGATGTTCTCCGAGAACTCGGGCACGCCGGGGCGCAGCGCACAGATTCCCCGCACCACCACCTCGACCCGGACCCCGGCCTGCGACGCCCGGTAGAGCGCGTCGATCACCTGCTCGTCTACCAACGCATTGGCCTTCAAGCGGATCCGGCCCTCGGCGCCGTCGCGGGTCGCGGCGATCTCCCGCTCGATGCGTTCGATGATGCCCCTGCGCACCCCGTAGGGGGCCACCAACAGGTTGCGGTAGGAGTCCTTGCGTGAGTACCCGGTCAGCGAGTTGAACAGGTCGGTCAGGTCGGCGCCGATGTCGGGCGCGGCGGTCAGCAGACCGATGTCCTCGTAGAGCCGCGCCGTCTTCGGGTTGTAATTGCCCGTCCCGACATGGCAGTAGCGGCGGATCATCGAGCCCTCCCGACGCACCACCAGGCAGGTCTTGCAGTGTGTCTTGAGGCCGATCAACCCGTACACCACATGCACACCGGCTTGTTCGAGAGCACGTGCCCACTTGATGTTGGCCTGCTCGTCGAACCGCGCCTTGATCTCGACCAGCGCCACCACCTGCTTGCCGGCCTCGGCCGCGTCGATCAAGGCGTTGACGATCGGGGAGTCGCCGGACGTGCGGTACAGGGTCTGCTTGATCGCCAGCACGTTGGGGTCGGCGGCGGCCTGTTCGATGAAGCGCTGCACCGTGGTCGAGAACGAGTCGTACGGATGGTGGACCAGCACATCACCGTCGCGCAACGCCGAGAAGATGCTCTTGGGGGTCTCGCGTTCGCCGAATGCCGGGGGAGTGGCCGGCACGAACGGGCGGTCTTTGAGAGCCGGCCGGTCCACGCTGTACACCTGCCACAGCGAGGAGAGGTCGAGCAGGCCGGCGACCTCGACCACATCACCGGGGTCGACGTCGAGTTCGCGAAGAAGCAACTCGAGCATGCCCTCGGTCATGTCGTCGGAAACCTCCAGGCGCACCGGGGAACCGAAGCGCCTACGGGCCAGTTCGCGCTCCAGAGCCTGCAGCAGGTCTTCGTCGCGGTCCTCCTCGACCTCGAAATCCGCGTTGCGGGTGATCCGGAATGCGTGATGTTCGACGATCTCCAGGCCGGGGAACAACACCGGCAGGAATGCCGCGATCAGCTCCTCCATCGGCAGGAAGCGGACGATGCCGGGATCAGCCGAACGGTCGGACAATTCGACGAACCGGTCGACGTTGTCGGGCACCTTGATGCGTGCGAAATGCTGGCCGCCGTCGTCGGGATGTTTGACCGTGATCGCCAGATTGAGACTCAGACCGCTGACGAACGGGAACGGGTGGGCCGGATCCACCGCCAGCGGGGTGAGCACCGGGAACACCTGCTCGTGGAAATAGGTCGACAGCTCGGCGCGTTCGGCGTCGTCGAGTTCGGCCCACGTCACGATGACGATGCCCTCCTCGGCCAGCGCCGGCCGCACGCTCTCGAGGAACACCCGGGAGTGGCGGCCGGCGATCTGCCGGGTGCGTTCACTGATGCGGCGCAGCTGTTCGCGCGGCGACAGGCCGTCCGCAGAGCGCACCGACAACCCCATCTCGTCGCGGCGCTTCAACCCGGCGACGCGCACCATGTAGAACTCGTCGAGGTTGGAGGCGAAGATCGCCAAAAACTTCAGCCGTTCCAGCAGCGGCAGGCTCGGGTCGGCGGCCAGCGCGAGGACCCGGGCATTGAAGTCGAGCCAACTCAACTCGCGGTTGAGGTAACGGTCTTCCGGCAGCGGGTTCTCCACCTGCGGCGGGGTCGCCGCCGGTGGTGCCTCCGGCGCGGGCCCGACCCCGGCCGTGATCATCGGCAGGCCGTTCGTCGCTTCGGGACTATCCGGTCGCGTCTGCGCTTCGGTCATGGCTCTGATGATCCCCTATCTGCCGGGCGTCCTGCTACCGAGATCGGTCATTGTGTGCAGCCGAAGAGGCGCCGTGTTCGATTGCCCGAGTGGTCGCTGTTCCCACCCCGAGTCGCCGGGCTTGGGCAAGGTCTTCCGGGGTGTCGATGTCGTGCCGCAGGCCGGGCCAGGCGCCGATCAGCTCGACCGCCCCCGAGTCGCGATGACGCTGCGCGGAATCGGTCCCGAACCGGGGGGCCAGCGCGACGCCGAACGAGAACAATGCTGACGTCCCCGTTCCGTGGCGGTCGGCCACGAAACTGCGCCGGTGGCTGCGCGCCGCGGCGATGGCCTCGGCGAGCTCCGTCGTGCGCAGCGCCGGCAGATCACCTTGCAACGCAACGACGTTGGCGGCATCTCGGCGCGCGTGTGCGTCCGCCGCCCGCAGCGCGTTGTTCAGCGGATCCCGGTGACCGTCGGGGGTCGGGTCGGCGAGTACCAGGCCGCCGAGCCCTCGAGCGGCCTCGGCGGCCGTGTGGTCGGGGGTGACGACGATGACGTTCGCCACGGCCGGTACCGCGGCTGCTGCGGTGATGGTGTCGACGAGCATCGCCAAGACGACGTCTTCGCGGGCGGGTCCCGAAAACACCGGAGCCAGCCGTGTCTTGGCAGCGCTGAGCCGTTTGACGGCGATCACCAGACCGACGTCGGCCACGGTGTTGTCGCTGCCGCTCACGAGGCCATCCTGCCAGTCCTGCGGTGGCGGCTACGCTGAAGCCGTGGTCGAGGCGGCGGTGATGGGTGCGGGAGCGTGGGGATCAGCGCTGGCCAAAGTGCTGGCCGATGCAGGCAACCGCGTGACCCTGTGGGCCCGTCGCCCGGAACTGGCCGATGAGATCAACCGCACTCACCGCAACCCCGACTACCTCGACGTGGCGCTGCCCTCCGCCATCCGCGCCACCAGCGATCACACCGAAGCGCTCGCCGGTGCCTGCACGGTGCTGCTCGCGGTCCCGTCGCAGTCGCTGCGGGCCAACCTGACGAGTTGGTCCGACTGCATCGGGCCCGACGCCACCCTGGTCAGCCTCGCCAAGGGCATCGAACTGGACACCCTGATGCGGATGAGCCAGGTCATCACCCAGGTGACCGGTGCCGATCCGGCCCGAGTCGCCGCGCTCACCGGTCCGAATCTGGCCAGCGAGATCGCGCGCGAGCAGCCGGCCGCCACCGTGGTGGCATGCAGTGACTCCGGCCGGGCAGTGGCCGTTCAGCGGGCACTGGCCACCGGATACTTCCGCCCCTACACCAATTCCGACGTCATCGGCGCGGAGATCGGGGGTGCCTGCAAGAACGTCATCGCGCTGGCCTGCGGCATGGCTGCCGGTTCGGGTCTGGGCGAGAACACCGCGGCGGCCATCATCACCCGCGGCCTCGCCGAGATCATGCGGCTGGGAATCGCCTTGGGTGCCAAGCCCGCCACGCTTGCCGGGCTCGCCGGTATCGGGGATCTCGTGGCGACCTGCATGTCGGAGCATTCGCGCAACAGATCGTTCGGTGAGCGGCTGGGCCGGGGCGGCACCATGCAGGTGGCGATGGCTGCCACCGGCGGCCATGTCGCCGAAGGCGTCACTTCCTGTCAGTCGGTGCTCGCCCTGGCCGCCAGCTACGACGTCGAGATGCCGCTGACCGAGGCCGTGCACCGGGTGTGCCACAAGGGACTGTCCGTCGACGAGGCGGTGGCGCTGCTCCTCGGCCGTTCCACCAAGCCGGAGTAGCGTCATGGCCCGGGCACACGGAGATTCCACTCGTAGTGTGAAAGCCGTTGGCACCGAACCGATTCCGGGTTCGCCCATCGGCCCGGTGCCGACTTCGGCGGCGGCCTACCACCTGTCGCGCGACGAGGACGCGGGAGTGGACACCTACGGTCGGGCGTCCAATCCGTCTTGGCGGCACCTGGAGTCGGCGCTGGCCCAACTCGAGGGCGCTGCCGCGGCGGTGACATTCGGTTCGGGTATGGCCGCCCTGTCGGCGGTGTTGCGGATCCTGGCCGAGCCGGGGCGCACCGTCGTCGTCCCCGCCGACGGGTACTACCAGGTGCGCGCGTACGCCGAGGAATTCCTGGCCGCTCGCGGAGCCAAGGTGGTCCAGGCGAGCTGCGCAGAGATGTGCGACGCGGCCGTCGGCGCCGATGTGGTGCTCGCCGAGACGCCGTCGAATCCCGGTCTCGATGTCGTCGACCTGCATCGCCTCGCGCTGACCTGCCGCTCGCAGGGCACAGTGCTCGTCGTCGACAACACCACCGCGACGCCGCTGGGCCAGCAACCGTTGTCGCTGGGCGCCGACCTGGTGGTCGGCAGCGCCACCAAGGCGCTCTCCGGTCACCACGACGTCCTGGCCGGTTACGTCGCCGGCAGCCGTCCCGATCTCATCGAGCGGGTGCTGCGTGAGCGGCTGCTGGCCGGTTCGATTCTCGGCGCGTTCGAAGCGTGGCTGGTCCTGCGCAGCCTGGGTTCGGCCGGTCTGAGGTTCGAGCGTCAATGCCACAACGCCGCTGCGGTGGCGCTGATGCTCAGTGCCCACCCCGCGGTGCGTTCCGTGCGCTATCCCGGCCTTCCCGACGATCCGTCGCATCCGGTGGCCGCAGCGCAGATGCGCCGCTTCGGAGGCCTGGTGTCGGTGGAACTGGCCGACGCCGAGGCGGTGTACGCGTTGGTCGAACGCAGTCAGCTGCTGGTCGCCGCGACGAGCTTCGGCGGTATCCACTCCTCGGTGGACCGCCGCGCCCGGTGGGGTGATCCGGTCAGCGCCGGTTTCGCCAGGATCTCGCTGGGAATCGAGGACACCGACGACCTGCTCAGCGACCTCGACGAGGCGCTCAGCGCCCTGTGACGTCTCAGGCGAGGCCCGCGGCGTCGGGGCCGGACGGTAGCCTCTCTAGGTTGTGACTGCCCGCACCCGTGTCGCCGTCGTTTACGGCGGCCGCAGCTCCGAGCACGCGATCTCCTGCGTCTCGGCAGGCAGCATCCTGCGCAACCTCGACCCCGAGCGCTTCGAGGTGGTCGCCGTCGGCATCACCCCCGAGGGGTCCTGGGTGCTCACCGACGCCAAGCCCGAGACGCTGGCCATCACCGACGGCACTCTGCCCGGGGTGAGCGGGGCGTCCGGAACCGAGTTGGCGCTGGCCGCCGACCCCGGCCGGCGGGGTCAGCTGGTGTCGCTGGGAGAGGGTGCCGGCGAGATGCTGGCCGCGGTCGACGTGGTCTTTCCGGTGCTGCACGGACCCTACGGCGAGGACGGCACCATTCAGGGCCTGCTCGAACTGGCCGGCGTGCCGTATGTGGGAGCCGGGGTGTTGGCGTCGGCGGCCGGGATGGACAAGGAATTCACCAAGAAGCTGTGGGCGGCCGAGGGGCTGCCGATCGGTGATCACGTGGTGCTGCGTCCGAAACGGGCCACGCTGTCGCTGGAGGAGCGGGAGCGCCTCGGCCTGCCCGTCTTCGTCAAACCCGCCCGTGGTGGCTCGTCGATCGGGGTCAGCCGGGTCGACAGCTGGGATCAGCTGCCCGCCGCCATCGACGCGGCCCGCCGGCACGATCCGAAGGTCATCGTCGAAGCCGCAGTGGCCGGTCGGGAGCTGGAGTGCGGCGTGCTCGAGTTCCCGGACGGACGCATCGAGGCGAGCACGGTCGGTGAGATCCGGGTCGCCGGCGTGCGGGGCCGGGAAGACGGTTTCTACGACTTCGAGACGAAATACCTCGAGGACGGCGCCGAACTCGACGTACCGGCCAAGGTCGACGAAGACATCGCCGAGCAGATCCGCGCGTTGGCGGTTCGTGCGTTCACGGCGATGGACTGCCAGGGTCTGGCCCGCGTCGACTTCTTCCTCACCGACAACGGCCCGGTGATCAACGAGATCAACACCATGCCGGGATTCACCACCATCTCGATGTACCCGCGGATGTGGGCGGCCAGCGGTGTGGAGTACCCGACACTGCTCGCCACGATGGTCGACACCGCGATCGCCCGGGGGACCGGTCTGCGCTGAGCGCTCGCCGAGTGTGCAACTTTTGCGAAAATCCGGCCTCGGATTCGCGCTGAGTTCACTGTCGTCGCGGCTACCGCGCCGGTGCCGGATCGATCGGTTGTTCCGGCAGCGTCTCGGCGATCGCCGCGGAGAGCCTCTGGATGGGCGTGGGTCCGGAGCCTGCGGGGAGCGTGAGCGCCACGTACACCGGCCGGTCCACGGCGAACCAGGTGCTGCGACCGGCCGCTGCTTCGCCCGGCCCAGGGGCACCTGCCCCCGCTTCGCCCACCCGGAACCACTGCACCGCGTCCACCATCTGCAGCGGCGCACCGACGACGAACTCGGCGGGGCGGTCCACACCGCAGCGCAGAATCAGGGCCTCACTCCCGGCGTCCGATTGCCAGGCGGCGGTGCCCGTCGGCGCCGGCTCGACCACCGGGGCGCGCTGATAGTCGCCCAGCTGATCGGGCAGCGCGCCGATGAGCGCGCCGCATTCGGGGCTCTCGGCGCGGGGGGCGGGCACGGTGGAGATCGCAATCGGTTCCGGCGCGGGCTGACGCTGCCGCACCGCGGCGACCGCCAGAACCGCGACCACCGCGCCGACCGCGACGACGAGCGCGGCGATCAACACCGCTTTCGGCGGTCCGTCACCGGTTTGGCTCTTCACCCGCCAAACTCTAGGGTGCCGCCCCGTCGGCGATCGGGCAGGTCAACGTCCGGGTGATGCCGGGCACCTGCTGGACGCCGGGCACGACCGAGGACTCCAGCTCGGCCAGTGTCGGCGCACCGACGCGGACCACCACGTCATAGGGACCGGTGACGTATTCCGACGACAGCACGCCGCTCAGGCCCGCGAGCTGCTTGGCGACGACTTCGGCGCGACCGACCTCGGTCTGGATCAGAACGAAAGCCTCGACCACGCCGCAACACCTCCATCTGGCTGCATAGACTCCACGCCGCAGGAGCCAAACGTACCGCAGGTGCGTCCGGTGTTCAGGGCACGCGGCAGTGCGCGGGCGACGAGAGGAATCCACAGATGACCGGCGATGGTCCCGGCGTAACGCTGGCGGAGTCTGGTGAGTTCGCCGTCATCGACCGGTTGGTGGCGGGTCGTCGCCAGCCGCCATGGGTGCCGCTCGGACCCGGTGACGACGCTGCAGTCATCGCCTGCCCGGACGGACGTACCGTGGTGAGCACCGACATGCTCGTCGAGGACCGTCATTTCCGCTTGGACTGGTCGTCGCCACACGACGTCGGTCGCAAGGCGATCGCGCAGAACGCGGCCGATATCGAGGCGATGGGCGGGCGCGCAACCGCATTCGTCGTCGGCTTCGCCGCGCCGGGGCGCACGATTACCGCGCATGCCGTCGACCTGGCCGACGGCATGTGGCACGAGGCCGATCTGATGGGTGCCGGCATCGTCGGCGGTGACCTGGTGTCCGGCCCGCAGTGGGTGGTGTCGGTGACGGCGCTGGGAGATCTCGGCGGGCGGACTCCGGTGCGGCGCAATGGCGCCCGTCCCGGGGATGTGGTCGCGCTGATCGGAGATCTGGGCCGCTCGCACGCCGGTTACGAACTGTGGCGCAACGGAATCGAACAATTCGACGAGCTGCGCCGGCGGCACCTCGTGCCGCAACCGCCGTACGGGCAGGGAGAGGTCGCCGCGCGCACGGGAGCGACGTCGATGACCGATGTCTCCGACGGTTTACTGGCCGACCTCGGCCACATCGCCTCCGCGTCCGAGGTTTCCGTCGACGTCTCGCTCGACCTGCTCGCCGCCGACCTCGACGCTGTCGCCGCGGCGGGCGCGGTGGTGAACGCCGACGTTCGACAGTGGGTTCTGGGTGGCGGCGAAGACCACGCGCTGGTCGCGACCTTCCCCACGGATCCGCCCCCCGGCTGGCGGCGCATCGGTCGCGTGCGGGATCACCCGGGTTCGCAGCCACGGGTCACCGTCGACGGTGTCCCGTGGCACGGCACCGCGGGCTGGGAGTCGTTCCGGGTCGACTAGGTTGGCCTGTCGTGACGGCACGCCCACTTACCGAGTTGATCGATCAGTCCTGGGCCGACGCCCTGCAACCGGTCCAAGATCAGGTGGCGGCGATGGGCGAATTCCTGCGCGCCGAACTGGCCGCAGGACATCGCTATCTGCCGACCGGCCCGAACATCTTGCGGGCCTTCACTTTTCCGTTCGACCAGGTGCGGGTGCTGATCGTCGGCCAAGACCCTTACCCGACGCCGGGTCACGCCGTCGGGTTGAGTTTCTCGGTGGCCCCCGACGTTCGGCCGCTGCCACGCAGCCTGGCCAACATCTTCACCGAATACTGCGCTGACCTCGGACACTCCGCGCCCACCTCCGGTGACCTGACCCCCTGGTCGCACCAAGGTGTGATGTTGCTCAACAGGGTGTTGACAGTGCGTCCCGGCACACCGGCGTCGCACCGGGGTAAAGGCTGGGAGGCCGTCACCGAATGCGCGATCAGGGCCTTGGTGGCACGGCGTCAGCCGCTGGTGGCTGTGCTGTGGGGGCGGGACGCCGCCACGCTGAAGCCGATGCTGGGGGACACCGCGTCCATCGAGTCGGCGCATCCGTCACCGTTGTCCGCCTCGCGCGGCTTCTTCGGATCCAAGCCGTTC
>Ga0208832_100177_pt1 | contig 13384 bp, 11 predicted proteins | sample DeeseametaMP2158_FD_184175 | JGI IMG/M metagenome (GOLD analysis project Ga0208832, IMG submission 184175) | Marine microbial communities from the Deep Pacific Ocean - MP2158 (SPAdes) | ecosystem: Environmental > Aquatic > Marine > Oceanic | place: Southwest of Acapulco, Mexico, North Pacific...
AGTCGGTACTGCGCTGATTGCTTTGACGCTCATTACTGCTATGGCGATCATTGCCGGTGTTACGCTCACTATGACGCTTATCAGCGCTGTTTTTATTGTCGGCTTTGCTATCTTGGCGACTGCCGTTAGTAGCGTTATTAGCAGTACTGTCATTATCGTCTTGACTGCGGTTGCTACTTGTGCCATCGCGCTGCTCTTTTCTTTGCTGCGCCTTTGACGACTGCGAAGACTTAGGCTTACGAGTCTTACGGCGACGTCTATCATCGCCTCTGCGGTCTTTATCGTCGCTTTTGTGTTGACGCGTTTGCTGACGATCAGAACCTGAATTCTCATTGCTTTGCTCTTGAGTTTGCACGCTTGCCGCTTCGTTTTGGCTTAAAGCGCTGCTATCGGTTTGACCCAGTGAGCCTAAGCTCTGCGCGCCAGTGTTGACTAAGGCTTCTATGGCTTCTGCGGCATCGCGACTACTGACATTAGCGACTTTAGCTTGCGGTGCCTGCGCAAATAGGTTGGATAACCAAGCGACAGCTTGCGGCTGCGCAGCTGTGCTAGTCGCTGCGGCTTGGCTAGCAGCGCTTGAGACATTCCGGCTGCTTTGATTACGATGTTCGTTACTGTGATCGCTGTGGTTGTTATTGCTATGGGTCGCCGTACGATCAGCGGACTGTTGCGCGCTTTGAGTCCGGCTTTCATTATTATTTCGGCGGCTACTTTGCGAGGTATGCGCCTGACGCGAGTTTGCACTATCGCTTTGAGCCTTATTTTGGCTGCTCTGGCTGTTCTGCCCGTTTTGGCTGCTTTTACTAGGGCTATTGGGCTTTGAGTTTTGACGAGGCTGACGCGTTGGCTGCTGTTCTGGGCGCTCATTTTCGGCCGTTTGCCAGTCGACATCGTAGCCCAAATCGCTATGCTCTTGCTGCTGAGTATCAGTGATACGCTCGTAGCTTGACGGCGCAAAGCCATCGCGATTGAAGTGCAATTTGAAGTTCGGCGATTCTAAATGCGCATGCGGCAAAATAGTAATGCGTGTACCGCTGTCTTGCTCAAGATAGACTAAGCTGTCGCGCTTTTCATTTAATAAAAAGGCGGCGATATCAGTTGGCACTTCGGCTTGTACTTCACCTTGACGCTCTTTTAGCGCGATCTGCTCGATTTGACGCATAATCGATAGCGATAATGAACGCAAATCACGAATCATGCCGTTACCATGGCAGCGTGGACAGATGTAACCGGTCGACTCCTCAAGTGACGGGCGCAGACGCTGACGACTCATCTCCATCAAGCCAAACTTAGAGATATCACCGAATTGCACGCGCGCACGGTCGTATTTGGTGGCATCAATCAGCCGTTTTTCGACTTCTTTTTGATGCTTGTTATCATTCATATCGATAAAATCGATGACAATCAGTCCGCCCATATCGCGCAGACGCAGTTGACGAGCGATTTCATCAGCGGCTTCTAAATTGGTATGATAAGCGGTCTCAGCAACGTCCGAGCCTTTAGTCGATTTGGCTGAGTTGATATCGATAGAGACCAGCGCTTCGGTTTGATCAATAACGATAGAGCCGCCTGAGGGCAAGCGCACTTCACGCTGATAAGCGGTTTCGATTTGCTTTTCGATATTGAAGCGCGAGAACATTGGCTCATAATCGGTATATTTACGCAGTTTTTCGGCTTGTTTTGGCATGACAGCATCGATAAAACTGGCCGCTTCAACGTAGGCGTTTTCGTTATCGATCCAAATCTCGGAGATATCATCACGTAGATAGTCGCGTACCGCGCGGGTGACGACGCCAGCTTCTTGATGCACTAAGCGCGGTGAAGGGTACTTTTTATTTTGCTCTTGAATCGCTTGCCAAATATTGAGCAGATGATTGAGGTCGTGCTGCAAGTCTTCTTGCGTTTTACCGATACCGGCGGTACGGATGATGACGCTCATGCCTTTTGGTAGGTCAAGATTGCCGAGCATACGCTTCATATCTTCGCGCAGCTTACCTGATATCTGACGAGAGATACCGCCACCACGTGGGTTATTAGGCATTAGTACTAAGTAACGCCCAGCCAATGACACGTAAGTCGAAAGCGCTGCGCCTTTATTACCGCGCTCTTCTTTTTCGACTTGTACGATGAGCTCATCGCCTTCTTTGATGAGTTTTTTGATATTTTCATCACGCGGATTGCCGCTTAGGTATTCAGCAGAGATTTCACGAATCGGCAAAAAACCTTGGCGCTGTGAGCCATATTCGACAAACACCGCTTCAAGCGATGGCTCGACACGAGTGACGTGGCCTTTATAGATATTGGATTTTTTTTGTTCGCGGGTACGATTTTCTAAATCGAAATCGTATAGATGATTGCCTTTACACAGGGCAACACGAATCTCTTCGTTTTGGGTAGCGTTGATCAAAATGCGCTTCATATTTATATCCTATGAGGACGCGCAAGCATGACAAGCTAGGTGTTAGGCTGATGGGCAAGTAGAGCTGATGGTGATCTCAACCCTTATAAAAATGTTTATAAAATAATATAACGTTTAGCCTAGCGTATTTACTTTGCAACTCTTGTACAGCCAGTCGTTAGGATAAACGAGCCGTTTACATACGCTTCTCAAGGAATAAAAGGCTTTATCAAGCTCCTGATAAAATCTAGAGGGTGTAAAGCTATAGATTCTACTTTTTAGCGGCAGTCACAAAACTGTGATTTAAATAGGCTTCTAAAATCGATTGTTCTAACCTTGGTTGTCCTGACATAGTTGCCATTATAAGCAAACCAGCAAAACGATAAGTTTTTCGTTTTGAGCAATCAGTGTCCTTGATACAGTGCTTGTAAGCGTTCAGTTGACAATAGTGGTTGTAAGTCACGCGTTGTCAGTTTAGAGCTGCAAAAAAGGCTATCTATTATTTTATAAGTAAAGCATTCATTATAATGAGCGTTTTTTCGATAAGGTATAGCGGGACTTCAGGTTAGCGGGGCGTACTTGGCAAACAAAATAAATATTCAAGTGTTAGTCACCCTATTTTGCAGCGTAGTTCAGCACCTTTTTCGGTACATTTTAGGCATGTATACTAATTTGTATTATTAATACTCATGCTTATACGGTATTGCAAATAGGGACTAGTATAGCTACTAAGCTGTAGGTAGGATGTCGTCGCTACCGGTTCAATCTGTTTGACCGCCAATAGTTTTTCAACTAATTGAGTAAGTCAGCTATTCATTATCCGTTCAAACTACTCTTACTTGCTCAATAGCGCGACCTTGACTGATGCATAAATAGAGGGTTGTAAGTCCTCATCTAAACATAAGTTATTATTTAAGCTGTCATTATGCGCGTATTAAGTAAATGGTATTTGGTTTATTAGCAAATATCTTGCTTTAAAATCGGATGAGACGCGTAGCATTACCGCCACTCGTGCTCAACATGCTAAACTATAACAAATCTTTGTGTAAATACCTAACTAAAAATGACGAATTCGACAATGACCGATGATAAACCTAGCCATGACGCTCCTGTAATATTCAATAGTAAAACCCGTCCGCAAAGCGCTGACGACGAAATTGGTAATTTTGCTAAGGTGAATTACTTAGAAGTCACCCGCCATCAGCACGATCAGCGTTTAGATAACTTTTTGCTGAACCGCCTAAAAGGTCTACCAAAAGCGCATATCTATAAGATGATTCGCTCAGATGAGGTGCGCGTTAATAATAAACGCTGCAAAGCTCATGATAGAGTGCAGCGTGAAGACGTGGTACGTATTGCGCCGGTACAATTAGCGACTCGCGAAAAACCTATCATCAGTACCGAATTTGCCAAGAGCCTGCTGGCGCGTGTGGTCTATGAAGATGACGGATTGATAGTGCTCAACAAGCCCTCGGGCATTGCGGTACATGGCGGTAGCGGTCTTGATTTTGGCGTCATCGAAGCCATGCGCGAGGTCACTGGCAAAAAGTATTTAGAGCTGATTCACCGTATCGATAAAGATACGTCAGGGCTGCTCATGATCTCCAAAAAACGCTCAACGCTCAAGAGCTTGCAGCAGCACTTGGTTGATAAAACCATTCAAAAGCACTATCTGTGTATTGCCAAAGGTCAGCCGGTGATGGGCGAGCAGCGTATTGATGCGCCACTGCTGCGCTATACGGTAGCTAATGGTGAGCGCCGCGTCAAAGTTGACGCGCAGGACGAGCAAGCCAAAGACAGTCAGACTGATATTATCGTTCATAGCCGTTTTACCATTAATGAGCAGCCGGTCAGCTTAATAGAAGCCAAGCCGCTCACCGGTCGTACTCATCAGATACGTGTGCATTTAGCGCATATTGGCCACGCCATCTTAGGCGATGATAAATACAACGTCCATGACAAGTCAGGCGTCCATCGTCTCTGCTTGCATGCTTGGCGTTTAGATATCCCAGGTTATGAGATGATTACTGCGCCGCTACCAGATGAGATGGCGGACTGGCTCCCTAAGCAAACTCAGTTACCAAAATAAATTGAGCTATTGAGCTATCCGGCTATAATTTTGAGAAGCAAATGAATAGACAAGATAGATTAAAGGCCAATTTATGACCGAAGCCACTATTGAGCGCAGTATCCCCACCACCGATTTATCCCCTGAGCATCATTTAGCCTATAAAGCGCTTATTATCTTTGATTGGGATGGGACGTTGATGGATTCAATCGGGCTAATCGTTGAAACCATGCACATCGCCGGTGAAGCGCATGGGTTTTTCACCGATGATAAAGCCATCAAAGATATCATTGGTTTAAGTTTACTGAGCGGCATTGAGATACTCTATCCGCAGGCAAGCGCCGAGCAGCAGTTGGCTATCCAGCAAAGCTACGCCGATTACTATATTGCTAATAGCCCGCGCACGCCTTTTTTTGCGCCGATAGAAGCTATGTTAAAAAATCTAAAAGCTCAAGGGCAACAGCTGGCGGTAGCGACAGGCAAAAACCGTCGCGGTCTTGACCGCGTGATATCAGCCTCTGCTAGCGAGCATTATTTTATAATGACTCGCTGCGCTGATGAAGCAGGCTCCAAACCTGATCCGCAGATGCTCCATGATATTTTAGACTTTAGCAAACAGCCGGTCAGCCGTGCGGTTTATATTGGCGATAGTATCTATGATATCCAAATGGCAAATCGTCTAGGTATGACGAGCATCGCGGTCGATTATGGCACTGCAACTCATGCAGAGCTTGCCGCGCAGCAGCCCACTTATCAAGTTCAGACGCCTGAGGCGTTAGCGGATCTACTAAAGGGTTAATAGAGATATCTAGGTAGGTGGTGACCAATAACAAATAGTTGCCAATAGAAAAGGGGTTATCTATATTAAAAATAACCCCTTTTCTATTGGCAGCCAAAAATTTACTTAAGTCTCTTGATTAGCCTCAGTATTATTGGTTTCAGTCTCATTAACTTCAGTTTGGTTAGCTTCAGCATCTTGACTAGAAGCCGTAGCGTTAACAGCTTCTTGCTCGATAGTACCATCTGCCCCAAGCTTGTAGTCGTACCAATGTCCCATCACTCCGGCCAGCTCCTCTAAACCTTCTTTTCTCAGCGCAGAGAACAGTTGAATACTGCAATCTAAGCCGATTTTTTTGAGGTGCTTACGCATATTGAGCAAAGCGTTTTTGGACGCGCCGTATTTGAGCTTATCAGCTTTCGTTAGCAAGATATGAACGGGCAGCTCACCTTCTTTTGCCCAGTGCAGCATTTGCTCATCAAAGTACTTCAAGGGATGACGAATATCTGTCAATAGCACTAAGCCTGCTAGGCTCTCACGCGAGACTAGATATTCCTCAAGCTCCACTTGCCACTCTTTTTTCATCTCCAGCGGTACAGCAGCATAACCATACCCGGGCAAATCTACCAAGCGTCTATCGGTATCGCCGATTTTGAAAAAGTTAATCATTTGCGTGCGCCCCGGCGTCTTGGAGGAGCGAGCAAGCTGGCGCTGATTGGTCAACGCGTTGATAGCGGATGATTTACCAGCGTTTGAGCGACCAGCAAATGCAATCTCCAATCCAGCATCAGGAGGGCAGAGGCGAAAAGTAGGCGCTGAGGTCATAAACTCAGTCTGCTGAATGCGTTGACGCGACTTGGTGTTGAATGCGGCGTGCTCACTAGCAACGTCGCTGTAAGGGGTGCTCATAACGGACTCATTATTGAAATAATTAATAGAAGCATTATATCAATAACCGCCCAACATTAAAGCAAATAGGTATTTAAGATGACTCAAAGTGCGCAAATGAGTTGATGGCGCTAATGATACTAAATGTTGAGCTCAACGATAGCTTACTGCTTTTGCTCCTGTCAGATGTACTATAAGTAAACAGGAGTACACTATATTAATATGACATATATTGTTACAATACTAGCAAATACAGTCGTAAAACAAACCATGCACCAAAGGAGGTGTCTGATGCGTTCATTACTCAAAACGGTTGCAAAGACCAGTCGTACTTTGGGCGGTAGTGTCGCTGCGGTGATGTTAAGTGGCATGTTAATGAGTAGCCCCGCTATGGCTGATATTGCTACGACCTATGAAAATTCATGTGCCGCTTGCCATGATAGCGGTGCGCTGGGTGCAATAAAAAAAGGTGATAGTGCAGGTTGGGCTAAGCTAAAACAGCAAAAAGGAATGCCCGCCTTAGTCAGCTCAGTAAAAAACGGCATGATTCAGATGCCAGCGGGCGGCCTATGTGATGAGTGTAGTGATGATGATTATCGTCAATTAATCGATTATATGAGTCAATAAGATCCAAATCATGGCCTGTTATTGGCTTTTTAGGCGATTAATCTGGTAATAAAAACCCTGAGGTATAATGATTAAGTAGGCAAATCCATCAAAGTCTTGCTATAATAATCGCAAATAAACCCTGATGTTAGTAAGTACTTCTGGGCGGCTTGTAATTGACACCTAAGAGGTGACTCACTGTGCGGACAATACAGTACAGTGACTATTATGTATCGGATGTCTGTACGTAGATATCTGGCTCCTTTATATTACAAATACTCCAAGTAATGCTTACGCCGAGTTAGTAGGATTCGTATCAATGAAAAAGTTAATCGCTGCCGCCAGCTTATGTTTTGCAAGTTACAGCGTTCAAGCTGCTATTATCGTTCCTGAATATGACGCTAATGCCGGTAAACAAATCGCTGAAACAGTGTGTGCTGCCTGTCACGGGGTCGATGGAGTAAGTGTCGTACCTGCACAAGCTAACTTAGGTGGCCAGAACGTTAAGTATCTCTATAAACAATTGGTCAACTTCAAATCAGGCTACCGAGTCAATGGTATCATGCAGTCACAAGTGGCAAACTTGTCACAGCAAGATCTTGCTAACGTGGCGGGCTACTATTCTGAACAACCAGTGTGGAGCGTAGGGTTCGCTAATCCGGCGACCAATGAAGAAGCAACGAAGCTCTACTTAGGTGGTGATAAGTCGCGCGGCGTTATTGGCTGTGCCGGTTGTCATGGTCCTGATGGTGCGGGTAACTCTTGGGCTGCGTTTCCGCGCCTAGGCGGACAACATGCTGAGTATATCTCCAATCAGCTTAAACTGTTCCGCGCTGCTGGCCGTGAAGACGATGTCACCGGTGATGAGCAAAAGCGCTACAACGATGCGGATAAAGAAGGCGAAAAAGGCATGATGCAGATGGTATCGTCAAGACTATCAGACCGTGATATTCGCATTTTGTCAGACTACATTAGCGCGCTGCACTAAAAGAGTTAACTAAGAGCGTTAAGTAGGTAAACTGAGTGAATCGCTTATTCTAGCTAATAACTAGCAGATTATTAAACCCCGTTTTCGGGGTTTTTTTATAGCTGTTGAACCTTTACTATCTACTATCGATTCAATAATACCGTTTAAAGATGAGCGGATTTTTTGTACTATTACTAACCTTAGATTAGTTTGGATTGAGATTATGATGAGCCGCTATGCTTCTTATTTTATAGCAGCATTACTGCCGCTATTACTTTTTCGTTGGTTTGCACCGGACTTAGTAGGGCAGATTGATTTTTGGCTACTGTGGTTATTGGCGATGGTACTGGTGTCGCTACCCGTAGTGTATGCTGAGATTGCCTTAGCTTACCGCAGTGTCGAGGCACCATTGGCCGGAATGCAAAAGCTGACTCGGGAAGCAGACGCTAGCCCTATCTGGCGCGGCTTTGGCTGGCTGGCAGCAGTAGTGACTATCGTCATCGCTGCGCTGGTTATATCAGGTGCGAGCAGTGGTATGTTAGCCGCATTGATGGAGCTAAATAGTGCGCCTAATCTACCGCATTTTGCGGTGGCAGGCGGCTTAGTCGTCATAGTCGTGTTATTGAGTTTGCTTGGGGCCACGACTTTACCGATTGGCCTAGGACTTATTATCATAGGATTATTGCTAGGGTTTGCTAATGGCTTGCCAAGTATTGACTTTGCTATGACTAACATTACGCTCAGCGAATGGGCGCGCGCTGTCGCTTTAGCGTTAGTTAGTGTTGGCGCAGGTACAGGGCTGTATTGGTTTGGGCAGCATTTAGTCAGTAAAGCATCTATAACTGCGGTATCTAGCGATCAGCAGAGCGGCTCATTTACTAATACTTCAACGTCTAGCCTCTCGACTGGCAGCGCGCAAACTAAGCTGCCAGCAACGAAGCGAGTATTACCGATTTGGATATTGCAGTTAGTGGTCGGGGTCGTCGCTTTATTAACGAGTGCCTTATCGTTACCGCCTATAGGGCAGTTGTCTTATTGGTTTGGGGTGTTATTTGTCGCTAGTTATTTGCTGCATTATAGTACTCAGCAATTGGCGCATAAGTTTGGCTTGCTCGTCAGCCTCGTGCTCACGCTAGTATTAGTCGCGATCTTAGCGGTTGCAGTTCCGACGATATGGCTCGTGGGTTTATTAGTCATCGTCAGCAGTATCGCAGTACTATTGCTATCGATCTTTGCAGGCTGGCAGATGAAGATTAGCCATTTACGTAAGGCTTTGAATTTTAGTAGCGAGGCGCTATACAACCTTTGGCGTGTAGCGATACGTCTAGTGGTGCCACTAGCAATGATATTGGCCTTTGTCGGTTGGGTGCTATCGTGGTCGAGCTAACGGATAAGAACAGTGCTGCCGTTACGACGTCCTCTATGATTACCGTATACTTGGCATATGCTGAAACCGCGCAGCGTCAACACTATAAACCACTCACTGTAAAAGCGGGCACGACGCTATATGAGGCGTTAGCACAAGCAGGATGGTTATCGCAGTTTGCGGAGCTGGCGATGTGGTGTGAGCAGATGATGGAGGTAGAAGTGCCAAAAGCTAAGCTTTGGCACGTTGGTGTGTACGCGCAAAAGCAGCCTCTAAGCTATCAGTTGCAAGCTTACGATCGCATCGAGGTCTACCGCAGCCTAAACGCTGATCCTATGTCTCAGCGTAAAAGCAAAAGCGTCGCGAAGTCATCTAACTAAGAGACGGGTAGTGAGTCAACCCCTTCGATACGCGTAACGATACCTTGCTCATCAAAATACACGATCAGATGCTGACTGGCATTTTTGACATCAGCAATGCCTTTACGCTTGCCTTCAGTGCCGGCCTGATAGTCATAAATATAATCCCAGCGATTAGGTGCAAGAGTATCTCGAATAGCAGGACTGCCTAGGATGTAGAGCACTTGGTTTTGATTCATACCTACTTGCAGTTTTTGCGCTTGCGTTTGGGTAATAGGTGTCCCTTGCGGCAAATCAATCGTATAGACGCTAAACAGCGAACAACCAGATAGGGCAACGCTAGCGCCCAAGGTCAATGCCAGTAGCCCTTTACGCAAAAAGGCTTTTGGTAAAGAGATTTTGCTAGAGGTTAAAAGATTTGGAGTACGAAGAACTTGCGACTTTATCATGGTAAGATGACTCATAAAAAATGGGTGGGGCACGGCGCATCGCCACTATGGCGACTCTAGCCGGCAATCTTGAACAAATGATACGTTATTTACTTGCAATTGCCTACCACTTACGACATTATTTACGCAGTTCTTGGGGTTGCTTTTAATGATTTATAGTGTAAATTCATGAGCTTGCGTTAAGGTTGCTAGGTAATGCTAGCGACTAATAACTGCATTATTTTAGCTTTAAATTGTCAGTATAAGGCTAACTACTTTTAATAATGATTTCTTTATTCTTATTTGTTAAGACTTAACAGTCAGAAGGGATATTATGACGATTACCAATCAGGAACTACGTAAAGCGGGGCTAAAAGTAACCTTACCGCGTGTGAAAATATTAGAGCTGCTTGAGCAGGCAGAACGTCATCATATGAGCGCAGAAGAGGTCTATAAAGCGCTGATTGAGCAAGGAGAAGACGTTGGTCTAGCGACCGTGTACCGGGTGCTGACTCAGTTTGAGCAAGCTGGCATTGTCGAGCGCCATAATTTTGAAAATAACTTATCGGTGTTTGAGATCACCCAAGAGGAGCATCATGACCACTTGGTGTGTGATATCTGCGGCAAAATCGTTGAGTTTCATAATGAGGTCATCGAAGAAGAGCAGCTCAAAGTAGCTAAAGAGCATGGCTTTAAGCTATCAGGCCACTCCTTGGTGCTGTACGGCATTTGTAATAATCAAGCATGCCAAGATAATGCTAGATAGCTGATATCCTTGCAGCAAAAAAGCAGCATCTCCTTTTAGTGGCTTATCTTAAAAAGGTAAGCTGCTTTTTTGTATGCTTTAAATAAAACTAGCTGTTATGTAAAGACAAGCTCTCACTGTTGTCGGTGAAGCTGCGTTTATTCTTTTTACTATTGAGCTTAATCTGTAGGCGCAAATCATTCGGGGAGTCGGCGTGTTTAATCGCTTCTTGGTACTCTATCTCTCCATTTTCGTATAAGTCGAATAGTGCCTGATCAAAGGTTTGCATCCCGCTATCACGTGAGCGAGTCATGACATTCTTTATCTCATGAATCTCACCCTTACGAATATAATCACTGACTAATTGCGAGTTTAGCAGTATTTCAATCGCTGCGCGACGACCTTCACCATCGACAGTAGGAATGAGCTGCTGCGCGACAATACCTTTTAGGTTAAGCGATAGATCCATAAAGGTCTGCGTATGACGCTCGCTTTCAAAAAAGTGAATGATACGATCGATGGCTTGGTTGGCGTTATTGGCATGTAAAGTGGCAAACACCAAATGTCCTGTCTCGGCATATTGAATGGCGTAGCTCATCACTGTTGGGTTACGAATCTCACCGATCAAAATAACATCTGGCGCTTGGCGCAGAGTGTTTTTTAGCCCTGCTTCAAACGAGTGCGTATCGATACCCACTTCACGCTGAGTGATGATACACCCTTGATGCTCATGCACAAACTCAATAGGGTCTTCAACGGTGATGATATGGCCCTGCGAGTTTTTATTACGGTGGCCTATCATCGCCGCTAAAGTGGTAGATTTACCAGTACCGGTAGCGCCTACTAATAAGATAATACCGCGTTTTTCCATTGCCAATTCTTTTAAAGAAGCGGGGAGACCCAGCTCTTCAACGGTTGGAATCTTGCTTTCAATCTTACGCAGAACCATGCCCGCCATATCGCGCTGCACAAAAGCACTGACCCGAAAGCGCGCTTGCTGTGCTTCATCGGTAATGGCAAATTGACACTCGTTGGTGCTTTCAAACTCTTGTTGCTGACTGCCCGTCATGACGCTTTTGACCAGCTTCATGGTTTGCTCGCCATTGAGCGGTGTTTTACCAATCGGAAAAATCTGGCCATTGACCTTCATAGAAGGGGCGACATCAGCGGTAATAAACAGATCGGAACCGTTTTTTGCAATCATGAGTTGCAGCAGTTTTTCGAAGTCCATGGTTTTCCCAAACTATAATAATAAAATTAAAAATCTTTAAGTTAAAAAGCTATATAAATCCTTTCGCAAGCTGTGTTACTCATTAGCCAGTTACTGCCTAGTCTCGCAAGATACTGTGACGGCCTATATGCGCTATAAAAAAGTCTCAGGCTGCTTGGCATAAGGGCGCGCTACCTCTCGCGATATCGTACCTCGGCTGACTAAATTCTTTAGAGTTTGATCAAGAGTAATCATACCGTCGCCAGCACTGGTCTGAATTGACGAGTACATCTGGGCGATTTTATTTTCGCGAATCAGGTTACGAATAGCAGGGGTCCCAAGCATAATCTCGTGGGCCGCAATACGGCCGCCAGTCTGACGACGTAGCAAGGTTTGTGAGATGACTGCTTGTAGAGACTCTGATAGCATAGCGCGAATCATGTCTTTTTCAGCAGCCGGAAAGACATCAATGACCCGGTCAATAGTCTTCGCCGCTGAGCTGGTATGCAAAGTGCCAAACACTAAATGCCCGGTTTCAGCCGCGGTAAGTGCCAGCCGAATAGTCTCAAGGTCACGTAGCTCACCGACCAATATCACGTCGGGATCTTCACGTAAAGCTGAGCGTAGTGCTGGCTCAAAACCTAAGGTATCGCGGTGCACTTCGCGCTGATTGATTAAGCTTTTTTTAGACTGATGCACAAACTCGATAGGATCTTCGATAGTCAAGATATGCTCTTTACGAGTCTCGTTGATATAATCGATCATCGCAGCTAAGGTCGTTGATTTACCAGAGCCTGTCGGACCGGTAACCAAGACAATACCGCGCTTAAAGTCTGAGACTTTTTTGAATATATCCCCCATGCCTAAATCTTCTAGAGTCAAAACAGTCGAGGGAATCGTCCGAAATACAGCTCCTGCGCCGCGGTCTTGATTAAAAGCGTTAACCCGAAAGCGTGCTAAATTAGGTATAGCAAAAGAAAAATCCGTCTCAAAAAACTCTTCAAAATCTGCGCGCTGCTTATCATTCATGATGTCATAAATGAGCTGATGCACGACTTGATGACTCATCGCCGGCATGTTGATGCGTGTCATCTCGCCATCGACTCGAATCATCGCTGGCATTCCTGCTGAGATATGTAAATCAGAGGCTTTGTGCTTGACGGTGAACTGCAATAAGTCTTCGATACTTATAGCGCTTTTTTCAGTCATGATAGGGCTTTCCTATTGATCAGTTCTTAACAATCAGTTTTGTATAACCAGTACAATTAAGATAAGCGACTCATACGCTTACGTTAATTCGTGTAACAATATCATAACAAGACTAGGCTTATATAACCATCTGCTATATAAATAAAATGCAAAAATAGATTAGGGCGTGTTGAACATTCAAATGTGGCACTGGCGGCGGCTATTTTTCAGGCAATACGCAGTGAAATTTTCGAAGCCTAGTCATTCTAGGATAGACAATTTCGCCATGTATTGGCAAAAAAGAGCCCCGCCCCAAAGGGCTGATGCTAAAATCACCCCAAACGGTGTTGTAAACCTAGCTAAGGCCTCGACATTATCGTCGG
>Ga0208832_100179_pt1 | contig 13240 bp, 8 predicted proteins | sample DeeseametaMP2158_FD_184175 | JGI IMG/M metagenome (GOLD analysis project Ga0208832, IMG submission 184175) | Marine microbial communities from the Deep Pacific Ocean - MP2158 (SPAdes) | ecosystem: Environmental > Aquatic > Marine > Oceanic | place: Southwest of Acapulco, Mexico, North Pacific...
ACGGCGGTTATTTTTTGTTGAATAAAAACGTACAAACCGGGTTTTTGCAAGCGGTCAGCACCGTCTCAGCAGGAATTGAGGTGAAAAAAAGCGTAGCACAAGGGGCATATATGCCGACTGCCGCGCAAAACACTCAGGCGGTACCGTTACAGATTGCGCCTTTATATAATCAGACCGAAGGCTACGGCGCCTACGTGGTGCCAGCGGTGTCTATTATTATATTGCAGCAGACCTTACTGATAGCGGCCGCGATGCTCGTAGGTACTTGGTTTGAGATGCGTCGCCATACTACTAGTATTGCTGGCTGGCTAGGACGTATTGCAGCCCTTAGTACGTTGAGCTTTGTGGTTGGCTGCTTTTATTATGGCTGGGCGTTTGAGCTGCATAACTACCCGCGCGGCAAAAACATGCTCGGTAGTCTATTGTTTCTCCTGATATATTGTCCGACGGTCGCGACGCTTGGCTGCGTGTTTGGCTTATGGCTGCGTCAGCGCGAGCGCAGTATGCAGATTTTGATTTTCAGCTCATTACCGGTGTTTTTTATGAGCGGTTACCCGTGGCCGGCCAATCAGCTACCAGAGGTTTTGCAAATCGTGCGCTGGCTTGTGCCAACGACCCCTGCTATCAATACTTCGGTACAGCTTAACCAAATGGGCGCTAGCATCGCGCAAGTAGCGACTGGTTTTTATGCTTTGCTTGGCTTATGGGTCTTTTATTTTATAGTCTTATTACTGCTTCGGCGGCGATTGGCACAAAAAGATAGTGCGGTTTATAAGATATAGTCCGCTTCAATTAAAACGATGCAAAAAAAGCGCCTGCAAAATAGACAGACGCTCTTCTACCTTTAATACTTCATGCACCCTTAATACCTAAAACACGCGATTAAGACCATTGAGCGCCGCCACGCGATAAGCTTCTGCCATCGTTGGGTAGTTAAAGGTGGTATTCACAAAATACTCAAGCGTAGCATGACATTTCATTACCGCCTGCCCAATATGAATAATCTCTGAGGCGTGATTGCCGTAGCAATGAATCCCTAATATCTCCAACGTCTCACGGTGGAATAAGATCTTAAGAACGCCGGTACGCTCACCAATGATTTGCGCGCGCGCCAGATGCTTAAAGAAGGCTTGACCGACTTCATAAGGCACTCGCTCATCAGTGAGCTCCTGCTCAGTCTTACCGATACTCGATATCTCAGGAATCGTATAAATTCCTGTTGGCACGCTTGAGACGGGTTCGGCATCGCTATCACCAACCATAAAGGCGGCTGCACAGCGCCCCTGGTCATAAGCGGCCGAGGCTAGCGAAGGCCAACCTATCACGTCGCCAGCAGCATAAATGTTATCCACTTCGGTACGATAATGATCATCAACTTTGAGCTGACCGCGGCTATTGGCTTCTAGACCGATTGCCTCTACATTAAGACCTTCGGTATTACCAGAGCGCCCGTTTGACCAAAGAATAGCGTCAGACTTGATTTTTTTACCACTCTTTAGATGAAGAACGACATGATCGTCATGCGTCTCTAGATGATCGATCTCTTCATTGTTACGAATGAGCACGCCAAACTGTCTAAAGTCATGCGCTAGCGCATCACTAATCTCACTATCGAGATAGTTCAGTAGCTTGTCTTGGTTATTAATCAAGTCGACTTTATAGCCAAGTCCCGTAAAGATAGAGGCATACTCACAGCCAATAACCCCTGCGCCGTAGATGATGATCTTTCTGACCACATAATCCATCTGTAGAATTTTATCAGAGTCAAAAACGCGCGGATGATCGAAGTCTAAGATCTCAGGTCGATAAGGACGACTGCCTACGGTGATAATGGCTTTATTAAAGGTGACGGTTTCAAAGATATTTTCATCAGTTTCAACCTTTAAGGTGTGCTTATCGACGAAACTTGCCCAGCCTTGAATGACGTCGATCTGATTACGCTCATAAAAACGCTTGTGCGTACTGACTTGGTCGCGTATCACGCGGCGCGCGTTGGCTAGTACTTTATTGAGCGGTACGCGCTCATACTCTAGCGCTTTGGTAAACATAGGATCGCGGCGAAAGTTAATGAGGTTAAAAACCGATTGACGCAGTGCCTTACTCGGAATGGTGCCGACGTGCGTCGAGTTGCCGCCAACTTGCTCCCGCGGGTCAATAACCGCGACCTTTTTGCCAGATTTTGTTAGCTTCATTGCCGCCGCCTCGCCAGCAGGACCCGCCCCTAAGACCACAGCATCATATTCAAATTCATGCTTATCGCTTTTGATACGCTGTGAGTCTTTGGTAAATTCTGATTTGATATCGATACGCGTATCATCTAGCGGATTGACCAAGTCCGGATGATGCATGATGTCATCATTCACTTGATCATGTGTTTGTTCGATTTTTTCTTTTTTACTGGCGTCTGTGGTTTTCTCAGGCGCTGTATTTGGCGCGCTGCCGCTATCTTTATTTGAGACTTCGGTGCTAGTATCTAAACCGGTGTCATTGGTGTCGTCACCTTTATTCTTGCTGGCCATCGTAACCTCTTTATTAGTTTATGTGGTTTTTAATATTTATACTTTATCTTATGACTTTTGAGGATGCCCACCGTACTCGATGAGTCCTAATTTTGCAATGTCCTTAATGAGCAATATCTCTTATTAGCAGTATCTCTTATTAATATAGTCAGGCTTGGATTACGGAACTCATACTATTGACTCATAGATATGCCTTTTGCTAACCAATGCGACGCTTGAGACCTGTCATTTGCAGTATGCGAGTCGCAATCTCTTCAACAGACATCTCAGAGACATCCAAGTTCGGGATACCTTGAGAGATATAAATGCCTTGTATCGCGCGCTGCTCTTGCTGCACTTGTTGATAGCTAGAATACCGGCTACCGGCGCGGCGCTCTTGGCGAATTTTTACTAGCCTATCGGTATTAATCACTAGCCCAAACAGCTTGTCCTTATGCTCGCGCAAGGATTTTGGTAATTGATTGTCGTACAGATCATCTTCAGTCAGCGGATAGTTGGCCGCCCGAATGCCGAATTGTAAGGCTAAATAAAGCGACGTTGGCGTTTTTCCTGAGCGCGAAACTCCAATAAGAATAATATCCGCCATATTATAGTGACGGGTACGCGCGCCATCATCATTATCCAAGGCAAAGTGCACCGCATCGATACGCTCTTTGTAAGTCTCAGAATCAACATTATCATGCGCGTGGCCTGAGTGACCATCCGGCTCAACACCCATCTCTTCAGCGATACGGCCAATCAAACCCTCGTACATATCTAAATTACAGCTTTTGGCAGAATTCACTGTTTCGCGAATCTCAGGGCTGACGATAGTATCGAACACCAGCGGTAATAAGCCGTCGCGCTGATACGCCATATTGATCCGGGCCACCGCATCCTCAGCACGCTCGATACTATCGACATAAGGCAGAACATGTGTTTCAAAAGGCACAGAAGCAAACTGACTTAGAATCGAGCGCCCCAAAGTTTCAGCGGTAATCGCCGTACCATCAGAGATAAAAAACGCACTTCTAATCGTTTGCGAGTTATCTAAGCTCATAGCATGCCGGTTCTGAATAGTTGGTTTATCTGGTTCAGAGGGATTATTAAAATACATAACGGACAACCTTAAAGCTCTATGAAGTGTTTATTAATGAGAAGCAACTATTTTTTAGCCACTCTATTTAATCGCTCTATTTTTTGATGGTGACTGGTGGCTTGCTAAACCTAAGTGAGTTATTTGATAGTAATGCCTTACATTATACTCATAATAGTGCCTGAATAGGAATCGATGTTGAGGGCAAAATGTACCAGTGCCTTTAAAGTAGAGACTATCCCCTACTCTGTTTTGTCTTAGCGATTTACTTTGCTACTTTTGTTGTGATTTGCTATTAAGTTTTAGCAATATTCTCACTACATGTAGGTTACTGATAATACATCTCGTTGCTATTACAGTAGCCGCTGAGCTACAAAGACGTAAAAAACTCTAAATTTTGTATCTTTTTTCAAAGTTTTTACCTTATCCTCTCGAAATTCGCAAAATATAGGCGTATAATCCACCTTTATAATCCTTACTAAATAACCTTATTTTTTGGAGTTATCATGGCAGCGCAATCTACAGCACTTGTAATCAATCTTGATCAGTTAGGAAAAGACGATATTGAGATGGTCGGTGGTAAGAACGCCTCTCTTGGCGAGATGATTAGCCACTTATCAGATTTAGGTGTTAGCGTTCCTGGCGGCTTTGCCACCACCTCAAATGCTTTTAACCGTTTTTTGAACGAAACGGGTCTGCTTGACAAGATCAACAGCGAGCTGAAAACCTTAGACATTAATGACGTCAATAAGCTTGCTGCTACGGGTAAAAAAATCCGTAATTGGATTGTCGAACAAGAGCTGCCAGCAGATCTTGAAGCTGAGGTGCGTAAATCGTTTGAAGTGATGAGTGGCGGCGAAGACATCGCGGTTGCGGTACGCTCTTCTGCGACTGCAGAAGATTTGCCAGATGCTTCATTTGCCGGTCAACAAGAGACTTACCTAAATATTCGCGGTATTGATAACGTTCTTATCGCTATTAAAGAAGTGTTTGCCTCACTATACAATGATCGCGCGATCTCTTATCGTGTACACAAAGGCTTTGAGCACGAAGGCGTCGCTTTATCTGCAGCCGTTCAGCGTATGGTGCGCTCAGAGACAGGTGCAGCGGGCGTGATGTTCACTCTAGATACCGAAAGCGGCTTTGATCAAGTGGTATTTATCACTTCAAGCTATGGCCTCGGTGAGATGGTCGTACAAGGCGCGGTCAACCCTGACGAGTTCTATTTATCTAAGCGTCTACTCAACGATGGCAAACCCTCTGTCATCCGCCGCAACTTAGGTAGCAAGCACAAAAAGATGATTTATGGTGATGAAGGTAGCACCGCAAAATCAGTCAAAGTCGTTGATGTCGAAAAAGAAGAGCGTATGCAGTTCTCTTTATCTACTGAAGAGCTGACCTCTCTTGCTAAGCAAGCGATGACTATTGAGCAGCACTATGGTCAAGCGATGGATATCGAGTGGGCCAAAGATGGCGATAGCGGCCAGATCTTTATTGTGCAAGCGCGTCCTGAAACGGTCAAGAGCCGTCAAGACAGCAATGTCATGGAGCGTTACGTCATCAATACTGGTGATGCCAAAGTATTATGTGAAGGTCGCTCAATCGGCCAGCGTATCGGCGCCGGTAAAGTCCGCGTTGTCAGTAACCTAAACGAGATGGATAAAGTCGAAGACGGCGATATCTTAGTCTCTGATATGACCGATCCTGATTGGGAGCCGGTTATGAAGCGCGCTTCAGCCATCATCACTAACCGTGGTGGCCGTACTTGTCATGCCGCTATCATTGCGCGCGAGCTTGGCGTACCCGCTATCGTTGGTTGTGGTAACGCCACCGAGCTATTGGTTGATGGTCAAGACGTCACTGCCTCTTGCGCTGAAGGCGACACCGGCTTTATCTATGAAGGTCAGCTTGATTTTGATATCCAAACCAACTCGATTGAGTCTATGCCAGAGCTGGCGTTCAAAGTGATGATGAACGTTGGTAACCCTGATCGCGCCTTCTCCTTTACCCAAATGCCTAACGAAGGTATCGGTCTTGCGCGTTTAGAGTTCATCATCAACCGTATGATTGGCGTGCATCCAAAAGCACTACTTAACATGAACAGCCTGCCGCGTGAGATCTCACAAGCGATCAATGAGCGTATTTCAGGCTATGCTTCACCTGTTGATTTTTATGTCGATAAGCTGGTTGAGGGTATCTCAACGCTAGCCGTTGCCTTTATGGATCAGCCGGTTATCGTACGTATGTCAGATTTTAAATCGAACGAATATGCCAATCTTTTAGGCGGTAAATTGTACGAGCCATCAGAAGAGAACCCAATGCTTGGTTTCCGCGGCGCGAGCCGTTATGTCTCTGACAACTTCCGTGACTGCTTCGAGCTTGAGTGTAAAGCGCTCAAACGCGTACGTGACGAGATGGGTCTGACCAACGTCGAGATTATGATTCCTTTCGTGCGTACTGTTGATGAAGCGGCGCAAGTCATTGAGCTATTAGAGAAAAATGGCCTAAAGCGCGGCGAGAACGGTCTACGTGTCATTATGATGTGCGAGCTGCCGACCAACGCCTTACTAGCAGACGAGTTCTTAGAGCATTTTGATGGCTTCTCTATCGGTTCAAACGATTTGACTCAGTTGACGCTAGGTCTAGATCGCGACTCAGGTATCGTCTCGCATCTATTTGATGAGCGTGACCCTGCAGTTAAGAAGCTATTAAAGATGGCAATTGATGCCTGCCGTAAGCAAAACAAATATGTCGGCATCTGTGGTCAAGGTCCATCAGACCATCCAGATCTAGCGTTTTGGCTCATGGAGCAAGGTATCAGCTCAGTATCATTGAACCCTGATTCAGTACTTGATACTTGGTTCTTCTTAGCTGGTGAAGAGGCTAAATAGTTACTAAATAGTTACCTAGGAGATATGAGCTTTAGGTAGCGATAAGCATAATACAGCTGCTATTAAAGATCGTAACTAGTCACTATTATTAGGGTTTGCTTGCTATTCATCATTAGTTTTGATGAAATAGCGAGCAAACCCTAAGCTGTATTTACCCTTTAGCGAAATGCTAACCTTGTTATAAGTCACTTTGACCCAATAAATTCATTTATAAAAGCAAAAACTTATCATCAGCGAATTAAGATATCACTCATTATGCAAATTTTTCTTGCTCGAAATAATGTCCAAGCAGGCCCTTATACTCTAGATCAGCTCAATATCATGCTAACCTCAGGTGAGGTGGTGCTTGATGATTTGATGTGGCACGAAGGCTTAGCAAACTGGCAACGGCTTGGTGACTTGACGGCCAATCAACCTTACTATCGCCCGACCATGAATAATACAACCGTTAATGATAGTGATGATGACTCTATTATCAGTAACGTCACTGTCTTTCCAGAAGACTCTGATGACACTAATACTAGCGCCAATCAAGACGGCTTGAACGGTAAAAAACTTTCTTTGGATAGACTCTATGGTAAGCCTGAGCGCTCAGCGACAGATGGTAAAAAGTCTAAAGTAGATATGACCACTAATCGCGACCATTCACCAAGCAATAATATCTCGCTTAATAAGTCTGGCAGCGCTAGAGTAGCCAGCGCCAAAGATGTCGTTATCGGAGATGTAATCTTAGCGCCTGTCATGTCGCGGATACTAGCCACAGCGGTCAATGGTTTGCTCTATATATTAGCCATTTTTCCGCTAGTATTGGCCCTGACCAAAATGGATATCGATTATACTAAATTTCAAGATATTCAAAATATGGACGCCGCCTATCAGTACTCAATGACGTTGATAGAGAGTATCCCTAGTGGTACTTTGATGATGTCACAAGTTATGGTATTTGGCTTATTTGCCCTGCAGCTCTTATTTATCATTCTGCGTGGTCAGTCTTTGGGTAAACTGATTACAGGTATTCGTGTGGTGGATCAAACCACGCATAGAATCCCGTCCTTTTTTAAACTTATTGTTATGCGCACGTTGCTGCTACTTATTGTCTATAATCTACTGTTTTCATTTACGAGTTTTTTAGGTTTTATAGTGATTGCCGTTCATTATTATATGGCTTCAAAAAGTCCCGAGAATATCGGTTGGCATGACAAACTCGCTAAAACTTTAGTGGTCAAAGCAGATAGCAAACAGCTGGTTAAACAGCCTAAAGTGAAATAACTATAGTAAACTAACGTCTCCTAATTACAATATTTCAAAAAGTAGCGCTTAGTCGCTACTTTTTTTATGGCTGGCCTTATCGTTTGTAAATAATAAGCGCTACAATTAACTCCTTTTATCCGCATTAACCTTTGTGTTAACGCTTGAGTACTGTTATAATACGGCGCTTTATATCCTAAGCTTATCGCTCTGTATAATAATAGCTGAGACTAAGTTTACCTTATAAATCTCCTTGCTACCTGCATAGGGCCGGTAGCTACTAATCCGTAAGGAGTCCAAATGCGACATTACGAAGTGGTGTTAATTGTACACCCAGACCAAAGCGACCAAGTTGTCGGCATGGTTGAACGCTATATCAAGTTGGTTCAAGACAACAATGGTATCATCCATCGTCTAGAAGATTGGGGCCGTCGTCAACTGGCTTATCCAATCAACAAGATTCATAAAGCTCATTATGTGTTATTCAACATCGAAACTGACGGTGAGACTCTAGAAGAGTTAGAAGAGTTATTCCGTTATAACGATGCCATCATCCGTAGCTTAGTCATGCGCCGTGATGAAGCAATCACTGAAGAGTCACAGCTAGCTAAAAACGCCGATGAAAAACGCGCACGTAAAGCTACGCCACGTCGTTCAGACAACAATGACAACAACAGTGAAGACTAATTAAAGGAGAATACTTATGGCACGTTTCTATCGCCGTCGCAAATTCTGCCGTTTCACTGCTGAAGGCATCACTCACATCGATTATAAAGATGTTGAACTGCTAAAACAGTACATCAGTGATAATGGTAAAATTGTACCAAGTCGTATTACTGGTACGTCTACTAAATATCAGCGCCAACTAGCCACTGCTATCAAGCAAGCTCGTTACTTGTCGCTACTTCCGTACACTGACAACCATCAGGGTTAACCGTTAACTAGGAGTGACTCATGCAAATTATTTTGTTACAGCGTATCGTCAACCTTGGTAAACTCGGTGAAACTGTCGATGTAAAACCAGGTTACGGACGTAACTATCTTATCCCTCAGGGCAAAGCGCTTCCTGCTACTAAAGCGAATATCGAAAAGTTCGAAGCTCGCCGTGCTGAGCTTGAAGCTGAAGAAGCCCGCGAGGTCGCTACTGCACAGACTCGTGCTGATGCGTTAACTGACGTTAATGTTATCATGCGTGCGAAATCTGGTGACGAAGGCAAGCTATTCGGTTCTATCGGTACTCGTGATATCGCTGAAGCTCTAACTAACTCGGGTCTAGAGGTAGACCGTGCTGAGATTAAGCTGCCAGAAGGTACACTACGTCAGATTGGCGAATACAATGTTGATATTCAGCTACATCACGACGTTACTGCTAGCATCTTAGTAACTATCTTGTCTGAAGACAATGATGACGAAGACCAAGACGTTGAAGAAGAAGCCGTTGATGAGAACGAAGAGACTTCTGAAGAGTAAGATTTATATTCTCTAATCGAAGTCAAAAAGAAGCCAGTGACTTTATGTCGCTGGCTTCTTTTATGGCTATAGACTTTGACTAGACTTCAATAAAACACTATAAATATCATACCTTCAGTTTCATACACTACCGTTCAGCATACTCATTCAACCGCTCAGCACCTTCTCCATGTTCTTTTATCATGAATTTTACTGTCATAGCGTGCTTCGTTTTAATTGGTAGGAGAACAAACATGATTAAGACTGGTGATAAATTAGTATGTACGAGTGGCAATGCTTTTTATGCAGAAGGACACGTCTATACTGTAGGCGACTTTATTAACGACAAGTTTTTTGAGTTGCCAACTGGCTGTAACGATGAATACTGGTACGCTAAAAGAGACAGCTCTGGTATCTCTATTCATTTTGATACTATGACAACCAAAGTCAGAGATGCTCATTTTGATAAATTAAATAACCAAATTTACGCTTAGAAGAGACTTCTATAGTAGGTAGATAATTCTTAGTTTTGCCTAAACCCGCTTTGATATTTAATCGTTTTAAAACTACTTAGTCGCTTTAAAACATAGTAGCTGTAGTACTTGATACTAGCGTCCTAGTATTGATACCTTGTATTTGTAGTAAATAACATGTACATCACACCTAAATACTATGAAGAATAAAGCTTGTACCATAAAAAAATCCGGTCACTTGATGAAGTGACCGGATTTTTAGTATTTGGTGGAGATGGCGGAAACTAAACTATTAATATAAGTTACTGATATTATTGCTATTTATATATTTAATATTAGACGATACCAACCATAATACCAACAATCGTTTTTGATAATGCCCTTTTTTGGCTGTTTGTTGCTTCACTCAATATTATTTTGTAATTATTTTCACTGTTTGCCGTTTCAACATTTCTCAACATGATAGGGCGGTGTAATTGTTCATGGCTTTGTGAGTAGTGACCGCTGCCTAAGTCATTTTTATGTGTCCGCGTAATTAAAAGTTTAGGGGTTGCTTTTTGGCTTCATGGGGTTGTTTCTCTAATGACTGCACGCGCTCAACAATGGCGCTTAAATGCGTGCGTTTTTAATGCGTTTGTGTGCGTCTGCTAATTCCCACAGTTGGCGGTTATCTGCTCAATAGGTTTTTACGCATTATAAAAAGGCGTTTACCTGTCCATAAATTCCCTTATGCTGCCTCGCGATACTTGTCGCGAAACTATCCAGCATGGGCAAAATATGCCCCGTGCGCGTACTGTTCCATAAACTACCCGTTAAGGGGTTGTTTCTCAATAGTGGCTCTACCTGTCCATAAAGTCCCCTAACGTGTCCAACAACTCATTTTTAGCCGCTGCTTAAGATGTCCGAAAAGTCCTTTTTATAGTGTAAAGATACTGCTCCTACGATGTCCGAAAATTACCCTTAGTCGATTTAGAACAGTCCGAAAACAGTCCCTTTTTATGGACTCCAAAAACTACCCTGCACGATGTCCAAAAACCTGCCCCAGTCCTTTTAAAACAGTCCGAAAAACTACCCCTTTATGGACTCCGAAAACTCCTTTTTTATATTGCTCAAAAACCCCTGTAATGGTCGTTTACTTTGGTTTTGAATAACAGGTTTTGACAGGTTCGCTACGTTATTTTTCTGTTTTGAACATTGGGTTTTGTGGGGTTATGAATATTAGGTTTCATAAGGTTTCAGGCTGGCAAGCGTTGCTTGTCCTAACCATCATTGCTGGCTAGGTTCTTGGCTGGGCTAAAAGCTCATGTTTTTTCAGGTTTGAATGACAAGTTTTGACAAGTCGGTACTGTCTGCCAATCTAGTTAAAAGTAGCAATTTGGCGTTGTGCTGATCGGTTTTGAATATAAGGTTTTATTAGGTTCTTGCGTTAAGTGATTGGCATTTGAATGTTAACAATAGTTAACAGGTAAGGCGGTAATAATCTGTTTTGAATGTAAGGTTTTGTCAGGTTCTCGATTGTCTAAAACCTAAGGGAAACCTAAGGATTTTTTACACTATAAAAAGGGCTTGGCAGTGATCGCCTAAGTTGTCCGAAAAGTCGCACTTCATCAAGTGATAGGCTCAAAAATGAGCGCATTAATTTACGTTTACAGCCCCATGCTGATTTGCCGTTAAAACTGCCTTATAGCCCATGACTAGCCAGCGGTTGCCCTCCATTGGAGTTTTGGCAATCCGTATCGCTAAGTAAAGGTAATTATGCTTAATGCGTCCAAAAATGGACTTATCTATTTTGTTTGACGGCTCTATGCTGTTTTGATGGTGTTGTAAGGCTGTAGGCTAATGATGGTCATGCTTTGCGCTTAACTTACCCCATTGGGGGTTGGGCAATCGGTAAAACGTGGTAAAAAGTAATTGCACGTTTAAACCTTAGCATTTCTTAACATGCTCATAGACTTTGATAACGGTAAGATCACGGTAAGAGCTAGTCATTTAGGTTTCAATATTGGATCAAGCCAGCACCTAAAGAAATCTAAAGTTTTTTGGCACAAAAAAAGGCAGACGCTTAACGCCTGCTAATATAGTTTTATACCTGTAAAAAGTTGCTAAAGTTGCTAAAGTTGCGCTAAACCTTACGAGTTATAGCTTGTAGCTTAGATTGCACCTGCTAAGGTGCTGCTAAAGTTGCTATAGTTCCGCTAAAGTTCGCTAAGTTTAGCAAGTTTAGCAATGCTTAGCAGCGCCCTACCTAAAGTTAAGCCCTTGACTGGCAAGGGCTAGATGAAGTTTAGCAAGTTTAGCAGCTTTTTAAGGCTAGCTAAGGTTAGCTATTCATCAATAATTAGCTTTGGATTAATTAAAACTAAGCGCTTGCGCCCGTCACTTTCTAACCTAATATGCCCCATGCTTTCGAGATCATCAAGTAAGCCGTTAAGCTTCTTACCCCTTAGCGCATTGGGTGCGTTTTGTGATACAAACGACTTATTCAAGATAGGCGGCTTCTTACCCCTCGCCTTATCTACTAGCCAGCTGCTTAGCTTCTCACTGTCGTTCTGCTCACCTGTGGGGGTAGCATCAAGATAGCGTAAACGCTCACTGGTTGAGTATTCTACCAGCATAAACGCCCGTCTTATATCATCAGTAGTGATCGCCTTGCGTCCCTCAAAGAATGCCATTAATGACGCTATACGGCTCGCATTCTCTGCCATACGTGAAGCATACGCCTTTAGATACTCTAATGCCTGCCCACGGGCTTGGCGGTTCTCTATCGCCTGCATGTGCTTATAAAAGGTCTGCTCTGCACCCTCTGCCCATTGCACCTTAAGCCGCTGCGGTGTGCCTGTGCTGTCGTTTGGTAGGTTGGCTGGTAGTGGGTCAAGTAAGCTCTGGCAGCGTGTCCAGTAGGCGATTAGATCGGGATTATCATAAGGGCTGTCATTCCTGCGCTTTTCATCGTCCCATACTCGATGACCGCGCAAGTCCTCAGGGCAAGCAATCAAGGCACGGGCTAAAAAGCCTTGCCCATTCATTAAAGGATCAGTTAATGCTTGCTCTAATACTACCCGTTGACCTTGTAGCAGTAGCGTCATGCGTACGTTGTGGGCATCGGTTTGCGGTGTGGCATAGGCAGACTTTTGCGAGCGTAAACGGGACACTTCGCCATCGCTATATAGCTTGGTAATGGCAGATAAGGCGCTGCCAGCGGTGTCACCTGTCATGGTATGACCATTAAAAAATTGCCCTGCTTCGTCTGTCGTCCATGATGCGTTATTCATCTCACCACTGATAAACCTATCTAGTATCGGCTCTATGGTTGCATCATCAAACAAGTTCTTAGGGTTTTGCGGTTTTGGGTTATCCTCTAAGAATTGGGCTAATTCTTTACCCTTTAGCCCTGCTTTTTCACTGTCCCATGCTGCTAGATCGTCTAGGTAGTTGCCGTATTGCTGGCGCTCATACTCTTTAATCTTGAAGTGAGTTAAGCCCATCGCCTGCGTTTTGCCGCTACCGCTTTCGCCCTCTGTGATAAGAATAAGGCTGGCGGGCATGTGACCGTGCCCCATTGGTGCATCAATGAAGCGTTGCCCC
>Ga0208832_100202_pt1 | contig 12370 bp, 12 predicted proteins | sample DeeseametaMP2158_FD_184175 | JGI IMG/M metagenome (GOLD analysis project Ga0208832, IMG submission 184175) | Marine microbial communities from the Deep Pacific Ocean - MP2158 (SPAdes) | ecosystem: Environmental > Aquatic > Marine > Oceanic | place: Southwest of Acapulco, Mexico, North Pacific...
TCAATATTAAAAGTGGTACAAGGCAGACGAGTGCAAGTACTACAGTAGTAGGCTAAACGAGTCTAACGCTGTAACACTTTAATAGTGGTTCGACTATAACAGTGATGGTAGTGATAATGTCGTCATAGACTATCGCTAGGATAGATTATTACTAAGGCAGATTGTTAGAATAAAAAGTACAAAAACCGCCATAAGATTATTTTATGGCGGTTTTGTATTGATGAATCTGAAAACGAAGTTATAGCATTGAGTACCTCACTGGCTTAGCATTATTGCATTGCTATACCGCTGGAGCGCTAATTACTCAAGTCCACAGCCGCGTAAGATAAACGGTATCAAAAACTCGGCTGCTCGCGCTTCATCGTTCTCTTCATACGCCTGTTTTTGCAACAAACCAACAATCTCAGTTTCAAATTCAGCATAACGCTGGGTGGTCGCCCAAATCAGAATAAGCAATTGAAGCGGATCTTTGATACCTATCTTGCCTTGCTGATGCCAAGTTTTCATCACCTCCACCTTATCAAGCGCCCAGTCTTGCATCGTATGCGACATAAAATCATGCAAATGCGGAGCGCCGCCGATGACTTCAAGAGCGAAAAGCTTATGGCGATTGGGATGAGCAAAAGCTTGGTGCAGCTTAGTTCTGACAAACTTCTCAATGACGGTTTTTGGGTCGCTATCTACCGTCATTGTTACAAGACCCTCGTTCCACTCCTCAATAATGGCGCGCAGTACTTTTTCATAGAGGTTTTTTTTATTCTTAAAATAATAATGTACATTGGCTTTGGGGAGTCCGGCACGATCGGCAATGCCCTGCATCGTAGCGCCGCGGAAACTTTTTAGCACAAACTCCTCTTCAGCAGCCTTGAGAATGACGGCTTGATTATGAGCGCGAATGTCTTGCTGACTGCGGTGAGTGTCATTATCTAAAGTGCTCAAATCATCGGTGGTAAAAGTCATAAATGTATCCTATAAAAAGCAAATAATGACAGCTTAGTGGTTAAGTAATGCTAATAACGCTTAAATTATTGAGTACTAAATGCGATAAATTATGATATATTGTATAAAGTAGTTGACCATTTGGTCAGCTTTAAGCAGAATAGCCAATATAAACCATTTGGCGACTTATTTATACTTTTATTATCACTCTCAGCGATAGCACTTTAGCATACCAATAGACTGCCAAACACCTAAGGTATGTCCTTATTTTTGATACGCTATGATTTGAAAGGCTATGAGGCTTCCACCCTACAAGAAAAGGACTTCATCGTGAGTTTAACCTTAGCGCAATTCAACGACTTTGACCAAGACCAAGCCACCTCCGCACTACTTACTTGCTGTACCAGCTCTCGCTGGGCGCATAACGTAGCAAGCGCTCGACCATTCGAGACGCTAGAGGCTCTGATCGCTCATAGCGATACGGTATGGAGCAAAGTGCAACAGCAAGAGTCGGACTTGTTAGAGGCGCTTGACGGCCATCCGCAAATCGGTAATGTCGCCACGCTCAAAGAAAAGTACCGCAATACTGCAGATAGCGCTGCTCATGAACAATCAGGCGCGAATGAAGCAGATGATGAGGTTCTTGAAGCTCTAGCACAAGGCAATCAAGCCTATCTTGATAAGTTTGGCTTTATCTTTATCGTCTTTGCCACAGGCAAAAGCGCTAAGCAAATGCTCGACTTACTATTAGCGCGTTTGCCGAATGAGCGCGCCACTGAGCTTGTCAACGCCGCGACAGAACAAAATAAAATCACGCGCTTGCGTTTAAACAAATTATTTGAATAAGCCGTTTAGCTCAACTAACCGTACTTTTAAAACACTGAAAATACCAAAAACATCAAAGGATTTATTATGTCCGCTTCTCTTTCCTCGCATATCTTAGACACTCATTTGGGCAGACCTGCCGCCGATATCGCAGTTGCTCTACGCCGAGTTGATAACCATTCAAACGCCACGCTTTTGGCTCATGGCACTACCAATAGTGATGGCCGCGTAAGCCCAGATAGCTGGCAGTTTGATGAGGCCGTGAGCGCAGCTGATCGTGAGCTGAGTACGGGTCGCTATACCCTTACCTTTGATACGCAAGCCTATTTTGACACTCAAGAACTAACGGCTTTTTATCCACAAGTCATCATCGACTTTGTGGTCAGTGACGACAGTCACTATCATGTGCCCCTATTACTAAGTGCTCACGGTTACAGCACTTATCGCGGCTCGTAATTTATTTTTCGTATCAAACGCAGTATTTAAGACATCGTATAAAAGGACAGTAGTCGCATGGGTGCATATCTTCTTGATTGGGTCGCTTTATTTTTTCGCTGGTTTCACGTTATCGCCGGCATAGCATGGATTGGTGCGTCCTTTTATTTTGTTTGGCTCGATCTGAGCTTACGTAAGCCGCCGCAGTGGAAAGCCGATAAAGGTATCTCTGGCGACTTGTGGGCGGTACACGGTGGCGGGTTTTATGAAATCGCTAAATATAAGCTCGAACCGGAAGAGATGCCAAAGACGCTGCATTGGTTCAAATGGGAAGCTTATACCACTTGGCTAACTGGTGCGGCGATGATGGCGATTGTCTACTACGCCAATGCGACCGCCTATCTGATTGACCCCAGCAAAGTCGCTTTTGGTAGTCATGTTGGCGCTATCTCGACCAGCTTACTCTTCTTGTTCGGTAGCTACTTTGTCTATGAGGTTATCGTCCGTAGCCGCATCGGCAAGAATGCGTTAGTGTTTAGCTCTACTATCTTTATACTGCTAGTGCTTGCAACTTGGGGCTCATACCAGCTGTTTAGTGATCGCGCCTCTTTTATCCATGTCGGTGCTATTTTAGGTACGATTATGGCGGGTAACGTGTTTTTTGGGATTATGCCCGCTCAGCGCGCGCTAGTGGACTGCGTACGTAGAGGCGAAAAGCCGGGTAAAGAAGTCGCAGACTTGGCACTTATGGCCAAGAACCGCTCTTTGATGAATAATTATTTTACCCTGCCGCTTATCTTTACCATGATTAGTAACCACTATCCGATGATGTACTCGCATGCTCATGGCTGGTTAGTGCTAGTGTTTGTAGGCGTCATTACGGCACTTGTACGTCACTATTTTAACCAAAAGCATCTGGGCAATACGCAGCCCAAATTCCTATGGATTCCAGCTTTATTGACTGTTTTATTGATTATTTGGATGCGCCCTGCACCTATTGAGCCGCTTCCTGTACCACCCGTACAGTCTGCGGTTCCTGTGGAAGCTGCCCCTGAGACGCCGACACCTACTGACGCAACTAATCCAGCAATAGCTGCGGCTGATAGCACTGGGGAAGCCGTAACTGTCTCAGCTAACGATGCGGTTATGAGTGTGGTACAAGCAAAATGCGCAACTTGTCACATGGCGCAGCCGACGCAGCAAGGCTTTAACGCGCCGCCTGCTGGCATTATATTGCAAACCCCTGAAGATATGAAAACTCATCAAGCTAAAGTGGTCACTGCGGTACAAACCGGCTATATGCCATTAGGCAATATCACTCAATTAACCGATGAGGAGCGCGCTCAAATTGTGGCGTATGCCGCTGGGCTATAGAATGCTTTGAGCGGTTAAAATAAGACGGCAAAGGTAGGCCAATAGACAATATTGAATAATTCGCTTGACCGTCGGCGCGCTTTGGTTATCAGTCATCAGTAAAATTGGTATCGTCGGTTTTGTCAACGTCGTGGGCGCTATCATCGCGCCATTCTTTGGAATTTTGGTCATCGATTACTACATTATTAGACGTCAAAACATCAACATGAATGACTTTTTTCTGTCGCGACAGTACTCGTACCTAATTTGGCAAAATTCGAAGGTTACGGCTTCTTATTAGGCGCAGCAATCGGCGGGTTAATTTACTGGCTTCTCATGCGCAAATATGGCATTGAGCTCAATAAAACTTTAACGCACAAATAAGCACTGTGTACTGTTAAGGCGCTAATAAATAGCTAGATGGTTAGCAAACAGTATGAATAGAAGGAAAAACATTATGACGCAAAAAATCACCAGCGACTTTGATCACTCCGCTTATCCGCGTGATCTAAAAGGCTATGCTGATACTCCCCCTAAAGCCAACTGGCCTGGCGGCGCTAGAATCGCTGTTCAGTTCGTCTTGAATATTGAAGAGGGTGCAGAAAATAGTATCATCCACGGTGATAGCGAATCAGAGCGGTTTTTATCTGATATATTGGGCACGCCTTCGTTTAACAATCGTCATCAGTCTATCGAATCGGCGTTTGAATACGGTAGCCGCGTCGGCGTTTGGCGCGTCTTGGATGTCTTTAAAGAGTATGGCCTTCCCATCACGACATTCACTTGTGCTGCGGCCGCAGAAAAAACCCCGCATATCATTGAACGTGTACTAGAAGATGGCCACGAAGTTGCTAGCCACGGCCTGCGCTGGATCACTTACCAGTATATGTACCGCGAAATCGAGCGTGAGCATGTGCGCCGTGCTACTGAGATCTTTGAGCGTATGCTCGGCAAGCAGCCTATAGGCTGGTACACCGGACGTGATAGTCCCAATACCCGTGAGCTGGTCGTCGAGCAAGGCGGTTATAGTTATGACTCTGACTCCTACGCTGATGAGCTGCCTTATTGGCTAAATGTCAAGTGCGAAGATGGCGATAAAATATTACGTAAGCCGCATCTGGTTATTCCTTATACGCTTGAGACTAACGATATGCGTTTCTCATCCAGCCCTGGATTCACCAATGCTGAGCCTTTTTATCAGTATCTCAAAGACAGCTTTGACACGCTGTATGAGGAAGGGGATAAAAACGGCAAAAACACGCCCAAAATGCTTACCATTGGCCTGCATTGCCGTATCATAGGCCGCGCTGGGCGTATTGTCGCACTCAAAAAATTCTTGCAATATATTACCAATAAGCCTGACGTTTGGGTCTGTCGCCGCGATGAGATCGCTAAACACTGGTACGACAACCATCCAGCGACTAAGGATAATACCGCAGACTGGATGTAACTATTGTAACTATGATCGATATCATCGGAATAGATATCATCATGGTCTTAGACTCAAATTTATCACGGCCCCTAATGACTAAGGACTCTTAACTATGTCAACAAAAAGCACGTATTATGCACCAACTGGCGGCTTACCGCCGCAAACCCAGCTGCTATCCGATCGCGCTGTCTTCACTGAAGCTTATGCTATTATCCCTAAACGTGTTCTCACTGATATCGTGATTAGTTACCTGCCCTTTTGGGAAGGTATGCGTATGTGGGTAATTGCCCGTCCGTTAAGCGGTTTTTCAGAAACCTTTTCACAATATATCGTCGAAGTCGCACCCAATGGCGGCTCTGACAAGCCTGAGCTCGATGCGAAAGCCGAAGCCGTATTATTCGTCGTTGAAGGTGAGATGGACGTGACTATCGAGGGAGAGACGCATCATATGGAGGCCGGTGGTTATGCGTTTTTACCTCCTGGCTGCAAATGGACGCTGAAAAACAATAGCGACACCCACGTCAAGTTCCACTGGATCCGTAAAGCCTATCAGTATGTAGAAGGCATCGATGTACCTGAAGCTTTTGTTACCAGTGACCATGAGGTCGAAGCGATCGCCATGCCAGATACCAATGGCGTCTGGAAAACCACGCGGTTCACTGAGCAGTCTGATATGCGCCACGATATGCATGTAAACATCGTTACTTTTGAGCCAGGCGGCGTGATTCCATTTGATGAAACGCATGTAATGGAACACGGCTTATACGTGCTAGAAGGCAAAGCGGTCTACCACTTAAATGCTGAGTGGGTCGAAGTTGAGGCCGGTGATTTTATGTGGCTACGTGCGTTTTGCCCGCAGTCTTGCTACGCTGGCGGCCCCGGCCCCTTTAGATACTTACTCTATAAAGATGTGAATAGACATATGCCTTTTATTCGTCCAGAATAATAGGTCATCTGGAATAGTAGATAGTATCAAGTACCAGCATTCATTCTAATACGCCATTTGCACTTAAATGGCGTATTAAGTCGCCTGCAAATTTGTGATGAATTTGCAGGTAGTCATAATAAAAGTAAGGCAAAGTCATGAGTACTACGATCGTTGCAAAACCTTTAACTAAAGCTGAGTTTGCTCCCTATGGCACGGTGATTGAACCTTATGATGATGAGCAACAAACGCCTGATAATTGTTACCATATCAACCGAGGTTATGCTTGTCGTCATCACGCTATTACCAAAGTAGCGTTAGATGGCGGTGAAGTTGGCCTAAGTATTTTTCGGGCCAAAAAGCGCGACCACCCTATCAGGTTATCCGTGATGGAATATCATCCTTTTGGCACGCAAGCCTTCTTTTCCATGAATGGCCGAGACTACGTCGTAGTCGTGGCCCCTGCAGGCGAGCCGCCAAAATCAGCTGAAGATTTGACCGTGTTTTATGCCAAGTCGCATCAAGGAGTGCAATACGATAGAAATGTCTGGCACCACCCACTACTAGCGTTAGGTGCTGATTGCGACTTCTTAGTCGTCGATCGCATCAACGGCCCTGGCAATAACTGCCATGAGTTAAATATTGATGATTGGGGCGTCACGATTGAGATCGAAAACGAGCAACCTAATCCGAGAGATTCTGTCAATGCTTAGTGGCAATGCTTAGCAGATAGCCTTCAAGGCATTTATATAAAGTATCTTTATATTGTAAATATCTGAGCCAGCTGATTTAAATTAGCTGGCTTTTTTATTAAGATTCAATACGCTGCAAAAACGCTTGCGTACGCGGGTGAGTGGATAGCTCAAACATCTGCTGAGCGCTGCCCTCCTCAACCACATGGCCATCCTCAATCAATACCACATGATCGGCGACATCGCGCGCAAAGCTGATTTCATGCGTGACCACAACCATCGTCCAGCCCTCACTTGCCAGCTGCTTCATGGTCTCAAGCACATCTTGTACCAGCTCCGGATCAAGCGCTGAGGTCGGCTCATCAAATAACAACAGCGATGGCTCAATGGCCAAAGCGCGGGCAATGCCGATGCGCTGCTGCTGACCACCTGATAGCTGAAACGGATACAGATCGGCTTTGTCCGCAAGCCCCACCTTGTTGAGTAGTGCTAGCGCTTGCGCCTGCGCGTCAGCTTTTGAGACGCCTTGCACTACGGTCGGCCCAAGCATTAAGTTCTGTAGCGCCGTCTTGTGCGGAAATAAATTGTAAGACTGAAACACCATGCCCGACTTACGCTGCAGGGCCAATAGCTTTTTTTTATTTGGCTTAGCGCTAAAATCTACACTTAAGCTATTATCATCAAAAGCGATCACACCTTGGTCAGGAATCTCCAGCGCATTGATACAGCGCAAAAAAGTAGTTTTGCCTGATCCTGATGGCCCTAATATCACCACCACCTTACCTTTATCAATGCTCAAATCTATGCCCTTTAGCACTTGATTGGTACCAAAAGCTTTGTGGATGTTCGTGATTTGAATCATAAAGACGTTTCCGTTTACAAATGAAAAGCTAGCAGTTAATGGTTTAGCTATTTTGCCACATAACGATCAAGACGCGTCTCAAGCTTGCCTTGGATAAAGGTCAAGAACAGACAAATTCCCCAATAGATAAAGGCCGCTTCGGTATAGACCAGCATAAACTCATAGTTACGCGCGGTGATGATTTGCGCTTGTTTAAAGAGCTCAGTGACCAGCACTAAAGAAGCTAGCGAGGTGTCTTTGACTAAACTAATAAAGGTATTAGACAAGGGCGGCACGGATACTCTAAGCGCTTGCGGCAAAATCACGTGGCGAAAGGTCTGTAGATACGTCAGACCTACTGTCGATCCCGCTTCCCATTGTCCTTTAGGAATCGATAAAATAGAGGCGCGCACCGTCTCTGAAGCATAAGCGCCAATATTTAAGGAGAACGCAATAATCGCTGAGGGAAAGGGGTCGAGCTTGACGCCGACGCTTGGCAGGCCATAAAAGATAATAAACAACTGCACCAGCATCGGTGTCCCGCGAATCGCCGAGACATAAATACGAGCCAAACGGTAGACAATCTCATGCAGCCAGCCGGTACGTGGCACGATACGAATCAGCGCAACGATAAGCGCAATCATCATACCGATGGCAAACGAAATCAAAGCCAGCGGTATCGAATAATAGATACCGCCCTTGAGCATCGGCCAAAACGAGTCGATGACGATTTGCGCCCGATCAGGACTCATAAAGGGCAGTAGTGCCAATAAATCGGTTAACGCTGAAGTAAGAGACGCTAGCATTATTATTGTTGACTTATATCAGCACCAAAGAATTCTTCGCTAAGCTTGGTTAGCGTGCCGTCGGCATGCAGCTCGCTCATGGCTTCATTTAACTTCGTCACGACAGCGTCATTGCCTTTTAATAGTACCAAACCTGAACCGCGCTGCTCGTCGGCCGGGGCAACCAGTTTGATCTCAAGGCCACTATCTGGGAATTTTTTTAGATAATCAAGTACAGCCAAATTGTCATTCATGGTAAAGTCAGCGCGGTCTTGCTTGACCAACTGAATCGCTTGCGCCATACCATCGACAGGGACGATTTCGGCTTGATAGCGTTCGGCCAGCTCACCATAGTTACTGCTTAGCGACTGGGCGCTACGTAGACCTTTTAGGTTATCCCACGAGCCATAACGATTGTCATCGGTGGGCGCTAGTACCACAGCGCCAGACCAGCTATAAGGCTGCGCGAGGTCGTACTTTGCTTGGCGCTCAGGCGTCGTTAGGCTGACTTGGTTGGCCACCATATCGAAACGCTTAGAGTCTAAGCCTGCAAGCATCGCATCCCACTGGGTTTCTTTAAACTCAACATCGACGCCGAGCTTATCCGCGACCGCACGGGTGACTTCCACGTCGTAGCCGGTCAGTTCACCGCTTTGGTCATGGTAGGTAAACGGCGGATAGGTACCCTCAGTACCCACATTGATCGTGCCGCCATTATTGATACGCTGTAGCAGTTCTGAGCCACCGCTCGCGGCGTTATCAGTCGCATTGCTATCGGCGTCATTGGTAGTAGACTGACCACAAGCAGCGAGCAGGACTGTGCTAGCTGCTAGAGTTAATAGGGCACGGCGTTTCATAGGATATCCTTAAGTTACAGATTAAATAAGTTATAAATTAAAAGTTATTATTATCAGTGCGGTTATTTACCACTAGTTTAACTTGACTCGGTAATCATAGGGCAAAAAAAACGTACAAAAATAGTGAGCAGAGGTCAGAAGGTTGAGGTTGCACAGCAAAATTGCAAGAGTAGCTAGTGAGGATGGGGCAAGAAAGTTTTATATTTTTGAGTTTGCCATATATAAAAAGCCCCAATCAGTGATTGAGGCCTCCTAGATTTGGGGCTGATAAAAAAACGCTGCTACCGTGTTATCGTTATCAGGCTCATAGAATTTATCACGTCTCAACAGTGATGTAACATGTAGCTGGCTGCTGCTTGCTACTCGTAAATGCTATAATAACGCGCCCATTTTAGGACTGTTATTATTGATGTTTCCATAAGTAGTCGGATAAAAATACTTGCATAACTTTACTCAAAATACTGACTTTCTTTCCCTCTATATCTTTCCTTAACCTTCTAAGAATTAAGCCCGCTATGAAAACTGCCTTATCAGATTTATCTTATGCTAGTCCTAGCAGCTATAACGCTAACAACAACTCTGAGCTGCTTTTGAATAATAGCAATAATGCGGACATCTCGGCGCTTGCGTATGAAAGCTTACCTGCAACGATACAAAAAGCACTTTTAAGCCAAAAACGCTTGGTCATTATGGCTAACAACCCCTCAATCACTATCGAAACGTTAGAGCAAACTCTGAAGCCTACCGATATCCTAGTCCTGTTCAATGACTTCATTCATGCTGACTTCTTTGCCACTCATGCACTTGCCAAAACCTTACCTAAGCTGTTATTTTTTAGGCAGATTGGCGATAGTCAATTGCATTTTGGCTTGCCGCCGAGAAGCAATAACTTAATCGCAATCGAGCAGATAGCGCAGCAGGCCACTTTGGGTATTTTTCTTAGTAATATCAGTTATCAGTTCCCTACCCCTGCTGATGACCCTAAACCGAACGATGATCCTATCAGCGACAAGCGAGTCTTGAGTATGACGAACGACTTAAAGGCTATCTTTGATAGCACGGAGTATTGCCGCGTACTATCCGAGCAGCATCCGGTGGTCGCTGACTATCCGAGCTTTGCTGACATCCATTCTTCAGCGCCGACCTCTGGGTTTTTGTTGTATCGATTGCTATTAGCGGCTCGCAAAGCAGTGCCGCGCCTGCAGAGTATAAATCATCTACAAAAAACAATCGCGCCTTTAGAGATACTGCTGCTTGGCTTTAATGACGACGACAAGACGGCGCACTTTTGGGAAGGTCATAATTGGGCTTTTGAGCGTCAAGAGCTCGCTACGCCGCCTGTTGGGGTGAAAATTATCCGTCAGTATTAGCGTTTATTTAAATGATAAATTCAATAAACCCAAACTCTAAACCAAAAAAATACCGCGTTTGGCTTTTAAACAGCCAAGCGCGATATTTTTGTATACTACTATTTAGGCAAGCTCACAGATAGCAAGCTTACCCTAAGCCGCTATTAGTTCAAGATGCCATAAGCGCATAACGCATCAGCAACGCGCTTAAAGCCAACGATGTTTGAACCTGCCATATAGTCGATATAACCATTATCGGTCTGGTTGTATTTGTCAGAAGCAGACGCAGCGCTGTCATGGATATCTTTCATGATGTTTTTTAGGCGCGTATCGATTTGCTCAAAGCTCTTGTACTGACGTACAGAGTTCTGTGACATCTCAAGCGCTGATACCGCAACACCGCCAGCATTGGCCGCTTTACCTGGCGCATAATGGACGCGGTGCTCACGGATATGATCGATCGCTTCGGCAGTGAGTGGCATGTTCGCGCCTTCCACCACATACTTGATACCATTGTCGACCATCATCTTAGCATCGTCTTCATCGACTTCGTTTTGCGTCGCTGATGGGATAGCGATATCACCTTTGATGTGCCAAGGCTTTTTGCCTGCAAACCACTCACCGCCAAACTTATCAACATAGTCGGCCAAAGGCTTGCTTTGATCTTTTTGCTTCTTCAGCCAGTCGATTTTTTCTTGATCGAAGCCATTTTCGTCGTACAAAGTGCCTTTAGAATCCGAGACAGTAATAGCTATGCCGCCAAGCATCACTACTTTTTCGGCAGCATGTAGTGAGACGTTACCGGCGCCTGTGACTAATACTCTTTTGCCTTCGATACTCTCGTTTTGTACTTTAAGCATGTTCTCTAAAAAGTACACTGCGCCATACCCTGTAGCTTCGGTACGCATCAAGCTGCCACCGAACCCGACACCTTTACCAGTTAATACGCCGCTGTATTCATGGGTCAAGTTCTTGTACATGGCAAACATATAGCTGACCTCACGGCCACCGACACCGATGTCGCCTGCAGGTACGTCCATGTCTTTACTGACGTAGTGATGCAGCTCGCGCATAAAGGCGTAGCAAAAGCGGCGAATCTCACTGTCAGACTTACCTTTAGGGTCAAAATCTGAGCCCCCTTTACCGCCGCCTATTGGCAGACCAGTCAAAGCATTTTTGAAGATTTGCTCAAAGCCTAAGAACTTGAGTACCGATTGGTTAACGGTAGGATGAAAACGGACGCCGCCTTTATAAGGCCCTAGCGCATTACTAAACTGTACCCGCCAGCCGCGGTTGACTTGTACTTCACCTTTGTCGTTTTCCCAGTTAATACGAAAAGCAAGGATACGATCAGGCTCTACTAAGCGTTCAAATATCTTATTTTTTTCGTATTCAGGATGGGCGTCATATAAAGGAGCAATAGTAAGCGCAACTTCTTTTACGGCTTGTACAAATTCGGGCTGATGGGCGTAGCGGGTTTCGACTTTTTCGATGGCTTGACTGATACTCATATAGCGTCCTTAAAGTAGAGATGATAATTCTATAATTGATCATGGTATAACGGTGTCGTGCTATCACCTGCTTGCACTACAAGCAAGGTACTGTCCATAACGATGTAGGATTGCAATTATTAGAATAAGAGAGAATGGCACACGGCGACCTAGTAGAAGTAGACCCCTGTACTAGTATATTCAAGGTATTCACACATCCGAGTTTGGTCGCTCAATAGCGCCGCGTTCATCGCTTGCTCATTGCTCTATAACAAGTCTATTAAAGCGAGTCTGTTAAAGGACAATTTTAGCAGGCGCTCCAAGCGTTTATTTGACGACCAAAAGGATAAAACCGATGAAATCAAATTAATGAAATCAAATTAATGAAATCGAATTAATGAAACCATAGTTTCGATACAACTATATATCATTTTTTGCGCGTATAAG
>Ga0208832_100207_pt1 | contig 12141 bp, 9 predicted proteins | sample DeeseametaMP2158_FD_184175 | JGI IMG/M metagenome (GOLD analysis project Ga0208832, IMG submission 184175) | Marine microbial communities from the Deep Pacific Ocean - MP2158 (SPAdes) | ecosystem: Environmental > Aquatic > Marine > Oceanic | place: Southwest of Acapulco, Mexico, North Pacific...
CGCGGAGCGGTGCTGGTGGCCCACAACGCGGGTTTCGACGTCGGGTTCCTGCGGGCTGCGGCCCAGCGCCATCAGCTGCCCTGGCCCAAACCGCCGGTCCTGTGCACCGTCAAGCTGGCCCGCCGGGTGCTCACCCGTGACGAGGCACCCAGCGTCAAGCTCTCCGCATTGGCCACGTTGTTCGGCGCCACGACCACGCCCACGCACCGCGCCCTCGACGATGCCCGCGCGACCGTCGACGTGCTGCACGCGCTGATCGCCCGGGTGGGCAACCAGGGCGTGCACACCTACACCGACCTGCGCGCCTATCTGCCCGACGTGACACCGGCCCAGCGGGCCAAGCGTCATCTGGCTCGCGGGCTACCGGCCGCCCCCGGCGTGTACCTGTTCCGGGGCCCGTCGGCGGAGGTGCTTTACGTCGGCACAGCGGTCGACCTGCGGCGCCGAGTGGCGCAGTACTTCACCGGCGCCGATCCGCGCACGCGGATGAAGGAGATGGCCTCGCTGGCCGTCGGGGTCGACCACGTCGAGTGCGCCCATGACCTGGAAGCAGGGGTTCGAGAACTGCGGCTGCTCGCCGCGCATGCTCCGCCGTACAACCGTCGCTCGAAGTTCCCGCACCGCTGGTGGTGGGTGGCGCTGACCGACGAAGCGTTCCCGCGATTTTCGGTGGTGCGGGCACCCGGTGCCCGCAGCGCGGTCGGACCGTTCCGCGCTCGAGCCGACGCCCAGGACGCCGCGGCGCTGTTGGCCCGCTACACCGGGGTGCGGACGTGCACCTCCCGGCTGGGCCGCTCGGCCGTGCACGGACCGGCCTGCCCGGACCATGAGGTCTCGCCGTGCCCGGCGGTACGCGGCTCCCGCGCCGACGAGTACGCCGCCGCCGTCACCGAGGCGCGGGCGGTCATCGACGGCCGCAACGACGACCCCCTCACGGCGATGCTTGCCCACATCGCCGAGCTCGCCGAGCGCAACCGCTACGAGACCGCCGCGCGGCTGCGCGACCGCACCGCCGCGGCCATCGACGTGCTGTGGCGTGGTCAGCGGCTACGCGCCCTGGCCGACGTCACCGAGCTCGTCGCCGCCAAGCCCGACGGCGACCACGGCTGGCAGTTCGCCGTGGTGCGGCACGGCCAGCTCGCCGCGGCGGGATGCGCGCGGCGCGGTGTGCCTCCGATGCCTGTCGTGGAGGCGCTGTGTGCCGGCGCGCAGACCGTGTTGCCCGCCGATGCGCCGTTGGGCGGTGCGCTGATCGAGGAGACGGCGCTGATCGGACGCTGGCTTACCGCCCCTGGAGTGCGCATCGTGCGGGCCGAGCCCGGCTACTGCTCGCCCGTGGGGGCCGCCGGCCGGCACGCGACGTGGTCGGCGTCGGCACGCTCGGCGCGACTTGCCTCGGAGCAGGTGATGGCGCAGTGGAGCGCCTCGTCAGAACTGCTGAGTGAACCGCACCCAACGCGCGAGCAACTGCTCGGCCGCCCCGGAGTCGATCGCCTCGGCAGCGCGGGCCAGACCCGACTGCCAGGCAGGCACCCACTGGGCGTCGCTGGATAGCCCCGCGTGGGCGACCAATGCGCCTGCCGCGTTGAGCACCACCGCATCGCGCACCGGGCCCCGGGCGCCCCCCAGTACTGCCCTGGCCTCCGCGGCGTTGGCTTCGGCGTCGCCGCCGATCAGCGCCGAGATGTCCGCCCGGGCGAACCCGAACGCAGCCGGATCGAGGGTCAACCGCTCCACCGTGCCGGCCTGGACCCGCCAGATGGTGCTGGTCGTGGTCGTCGTCAACTCGTCGAGTCCGTCGTCGCCGTGCACCACCAGCGCGCTCGACCCTCGGGTGGCGAACACGCCGGCCATCACCTCGGCGAGGTCCTCCCACGCGCAGCCGATCAGTCCCGCCCGCGGGGACGCGGGGTTGGTCAACGGGCCCAGCAGGTTGAACACGGTCGGCACGCCGATCTCGCGGCGCACCACCCCCGCGTGCTTGTAGGAGGGGTGGAACTGCGGGGCGAACGCAAAGCCGATGCCGACCTCGGCCACGCAGCGTGCCACTTCGTCGGGCCCCAGATCGATGCGTACGCCGAGCGCCTCGAGAGTGTCGGCGCCGCCGGACAACGACGAGGCGGCGCGGTTCCCGTGCTTGACCACGGGCACGCCGGCGGCGGCGGTCACGATCGACGCCATCGTGGACAGATTGACGGTGTTGGCCCCGTCACCGCCGGTACCCACGACATCGACGGTGTCGGTGCCGATCTTGTCCGTCGGAACGCGGCGGGCGTGCTTGAGCATGATGTCGGCGAGCTCGGTGACCTCAGCCGAAGTCGGCCGCTTCATCTTCATCGCCACGCCGAACGCCGCGATCTGAGCCGGTGTCGCGGTGCCCGTCATGATCTGGTCCATCGCCCACGACGCCTGACCCGGCTCCAGCGCCTGGTTGGTGGTCAGTTTTCCGAGGATCTGAGGCCATGTCGGGACAGTCACGACGGCGATGTTCCCACGTCGGCGAGGAACTTCCCAACGCGCCCACCCGACTATTTATGACCAAAACCATCCCCGGGTGGAGTTCGCCAACTACAAAGCGTCATACTTGCTTCTGTGACGAGCGCTGTAGGGACCTCGGGAACCGCCATCACGTCGCGCGTACATTCGCTGAACCGGCCGAACATGGTCAGTGTGGGCACCATCGTCTGGCTGTCCAGTGAATTGATGTTCTTTGCTGGGCTCTTTGCGATGTACTTCACCGCGCGCGCGCAAGCTGATGGCGTCTGGCCGCCCCCACCCACTGAGTTGAACCTTGCCCTGGCGGTACCGGTGACGTTGGTGCTCATCGCGTCGTCGTTCACCTGCCAGATGGGCGTGTTCGCCGCCGAGCGCGGCGACGTTTTCGGGCTGCGCCGCTGGTACACGCTGACGTTCGCGATGGGCCTGTTCTTCGTGCTGGGCCAGGGCTATGAGTACCTGCACCTGGTCGAGCACGGCACGACCATCCCGGGCAGCGCCTACGGCACCGTGTTCTACCTGGCGACCGGATTCCACGGCCTGCACGTCATCGGCGGTTTGATCGCCTTCCTGCTGCTGCTGGCCCGCACGAAGATGAGCAAGTTCACGCCCGCCCAGGCCACCGCGGCGATCGTCGTGTCGTACTACTGGCACTTCGTCGACATCGTCTGGATCGCACTGTTCGCCGTCATCTACTTCGTCCGATGATCGGCTCGCCGAAAAGAAGGGGTTCCATGCCGAAGAAGGCACCCTCCGCCGACCAGCCGGTGTCGGTCAGGCGGCGTCGTCTGCGCCGACGCCTGTCGGGCGCGCTGCTGCTGGCGATCGGTCTGGGCGTCGCCGGCGGTCTGGCCGCCACGCTCACGCCCGCGCCACAGGTAGCTGTCGCCGACGAGTCGGCCTCGGCGATGCTGCGCACCGGCCAGCAGCTCTACGAGACCTCCTGTGTGACCTGCCACGGCATCAACCTGCAAGGTGTCGCCGACCGCGGGCCCAGCCTCATCGGGGTCGGCGAGGCGGCGGTGTACTTCCAGGTCTCCACCGGTCGTATGCCCGCCATGCGCGGCGAGGCACAGGCTCCCGAGAAGCCGGCGCAATTCGACGCGGAGCAGACCGACGCACTGGGCGCCTACATCCAGGCCAACGGCGGCGGCCCGGTGGTCCCGCGCGACGAGAACGGCCAGATCGCCCAGGAGTCGCTGCTGGGTAACGACATCGCCCGCGGTGGCGACCTGTTCCGGCTGAACTGCGCCTCGTGCCACAACTTCACCGGGAAGGGCGGCGCGCTGTCCTCCGGCAAGTACGCACCGGATCTGGGCGGTGCGAATCCCGCACAGATCTACACCGCGATGCTGACCGGTCCGCAGAACATGCCGAAGTTCTCCGACCGCCAGCTCACACCCGAAGAAAAGCGCGACATCGTGCGCTACGTCCGCGAGTCGGCTCAGACGCCGACCCCCGGCGGCCTCGGCCTGGGCGGCTTCGGCCCGACCTCCGAGGGCATGGTCGCGTGGATCGTTGGAATGGTGGCCGTCATCGCCGCCGCTCTCTGGATCGGAGCCCGCGCATGAGCGACAACAGCGACGACGATCTCAAAGGCTCCGACACCCCGGGGCAGAAGGGCGCCCCCGGTCAGCCGACCGACGCCGAACTGGCCGAGATGACCCAGGAGCAGCTCGTCGAGTTGGGCGGCCGACTCGACGGGGTCGAGACCGTCTACAAGGAGCCGCGCTGGCCGGTTCCCGGCACCAAGGCCGAGAAGCGCGCCGAGCGCAGCGTGGCGTCCTGGCTGATGCTGGGTGGTGTCGCCGGGCTGGCACTGCTGCTGGTCTTCTTGTTCTGGCCGTGGGAGTACAAGTCCTTCGGTGAGCCGGGCGAGTTCCTCTACACGCTGGCCACCCCGCTCTACGGTCTGACGTTCGGCCTGTCGATCCTGGCGATCGGCATAGGCGCGGTGATGTACCAGAAGAAGTTCATCCCCGAGGAGATCTCCATTCAGGAGCGCCACGACGGCCGCTCCCCCGAGCTGCACCGCAAGACCGTCGCGGCCAACCTCGGCAACGCCCTGGACGGGTCGACGATCAAGCGGCGCAAGGTCATCGGCTTGTCGCTGGGCATCGGCCTGGGCGCGTTCGGGGTGGGCACGCTGGTCGCCTTCATCGGAGGGCTGATCAAGAACCCGTGGAAGCCGGTTGTCCCGACCGCCGAGGGTATGAAGGCGGTGCTCTGGACGTCCGGTTGGACGCCGCGGTTCGAGGGCGAAACCATCTATCTGGCGCGCGCCACCGGGCGCCCGGGCAACTCCCCCTACGTCAAGATGCGTCCTGAGGACATCGACGCCGGCGGCATGGAGACGGTGTTTCCGTGGCGCGAATCCGACGGCGACGGCACCACGGTGGAGTCCGAGCACCATCTGTTCGACATCGCGATGGGCGTGCGCAACCCCGTCATGCTGATCCGCATCCGGGCGGTCGACATGAAGCGCGTCGTCAAGCGCAAAGGGCAGGAGAGCTTCAACTTCGGCGAGCTGTTCGCGTACACGAAAGTGTGCTCGCATCTGGGCTGCCCGTCCTCGCTGTACGAACAGCAGACCTACCGCATCCTCTGCCCCTGCCATCAGTCGCAGTTCGACGCACTGGAGTTCGCGAAGCCGATCTTCGGGCCGGCGGCGCGTGCCCTCGCCCAGCTGCCGATCACGATTGACCAGGACGGATACTTGGTCGCCAACGGCGACTTCATCGAACCCGTCGGACCGGCATTCTGGGAGCGCACATCATGAGCCCACGTCCAAGCCCTGCAGAGATCGCCGCCAAGCAGGGTGACGCGATCGACTCGCGCTACCACCCGTCCGCCGCGGTCCGCCGTCAACTGAACAAGGTCTTTCCGACGCACTGGTCGTTCCTGCTCGGTGAGATCGCGCTGTACAGCTTCCTCGTGCTGCTGCTCACCGGCGTGTGGTTGACGCTGTTCTTCGATCCGTCGATGGCACACGTCACCTACGACGGCGTCTATCAGCCTCTGCGCGGCGTCGGCATGTCCCGAGCGTACGAAACCGCGCTGGACATCAGCTTCGAGATCCGCGGCGGCCTGTTCGTCCGACAGGTCCACCACTGGGCGGCACTGCTGTTCGCCGCCTCGATCATGGTGCACCTGGCCCGCATCTTCTTCACCGGGGCATTCCGACGCCCCCGCGAAGCCAACTGGGTGATCGGGTCGTTGCTGCTGATCCTGGCGATGTTCGAGGGTTTCTTCGGTTACTCGCTGCCCGACGACCTGCTGTCGGGCACCGGCCTCCGCGCGGCGCTGTCGGGCATCACGATGGGAATCCCGCTGGTCGGCACCTGGATGCACTGGGCGCTGTTCGGCGGCGACTTCCCCGGCGACATCATCATTCCGCGCCTGTACGCGCTGCACATCCTGTTGATCCCGGGAATCATCCTGGCGCTCATCGGTGTGCACCTGGCCCTGGTCTGGTTCCAGAAGCACACCCAGTTCCCCGGCCCCGGCCGCACCGAGACCAACGTGGTCGGCGTGCGCGTCATGCCGGTGTTCGCGGTCAAGTCCGGCGCGTTCTTCGCCGTCACGGTGGGCATCCTGGGCCTGATGGGTGGTCTGCTGCAGATCAACCCGATCTGGAACCTGGGACCCTACAACCCTTCTCAGGTTTCAGCGGGCAGCCAGCCCGACTTCTACATGATGTGGACCGACGGTCTCATCCGGCTGTGGCCGGCGTGGGAGTTCTACTTCTTCGGACACACCATCCCGCAGGGTGTCTGGGTGGCTGTCGGTATGGGCCTGATCTTCGCCCTGCTGATCGCCTACCCGTTCCTGGAGAAGAAGTTCTCCGGCGACGACGCCCACCACAACCTGTTGCAGCGCCCGCGTGACGCTCCGACCCGCACCGCGGTCGGCGCGGCGGCGATCTCGTTCTACATCCTGCTGACCTTCGCCTGCATGAACGACATCATCGCGCTGAAGTTCCACATCTCGTTGAACGCGACGACGTGGATCGGCCGAGTCGGCATGGTGCTGCTGCCCGCGATCGTGTACCTGGTGACCTATCGCTGGGCGGTGGGGCTGCAGCGCAGCGACCGCGAGGTGCTCGAGCACGGTATCGAGACGGGCATCATCAAGCGGCTACCGCACGGCGCCTACGTCGAGCTGCATCAGCCGCTCGGCCCGGTCGACGAGCACGGGCACGCGATTCCGCTGGAGTACCAGGGTGCGGCTCTGCCCAAGCGGATGAACAAGCTGGGATCCAGCGGAGCGCCGGGGACGGGAAGCTTCCTGCGCGGCGACCCGCTCTCCGAGCACGAGGCGCTCACCGAGGCGGCTCACGCCGCCGAGCGTCGGGCCATCACCGCGCTGCGCGAACATCAGGAGCGCACCAGCGTGGGCAACGGCTCGTCGAACGGCCACTCCAACGGTCACTCCAATGGCTCGTCGAACGGCCACCACGAGTAGTTTCCGCACGAACGCACTGGGCCGTCCCCGCCGCGAGGCTGGGACGGCCCAGCTGTTTGTAGGGCGCTGTTTGTAGGGCGCAGTCCGCCCAGTTGTTCGTAAGACCGGGCACAGTCGTGTGAAGGACCCAGTCGGCCCAGTTCTTCGTTGGACGGGCCCAGTTTTCTCCGAGGCGCAGTCGGCCCAGTTGTTGAAAGCCGTGGGTGGCCTGAACGCCCTGCCGTTGCGATGCCCCACCGCTGTGAAGGCGCCGGGATCGGCGACAACGATTCCGGGCCGCTGCAGCAGGGCTATGTCGCCGCCGTCCGCGTGCGCAGCCGACGTCGCGGCGAACGCCGAAACAACGCAGCCGTTGGGGATCAGTCGGTGGCGCGGGGAGTGTGGTTGGCGAGTTCGCGCAGGAAATACCACATGACCGCACCCATCCCCACGGTGACGACTCCGGCCAGACCGTAGAGCACCCACGCGATCGTCTCTGTCTCGACGGCCATCAGATAGGTCGCGATGCCGGTCAGCAAGGTGGCCACGCCCATCGCGGTCATCATGGCCACCCCGAACCGCAGGAACACCTGGTCGACGGCCGGAGACACCGAGCTCGGCTCTGCGGTCCGCTGCAACCGCGGCGGAGGGCCGCTGGCCTCCGCGGTCGGCGTCGCGGCCCTGAGCTTCTCGGTCGGCGCGTCCGCTCCCCCCACGGGTTTCTGGGCCGCAGGGCGCTCGTCGGTGGCCTCCGGCGGCTCCGGTGGCGTCTCCTCCCCGCTGCTGTCCCCCGAGCTGCGCCGTGCGCGCAGCAGCAACGGCACCGCGGCGATGATCACCGCTGCGGACACCCCGATCACGGTGTAGAGGAACCACGGGGTGCCCGTGTCGCCGGTGTCGGCCTGGCCGTGCGTCAGATCGACGAGCGCCACCGTCGCGGCAACGGCGGCACCGAGCGCCGCCAGCCAGACCACCGCACAGCTGCCGAGCAGGATGCGGTCGGTGCGGTCGAGTGCGGCGAGATCAAGACCCGGGCGAGACTGGTCGGCGGTGTCAGGAAGATATGTCATGGGCTGTGTGGTCACCTAGCAACTGGTCTGGGCGGCGTTGTTCGTGTTCGAGGACAGCACTGTTCCGTCGCTGGTGGTGATCGAACAGTTCAGTTTGCTGACCAGGAAAAGACTCGAGGCCTGCACGGAGCCGACCTCGGACTGCGAGATCGGGGTGACCGTCAGAGACCACGGGATGTAGACGTTGCGTTGGGTTCGGCTACGCCCCGACGCGTCGATGTAGGTCACGGTGATGATGTCGCCGGGCGCCTTCGTGCCGGTCACCGAGTAGGTCACCTGGCGCGGTGCGGCCGGTGTCGGCGGTGGCGGTGGAGGGGGTGCCTCCGACGTTTCCGGCGGCGGCGGTGGCGCCTCGGTGGCCGGCGGAGGCGGCGGTGGCGGGGGCGGCTCGGTCACCGTGACCGTCTCCGGCGGCGGAGGCGGTGGCGGCTCTTCCGTCGTCGGTGGCGGCGGGGGCGGAGGCGGAGGTGTCGTGGTGGTGATCTCGTCCTGTACGGGCGGGGGCGCGCTGGTGGTGGTCTCCGGGGTGGCCAGAGTGTCGGTGTCGGTGCGTGTCACCAGCACCGACACGGACACCACGAGCGCGACCGCCGCAACGATCGCCACCACGCCGACCACCCACGGCCACCGCGGCGGCGGTGGCGGCTCCCCCAGGTCGGAACCGGCCTCGTAGGCGTCGTAGTCGTAGAGCGAGGCGTCGGCAGGAACGTACGGAGCACTGACGAACTGCTCGGATTCCGGAGCTGAGTAAGCCCGTGAATAGATGTCGGTCTGGCCGGTGTCGGGGTTGTCGGTACCGGCGCCGTCTCGAGTTGATTCATCCCCGGAGGCGTGGCCACCCGGCTCCTCACCTGGGAGATCCGAGCTGCCAGAGTCCCGCCCGGGAGGATTCGGCCCGCTCATGTTCGCTTTTCCTTCTCGCCTGTTCTCCGGCGCCGGTGGTGGCCGTCAACGGCTCACGGCGCCCCGGCAACACTACCGAACGGCGGCACGGCGACGGGCGACTCGGCGCGGTCGGCCGAAGAAGTCATGCCCGGATTGTGACCTTGCCTTCCGACTCATGGCGCAACGCCCGAGCAGGTCAGTGCTTTTCGGGGCCCAAGTGGTACTCGAACACCAGACCGGACACGGTCACCAGCACGAAGCACACGCCCGCGACGATCAGCCATGTCAGCCACATCGCCATCCCGACGGCGGTGACCGATGCCGACAGCGCGATCATCAACGGCCACCAGCTGTGCGGGGGGTAGAAGCCGAGCTCTCCGGCACCGTCAGCGATCTCGGCGTCCTCGTAGTCCTCGGGCCGGGTGTCCAACCGACGCGCGACGAATCTGAAGAACGTGCCGACGATGAGGCTCAGGCCCGTGGTGAGCACCAAAGCGGTCGTGCCCGCCCATTCGATGCCACCGGGGGCATACATCGCGGTCAGTACCCCGTACACCACGGAGGCCAACGCGAAGAACGCGGTGAGGAATTCGAACAACCTGGCTTCGATGTGCATGCGGTGCCCTACCTGCCTGTCGCCTGCGGTGCCCCCGGCGCGAGCTCGCCGCGCCGGGTGTCGAACGGTTCGGTCGTGGTGGCCAGCGGAGGCTGGTTGATGGCCTGCAGCGCTTCGGCATTGGTCGCGCCGGCCCTGCGCTGATCGAGGTAGGCCTTGAAGTCGTTGGGCTCGACCACCCGGACCTCGAAGTTCATCATCGAGTGGTAGGTGCCGCACATTTCCGTGCACCGGCCCACGAACGCACCCGTGTCGTAGATCTCGCTGATCTGGAAGATGTTGTCGGAGTTGTTCTCCGCAGGGTTGGGCAGCACGTCGCGCTTGAACAGGAACTCCGGCACCCAGAAGCCGTGGATCACATCGGCCGAGGCCAGCTGGAACTCGATGCGCTTGCCGACCGGAAGCACCAGGATCGGAACCTCGTTGGACGTACCGATGGTCTCGACCTCGTCGAAGTTCAGGTAGGTCCGGTCTTCGGGGTTCTTGCCGGCGATGGTGCCGTATTCCTCGCCGCCGTGGCCGCCTTCGCCCTCGCCCTCGGGTTCGGCGTTGACGCCTTCGGGTCCGGACGCCATCAGTGTGCGACGGTCGGGCTCGGCACCGTCATAGGTGAGCGTCCCGTCGGCGAAATTCACGCTCTGGTAGCCGAATTTCCAGTTCCACTGGAATGCGGTGACATCGATGACGACCTCGGGATCGGGCTGCTTGTCGAGCATGCGCTCCTGGACGACCACCGTGAAGTAGAAGAGCACGGAGATGATCAGGAACGGAATGACGGTCAGCGTCAGCTCCAGCGGCATGTTGTAGCCGAACTGGCGGGGCAGCTCCGTGTCGTCCTTCTTCTTGCGGTGGAACGCCGTCGTCCAGAACAACAGGATGTAGACGATGACGCCGACCACCAGAGCCGCGATCAGCGATCCGATCCACAGCTCCCGGTTCAGGTGCGCCTCGGGGGTGATGCCGTTGGGCCAGCCCATGCCGAGGACCTCGGACCAGCTGCATCCGCTGACGACGACCGCTGTCCCCCCCAGGAGCAGGGACAATGCCACCAACTTCAGGCCGCGAGCGGACACGTTGGCGCCTCCTAGAAGTCGGTGGACCGTCGGGCGGTCCCACGGCTGCACTTGAATACTACGCAGCGTAGACCACCGCGTCGCAGGACACCGAAGCGACCGGGCATTGACATGGTGTGGGTGCTGCGCCGAGTGCCGATACCAGGCGGATCGACCGGGTTAGGCATACTGGCGCGGTGTGCGGTCTGCTGGCTTTGGTGACAGATCCCGGCGCTGAGTCTCTCCCGTCCCCCTCGACCGTCGACGCGGTTTCCGGCGCCACCGCCTTGATGCGCCACCGCGGTCCGGACGAGCCGGGCACCTGGAGCGACGATGCGCAGGTGGTATTGGGCTTCAACAGGCTCTCGATCATCGACATCGCCCATTCCCACCAGCCGCTGCGCTGGGGGCCTCCTGAGGCGCCCGACCGCTATGTGCTGGTGTTCAACGGCGAGATCTACAACTACCTCGAGCTGCGGGAGGCGCTGCGCGGCGAGTACGGCGCGGAGTTCGCCACCGACGGCGACGGCGAGGCGATCGTCGCGGCCTACCACCACTGGGGCGCCGACGCGCTGACCAAGCTGCGCGGCATGTTCGCCTTCGCGCTGTGGGACAGCGTCGAACAGGAGTTGTTCTGCGCGCGCGACCCGTTCGGGATCAAGCCGATGTTCATGGCCAGCGGCCCCGGCGGCACCGTGGTGGGCAGCGAGAAGAAGTGTCTGGTCGAGGTCTGCGAGAAGATCGGGCGGCTCGGCGTCGACCTGGGCATCGACGAGCGCGCCGTGCAGCACTACACCGTGTTGCAGTACGTACCCGAGCCCGAGACGCTGCACCGCGGCATCCGGCGGCTCGAATCGGGCAGCTACGCGCGGATCCGCGCCGGCGGGGAACCCCAGGTGACGCGGTACTTCACCCCGCGTTTTGCGGCCGTGCCGGTTGCGTCGGGCTCCCGCGACGACGCGCAGCGCCGGTACGACGAGATCACCGCCGTGTTGGAAGACTCGGTGGCCAAGCACATGCGCGCGGACGTGACGGTGGGGGCGTTCCTGTCCGGCGGCATCGATTCCACAGCGATCGCCGCGCTGGCCATGCGGCACAACCCGCGGCTGATCACCTTCACGACCGGCTTCGAACGGGAGGGTTTCTCGGAGGTCGACGTGGCGGTGGCCTCGGCCGAGGCCATCGGCGCCCGGCATGTGACCAAAGTGGTCAGCCAGGCCGAGTTCGTCGCCGCGCTGCCCGAGATCGTCTGGTATCTGGACGAGCCCGTCGCCGACCCCGCGTTGGTGCCGCTGTACTTCATCGCCCGCGAGGCCCGTAAACACGTCAAGGTGGTGCTGTCCGGGGAGGGCGCCGACGAGTTGTTCGGCGGCTACACCATCTACCGCGAGCCGTTGTCGCTGAAGCCGTTCGATTTCCTGCCCAAGGGCGTGCGCAGATCGGTCGGCAAGATGGCGACTCCCCTGCCCGACGGGATGCGTGGGAAAAGTCTGCTGCATCGTGGCTCGCTGACGCTGGAGGAGCGCTATTACGGCAACGCGCGCAGCTTCTCCGACGCCCAGCTGCGTGCGGTGTTGCC
>Ga0208832_100209_pt1 | contig 12072 bp, 10 predicted proteins | sample DeeseametaMP2158_FD_184175 | JGI IMG/M metagenome (GOLD analysis project Ga0208832, IMG submission 184175) | Marine microbial communities from the Deep Pacific Ocean - MP2158 (SPAdes) | ecosystem: Environmental > Aquatic > Marine > Oceanic | place: Southwest of Acapulco, Mexico, North Pacific...
AAATATAGTTACTGTATATATGGATAAAATGGCCATTTTTTAGTAAGGTAAGCAGGTTAATAGAGGCGTAGCCGAACCAGCTAGCAAAGCTTAACTGTTTTTAGGTAAGCTCGCCCTAATCCTACTTATTTCATAGTGATTTTTTTATGACCTCCCAAGATAATATTTCTAATAATGACAACTCCCGCAAAGACTCTAAACCGATGAGTTTTCAAGATTTGATCTTGACCCTACAAAACTTTTGGGCATCCAAAGGCTGCGTGGTATTGCAGCCTTATGATATGGAAGTCGGGGCAGGGACTTTTCATACCGCGACTTTTTTGCGCTCGTTAGGCCCTGAGCGCTGGAATGCGGCTTACGTACAGCCTTCTCGCCGTCCGACCGATGGCCGCTACGGCGATAACCCCAATCGCTTGCAGCGTTATTATCAGTTTCAAGTAGTGCTCAAGCCCAATCCGCCCAACATACAAGAGCTATATTTAGACTCTTTACGTGCCATCGGTATCGATCCTTTAGTGCATGATATTCGCTTTGTAGAAGACAACTGGGAGTCGCCAACGCTTGGCGCGTGGGGCCTGGGGTGGGAGATTTGGCTTAACGGTATGGAGGTCACTCAGTTCACCTACTTCCAGCAAGTCGGTGGTATCGAGTGCTTCCCAGTCACCGGTGAGATTACCTACGGTCTTGAGCGCCTAGCTATGTATGTGCAAGGCGTCGATAGCGTCTATGACTTGGTTTGGGCAGATGGCGAATTTGGCCGCGTGACTTATGGCGATGTGTTTCATCAAAACGAGGTGGAGCAGTCCACTTATAACTTCGAGCACGCTGATGTGCCGAAGATGAGTGAGTTCTTTGACTTTTATGAAGAGCAAGCGGATAAATTAGTCGATGCAGGCCTACCGTTGCCCGCTTATGAGATGGTGCTCAAAGCCTCGCATGCTTTTAACTTGCTCGATGCTCGCGGCGCGATTTCGGTTACTGAGCGTCAGCGCTTTATTTTGCGCGTGCGGACGCTGGCGCGTAAAGTAGCCTTTGGGTATGTCGAAGCAAGAGCCAAGTTAGGGTTCCCGTTAGCAGACGCGGAGCATCGTCAAGCTGCTATTGATAAATATCTGCCAAAAGAAGACGTGACAGAGTCTACTGAAGACTCCGCTGAAAATCAGCCTAGTAGTGATAATAACCGCACAAATACTGACACTAAGAAATAGGAGCATCCCATGAGTACCATTTTATTTGAACTGGGGTGTGAAGAGCTGCCGCCCAAGAGCCTAAAACCGCTACGCGATGCCCTGCAAGCTAGCGTTATCGAGCAACTAAAAGAGGCTGATATCAGTTTTAATAGTATTAAAGCCTTTGCCGCCCCGCGCCGTTTGGCGATACAAATCACTGGGATTAGTGATAAGCAGCCTGATCGTACTGAGCAAAAGCGCGGCCCAGCTATTAAGGCAGCTTTTGATGATGAGGGCAATCCCACCCGCGCGGCTATGGGCTTTGCCAAGGGCTTAGGCATAGAGACCAGTGAGCTGACGACTATCAATACTGATAAAGGCGATTACGTCGGCTATGAGCAAACCATTCACGGTCAAGCGACGACTGAGTTGTTACCTGATATCTTTCAAACGGCGCTCGATAATCTGCCGATTGCTAAGCGTATGCGCTCCGGTAGCGGCCGAGAAGAGTTTGTGCGGCCGGTGCAGTGGGTGGTGTTGATGCAAGATGATCAAGTCATCGATGCGACCATTCAAGGTCATCAAAGCGGTGCAAAAACGCGTGGTCATCGCTTTCATAGCCCAGACGACCATGAGCTCGATCATGCTGATAACTATGAGTCGCTGCTTGAGCGCTTAAAAGTGATCGCTGATTTTGATAAGCGCCGGATGATGATTAACAATCAGGTCAAAACTTTAGCTGATCAAGTCAATGCCGATGCGATTGTGCCAGCAGAGCTGTTAGACGAAGTGACAGCTTTAGTTGACTTACCGATTGCGTTAAGAGCAAGCTTTGAGCCAAGATTCTTGCAAGTACCGCAAGAGGCGCTTATCTCCACCATGCAAGCGGACCAGAAGTACTTTTGTCTGACCGACAAAGACGGTAAGTTGCAGCCGTATTTTATTTTTATTACCAATATTGAGTCTAAAGACCCTAATCAAATCGTCGAAGGTAACGAGAAAGTCGTGCGCCCGCGTCTGGCCGATGCAGAGTTTTTCTTTTTGCAGGATCAAAAGCAGCCATTATTTGCGATGACTGAGAGCTTAAAGACGCGCGTGTTCCAAGATCAGCTGGGGACGATTTGGGAGAAGTCTGAGCGTATCGCTAAGCTTGCTGGATTTATCGCTAGGCTACTGCAACAGCAAGGGCAGAGTATTGATCTCGATGAGACGGTACGCGCCGCCATGCTTGCCAAAGCGGACTTGACCAGCTCCTTAGTCGGTGAATATCCAGAATTGCAGGGCATCGCCGGCACTTACTATGCGCGTCTAAATGATGAACCTGAAGCCGTCGCTGCCAGTATTGAAGAGCAGTATCTGCCTAAGTTTAGCGGTGATATTCTGCCGCAGACGCCGATCGGTATTTGCTTAGCGCTAGCCGATCGCTTAGATACCTTAGTGGGTATCTTTGCTATTGATCAAGCGCCGACAGGTTCAAAAGATCCGTTTAGCTTACGCCGTTCGGCTATTGGTATTTTGCGCATTTTAATCGAAAAGCAGTTGCCTATTAACTTAGTGGCGCTGGTGGAACAAGCGATTAAAGGCTACAGTAATGAGTCAGGCAGTAAAATTGCGAAGATGGGCGATACCTTTACCCAAGTGATGGCGTTCCTCAATTCGCGTTATCGCGCTATGTACACCGAGAAAGGCGTCAGCGTCGATACCATTCAAGCCGTGCAAGCGATCAACCCGCACATGCCGCTTGATTTTGATCAGCGTATCCGCGCAGTGCAGTCTTTTAGTAAGCTACCGCAAGCGTCGATGCTAGCGGATTCTAATAAGCGCGTGGCGAATATCATCGCTAAGTCAGAAGGCGCAGTCGCTGATAGTGTCGATGAGTCGATACTAGCGGAAGCTGCTGAACAAGCACTATACGCAAAAGTGCAGCAAGCACAGCAGCAAGTTGCGCCCTTATTAGAGCAAGCGCACTATACGCAAGTACTGCAAACTTTAACCAGCTTAGATGAGCCACTCACGCAGTTCTTTGATAGCGTTATGGTCAATAGCGAAGATGCCGCATTAAAAGCCAATCGCTTAGCACTATTAAAGCAAGTCCGCGCGCTATTCTTAACAGTTGCTGATATCAGCGAGCTGCAACTCTAGAAGCTATCGTTTTACTTATAAATTGATATAAATCAAAAACTGGCTTTATTGAGCCAGTTTTTTTTATGAGCGCCTGCTATGCTAAGCGCGTCACTTATCGTAAAATCTAAAGGTGACAATGTAATATGCTCTAATATACTCAGAGTATTGACTGCCACTCAAAGGAGCCTTGCCGTGTTTGCTGTTATTACTACTATTCTTATCATCTGGATCTGTATGTGGCTGTTTTATAAAGTCATGTATCCGCGCCCGCCTAAAAGCATGATGCCAAAAGAAGGCGATGTCACCACACCGCGCACCTGCAACTTTTGTGGCCATAGTCTCGCTGAGTATCGCGGCGTGCTCGAAACGCCGCCTCATAGCGACGCGATGCTAGCTACGGATGAAGTAGTAGCGGATACAGCAACGACAAAAAACCAAGCGCTGTTTTTTTGTAATTACGAACATCAGGCCGACTTTCATGCTGGTAAAACCTATAACGCTCACTCCTAGGTGTGTCTAGGTTTAAAAATAGGTTTAAAGAACAGACTGCGCTTCTTGCATGATTTTATTTAATAGCTGCTCGTTGTGTTTGCTTTGCTGCTGACGCTCGGCTTCTGATTTTTTATGTGCATTGATTTGCTCGTACAAGTTTAAGCAAGACAAGACTAGCAAATTCTCTTGATTCAGTTTAGGCGCATCTTTTTTAATGTTAGTAGCAAAATCATTAATAAACTTTTCTGCCGCTCTTAGCTCTTGTTCTTCATCAGCGGGACAAAAGATAGGGTAGCTGGCGCCCGCAATCACGATATCTATTTTTTTGCTTTCCGGCTGCTTATGCTCTGGCTTTTTGTTTTGTGGCCCTGAGGCTGGCTTAGCGGATTTATTATTATACATATCATTGCTTTTATTGGGGTCAGTGGTTTGGCTCGGGCTATTAGCATTGACCGATGGGCGCGCCGCTTGGCTTTGGGCGACTCGGCTTTGCGTGCTTGTGTCTTGGGTCTGGGCCAGCGGTGTCTTGGAGTTATTAGCCGCTGTTACAGTGCTATCCTTGCTAGTCGTTTCGAGCGCTGGTTTTTGCGAGTCAGTACGGTTATCAGTCATAAAAAATCCTACACAATAAAGGTTTGAAATTAGCGTGAGAGCGCTTAGCTATCCATCTGGTCAATACGGGTCAAGCGCTGCAGTACCACTTGAGTACGCTCAGCCGCCAGTTGGTTTTTTTGCTGTAAATCGCTATTTTGTTGCTTGATATCGTCGAGCTGCTGCTTTGCTTGTTGGTTTTGCTGCTCTAAGCGCTGATTGATCTGTTCAAGCTCATTATTTTTTTGTTGTAAATCGCTGAGCTGACTCTGCAGTTTGTCTTGCTCTTCTCCTATCATGTGATGAGCCTCAGCCAAACTTTGATAGCGCTTATCTAAATCGCTCAGTTGTTTTTTGGCAGTGTCGCGCTCATTGGTGCTACTGCTGAGCTGAGACTTTAAGGAGGACAGCTCTTTTGGGTCAGGCTGAGGCTGTTGTTTTAGTTGACTGAGCTCACGACTGACCAGTTGATGCTGTTTTTTGATATCTAGTATCATTTTTTCTAATATTTTTAGTTGATCATACATAGTCAGTTTTTATCCTTAATGAACGTGATGATAATGAATTGGCTTTATGCGTTTAATAATGCCATAAGTGACCTCATAATATCTATATCAACAAAGTAATTGCCATTGAGCTTATAGTAGGCATTTTGGGCATCTTTATACTTTGTCGCGCTTATTTACCCTTAATTTATTTTGAATCAGGATGTTTTTATGAATGATAATATCTCAGGCTGGAACACTTGGTCAGATGCGTTTGCAGGTTGGACGGATGTGACAATCAGTGAGATACATGGCTTGATGACTGGGCTGATGACCGCTTGCAACGCGCCCGATGAGGCAGGTTGGGCTGCTATCTTGAGTGAGCTTAGCTTTGAAGCTTTGCCTGACGAGGCGCTAACTTTATTAACTGAGGAGGCTGAGGACACCGTGTTTCAGCTCAAAGATAAAGATGATGCTTATGCCTATACGCCGCTAGTGCCTGATGATGAACATGATTTGTACGAGCGTGTAATGGCGCTGAAACAGTGGGCCAATGGCTTTATGACCGGTTTTGGTATTACTGATTGTCGTCTAAGTGCTGAGGAGAACGAGATGCTCTCTGATTTGGCGAAGATTGGCGCGATTCGTCTAGCCGAGGATGACGAGTTTGAGGGTGGTGAGGAGTCTTACCTATATATTTATGAGTTTGCGCGTATGGTGCCTGTCAGCTTTGCCACGCGCAAACGTAAATCGGTGAAGGAGTTGGCACTGATTGCCGGACTACCTATCGATGCTAAGACCACGAAGGAATTGCAAGCAGAAGGTAAGCTGCCAAAGCCCATGCCGCCAGTCATGGATGTGATGAATCAAAATAACCCATCGTAAGTAAACCGTTTATACTTCAGGTGAGCATTGCGCGATGTGCTCTGCTGTACATGGGCTGGCGGGTCTTGGCCGTATCGTTTATGTCAGCTCGGTCAAGCAACTCGGCGAGTGGATGGCGGAGATAGGTGTAGACTCGCCGCTGTCGATTAATGCGTTAGCTATCTCAGAGGTCGCGCCTGATATCCCTATTGATGGGCCAGTTGACGGCTTAGATGAGGAAGTAAAAGCCCTACAACAGCGCTTTGTTAAAAATAGCTAACCTCTTTTTTAGATAGGCTAAGGATATTTTATGACCATAACCGCTAGCAATAGTGATGCAAAAACCAACACTAATCAGGCTGACTACCCTACGCAAAGTATCGATTGGCTGACGCGGCTCATTGGCTTTGATACGGTCAGTCGCCATTCAAACTTGGCGCTGATAAAAGATGTGCAAGGCTACTGCGAGCAGCTGGGTTTGAGCGTTGATCTCACCTTTAATGAGGCTCAGAACAAAGCCAATCTGTTTGTTACCGTGCCCGCAGGAAAGAACCGAGACATTTTAGATGGCGGTTTGGTGCTCTCAGGTCATACTGATGTCGTACCAGTTGATGGGCAGGACTGGAGCTCAGATCCATTTAAAGCGGAAATACGTGGCGATAAACTGTACGGGCGCGGGTCGTGCGATATGAAAGGCTTTATTGCTTGTAGCTTAATGGTGCTACCTAAAGCAGTCAAATTATCTAAAGCGGGTAAACTCAGTCGTCCGCTACATCTGGCACTATCGTTTGATGAAGAGGTGGGCTGTTTGGGTGCGCCGCTGATTTTGGCGGATATTGAGGCGCGCGGTATCACTCCTGATTATTGTATCGTCGGTGAGCCAACTTTGATGACTATGGTGGTCGCGCATAAAGGCATTGCGGTTTATCGTTGCCGCGTGCATGGCAAGTCCGCGCATTCCTCCTTAACCCATAAAGGTGTCAATGCCATTAGCTACGCCAGTCGTTTGGTCGGTTATGTCGATGCGTTAGCAGAAGAGATCAGCCAGCGTGATGACAACGATGCTATGTTTGATGTGCCTTTTTCGACCCTGTCGGTCGGTACGATACAAGGCGGCACCGCGACCAACATCGTACCCAATCTGTGCGAGTTCACCTTTGACTATCGCAACTTACCGCACATGACGCAAGAGGATATCGTAGCACCGATCAAAACTAAAATTGCCGAGCTAAACGCGCAAATGCAAGCGCGGTCTCCTGAAACCGGTATCGAGCTGATACAAGAAGAGGGCGTACCAGCGATGAGTGATGATAAGAATGACGAGCTACAAGAGTTAATCGCAGCTTTGACGGGCGATGATGAGCGCCATAAAGTGGCTTATGCCACCGAAGGCGGACAGTTTACTAACGCTGGCATTCCGACCATTATTTGCGGCCCAGGGAGCATTGAGCAGGCGCATAAAGCCGATGAGTTTGTAGCATTAAGTGAGATTGAGCGTTGTGATGGTTTTCTGCAGAAACTGTTAGAGAGCTGTACGGTTAACTAGATCTTTATCGATAAGAAAATTGTAGCTTATGCTCATAAAGTCAAAGCGCTTAGAGTATAATTAGGTTTGATCAAACACCGTCGTAATGGCGGTGTTTATTTTTTTAACATCAGTAAGTTTCATAATACAGAGTAGGGGTTGCAGATGTCTTGGCATCTATTTACCGTGTTTTTTATCAGTACCTTTTTTATCTCCGCGACGCCAGGGCCTAATATGCTGTTGGCGTTTCAGTATGGGCTAAATTATGGGGTGAAGCGTACGCTATGGACGCTGGCAGGATTAAGCCTTGGTTTATTCATCCTATTGCTGTCAACCTTGCTAGGACTAGACGTTATCAGTCGTCAATCGCCTTGGGCTTTAGAAGTAATCAAAACGGTAGGCGCGCTATATCTCATTTATCTGGGTATTCAGTCATGGCGCGATGCTGGTGAGGGCAGCTTGATGAGTGATGCCAAAGAAATGGGCGAGGAGGTCGCGACCGATTATCCGACTACTATGCCATTTATGACTGATGAGAAAACACCGCAGCCGCGCTCACTATCGAGTGCAGCAGTTAAGGTGTCACCAAACAATATGACCTTATTTCGTACCGGCGTTTGGGTGTCACTGTCTAACCCAAAAGCTATATTATTCTTCGCTGCTTTTTTCCCCAAGTTTATCAATTTTACGGCGCCCCTTTGGCCGCAGTATATAATGCTGACTGTTGGCTTGTTTTTAAGCGAAACCATTTGGCAGATCATCTATACGCTTGGCGGAAAGCAATTGGCTGGCTGGCTTGATGTTGGTGAACGTCTGGCTTGGCTTAATCGTGCTTGCGGCGTGATATTTATGTTAATTGCTGCAGCTTTATTGGCTGAAGTGGTTAGTCATTTTATGGTTTAAAGAACACTATGGTCAGTGCGAAATAAAGTCGATACGCTTAATATTAACGTGCAACTGCTATTCATTTTCCTTGCGTGCTGTGTCTACGCTGTTTCGATGTTGCGCAGCTCTCATTGACAAGATGAATCCCAGCTGCACTGCATCGGTTTTAAAGTGATTCAACACTATTAGTTACTCCATAAGATACGGTGATAATCATGACAGCCGCATACAAAAAAGCCGTCCACTATTAATAGCAAACGGCTTTTCTTATCTAAAGTCGTATTACAAACATTGTGTTAGGCCAAAACCTCAACCAACTCACCCTTAACCATATGCGGACTGACAAAGTCAGTAATACGGACGCTAACGAGTTTACCAAGCAGCTCATCCTTTTGCGCTTCCTCAAACGGGAACATCACGGTGCGGGTATTGTCCGCCGTACCTAGCAAGCAATCAGGATGTCGATCCGCTACTTGTTCAACCAAGACGCGAGTGGTGGTACCGACCATTTCACGGGTCTTTTGTAGGGTTGAGTCGATAATCACCTTTTGAAACTCTGCCAAGCGCTCTTTTTTGGTAGTGAAGCTAACATCATCAGGCAGCTCAGCAGCTGGCGTGCCTGGACGCTTGGAATAAATAAAGCTGTACGAGTGATCGAAGTTTAATTCTTTTGCTAAGTTCAAGGTATCTTGGAAGTCCTGATCGGTCTCACCAGGGAAGCCAATAATAAAGTCGCTCGACAAGTGAATATCAGGGCGAATGACTTTTAGCTTGTTAATCTGATCAATATATACATCTATCGTATGATTGCGTTTCATCGCCGCTAAAATAGCATTTGAGCCACTTTGAACTGGCAGGTGTAAGTGCGAGACCAGCTCAGGCAATTGCGCATAAGCATCGATAATATCATCAGTGAACTCGAGCGGGTGGCTAGTGGTATAGCGGATACGTTCCACACCGTCGACGTGCGAGACATAATGCAATAGCTCGGCAAAGCGGCAAATACTACCATCATCTTTTTCGCCGCGATAGCCGTTGACGTTCTGACCTAATAGATTGATTTCGCGTACGCCTTGTTCGGCAAGGTTGTCAATCTCAGCAAGTACATCATCTAATGGACGCGATAACTCTTCACCGCGCGTATATGGCACCACGCAAAATGAGCAATATTTTGAGCAGCCTTCCATGATAGAGACAAAGGCTTTATAGCCTTCGACTTTAGGCTCAGGCAAGAAGTCAAATTTCTCAATGCTAGGAAACGAGATATCGATTGTGCCGATACGGTTTTTGGGCGCGATACCTTTTTGCTCATTAGACTGATCATACAGCTCTGGCAGACGGTGCAAGGTCTGCGGCCCAAATACCATATCGACATACGGCGCGCGCTTTTGGATGTTATCGCCTTCTTGTGAAGCTACGCAGCCGCCAACACCAATGACTAAGTCAGGACGTTTTTCTTTCAATTTACGCCAGCGGCCCAGCTCTGAAAATACTTTTTCTTGCGCTTTTTCGCGAATAGAGCAAGTATTCATCAAGAGCACATCAGCCTCATCGATATCATGAGTGACTTGCATACCGTGCGAATCGCCGAGCACGTCGAGCATTTTGTCAGAGTCATAGACATTCATCTGACAGCCCTGAGTGGTGACAAAGACTTTTTTGACAGGAGCGGCCGCAGAATGGGACTCTTCAAGCGCTGTTGCTGCTTGCGCAGCAAGGGTCGTTTCAGCAGTAGAGCTCGTATCGGTAGTATCGATACGCGGGTCAAATACAGTAACACTCATAACAAGACGTCCATGGTTAAACAGATTGGCAGGCTAAGCGCTGAAGACGAGACGCTGCAGACCAAGCACTAAAGATAAGGCGCGTATTTTATCATAATCAGTCTGTAAAGTGAAAAATAAGCATCAACGAATGTCATTCATCTACCAAATTATTTATAACAGTATCAATCGCTTATCATTTGCTCATCAATGACTCGTTATTGTCTAATGACTCAGAACTGGAGCAAGAGTGCCCGCTTGTCATTATGTATTGTCACTATGTACGGTCACTATGCTTGTCATTGTGTACTGCTGATACGCGCTGCTAGTATGCGTTATAAAAGACGAGCAATATCATTTTGTTGTTACTGGGTACTATCCTGATTAGAGACAAATGGTAAAGTGATTGGTTGAAAGTTAACCAAATATAGTATGATCAATAGTATGATAAGTGCACTTATCGCAGCGCTAAGCATCAAATCGCTATACACAAGCCGCTAATTCACCTGATACTCATTTACTTGATACCAATTTACCTGATACTGAAGAATATAAAGAGAGTCCGTATGACAAAATTGCGCGTTACTCATAACAGCAAAGAAAAAACCACTACTAAGCACACTCTAAATTTACAGTTATTGAAGAGCGTCAAAAACAGTAAGCTGCGAGTGAGTGCGCTGAGCTTAGCGACTGCTATGGGGGCGCTTGGAGTATCACAAGTGGCTTGTGCTGAGCTGACTTGGGGAGACGGCGAGAGCTTTGAGCAAGAAGGCAGCTACTACTCAGGCAACAGCTATCAGCAGGGTAGTAGTGGCGTCGACTATTTTAATGCTGCCGCACAAGCGGAGAATAGAGGCGATATCAGTGCTTTGTTCAACTATGAGCAGCTGATGAGTGGTAGTCTGTTTGCCATGTACCCGACTTATTGGCGAATGAATTTGGATCTCAATTCACAAAGTTCAGCGGCTATCTCGCAGTTTGTACGTCAATACCCAGGCAGTGTGATGGCCGAAAAGCTCGTCGCTGATTTTGCAGAGACCAAAGCCGGCGCTAATGATTATGCTTCCGTCCGTCAAGTGGCTAATCTGATTACTAATGCCGATAGGTCAGAGCGCTGCGCCATTGCCCTTGGGTTCAATAATGGCGGCGATACGATGCGCGCGCTGAGCGAGAAGTCTGACGTTTGGCTAACCACCAAAAAACAGCCTGCGCTATGTGATCAGCTAGCGATGGAGATGAATAATCACGCGCTTATTAGTAATAGCGATCGGGCCTCAAGACTGAAACGTATGCTGCGTGTCGGCAAGACTGGCGATATTATGGCGCTATCCTCACGCTTAGGCACGCCTATTCCTTATTCAGCTTTAAGCGAGATTCAGCTTAATCCTTCCTCGTTTCTTAGCCGATTCACTAAAGAGCCTAACAGTCAAATTAATCAATACCTTTATCTATATGCGATAGGCCGCCTTGCCGATAAGTCTTACCGCGAAGCGGCGATGCAGTTAGATTTTGATATCAAGCAAGACAATCAGCGCCGCGCTCGCTTATTAAACGATGACACGCGCCGCTACGCTTATCGCATTATTGGTGTCAAGCGTATGAACTATAATACCGATGATGGCTTTAATAGTGAGGCGGTAGATTGGTTCCGTAAGAGTCTGGACGATGATTTTAATTTTGAAGAAGCCGAAGATTATGCGATGGCTGCTATTCGTTTTAGTCGCTGGGATGATGTCGCTGAGGCGATCTCTCAGATGGATAGCGAGACCCAAAGATCCAATATATGGCAGTATTGGCTCGCGCGCGCTTATGAGCAATCAAGCGATGCCAATAAGCGTACTACTGCCAAACGTATGTATCAGCAGCTAGCAAAAAGTAATGACTACTACGGGCTAATGGCCAAAGACAAAATCGGCCAGCGCTTCGATGCCAGCCGTTTGGGCGGCAATAACTTGCCTAATATTAGCAGCGCTGATCGCGCACGCGTGATGCAAGAGCCAAGTTTTGCACGCGCTTTTGCACTGTATAATTCAGACGCCAATCGCTCGTTTGCCAATCGCGAATGGAACTGGGCGGTCAAGCAGGCTCGTGACAAGCGTGATGATAGTCTGATCATTGCCGCGGCGCGCGTAGCGCATGATATGGGCTGGCTCGATCGCGCGATTTATGCCATA
>Ga0208832_100214_pt1 | contig 11927 bp, 8 predicted proteins | sample DeeseametaMP2158_FD_184175 | JGI IMG/M metagenome (GOLD analysis project Ga0208832, IMG submission 184175) | Marine microbial communities from the Deep Pacific Ocean - MP2158 (SPAdes) | ecosystem: Environmental > Aquatic > Marine > Oceanic | place: Southwest of Acapulco, Mexico, North Pacific...
CGCAGTGACAAGCGTCTACAGCCTTCAGTTGCCAATAAACTACAAGAATGGTTCGATGCCGGTCTTGCCAGCTGGGATATCTCGAGGGATGCGCCCTACTTTGGCTTTAAGATACCAGACACCCCTGAGGGCGAGCCGGATAAATACTTTTATGTCTGGCTGGATGCGCCTGTCGGCTATATGGCAAGCTTTCAAAACCTGTGTGATCAGCGCGCAGGCACGGACAACGCGCTCGACTTTGATCGCTACTGGGCGGCTGAGAATGAACATAAAACTGAAGTTTATCATTTCATTGGTAAAGACATCGTTTATTTCCATGCTCTATTTTGGCCGGCGATGCTTGCGGGTAGCGAATTCCGCACGCCCACTGGCGTCTTTGCTCATGGCTTCTTGATGGTCAATGGCGAGAAGATGAGTAAGTCGCGTGGTACTTTTATTAAGGCTGAGACTTATGCAGAGCACTTACACCCTGAGTACCTGCGCTATTATTTTGCCAGTAAACTATCAGATAAAGTCGAAGATATTAACCTAGATCTTGAAGACTTTATGCAAAAGGTCAACTCTGACTTAGTCGGCAAAGTGGTCAATATCGCCAGCCGTAGCGCCGGATTTATTGTCAAAAAATATGATGGCATGCTCACTGAGGTTTGCGCGGAGCCTAAACTACTAGAAGACATCACTAAGACTGGTGATGAGATCGCTACCGCTTACGAGAACCGCGAGTTTAGCCGTGCTATGCGTCTGGTCATGCAGTGCGCGGATAAAGCCAACGAGTACATCGACGAGAAAAAGCCTTGGGCGCTTGCCAAGCAGGAGGGCACTGAGCAAGAAGTACAAGACGTCTGTTCAGTAGCGATTAATATCTTCCGTCAATTGATGGTGTATCTGGCTCCGGTATTGCCTGAGCTAACCCATAACGCCAAAGCGTTTTTGAATATCGATGATTTGAGCTTTCATAGCCGTAACGAGTGGCTGCTCGGTCATCAGATTAATAAGTTCAAGCCGCTGATGCAGCGTATCGAAGAAAAAGATGTCACTGCGATGATTGAAGCCTCAAAAGCGTCATTGGGCGAATCAAAAGAGGAACCAGCTGCAACTGATAAAGAGGACAACAGCGCTGAGCAAGCCGACTATATAGGTATCGAGGATTTTAGCAAAGTTGAGATGAAAGTCGCGCACGTTTTAGAATGCAGCCACGTCGAAGGCGCAGACAAGCTTTTGCAGTTTACGCTCGATGTCGGCGAAGACAAGCCGCGCAATGTGTTTAGCGGTATTCGTAAGTTTTATGAGCCTGAGCAGTTGACCGGTAAAAAGGTGATATGCGTGACGAATCTTGCGCCGCGTAAGATGAAGTTTGGCATCTCAGAAGGCATGGTGCTCTCTACTGGCAATCCTAAGACTCAGCTCACGGTCGTGACTTTGCCTGATGCTTGTGTGGTTGGTGATTTGCTCGCTTAGTTTTATATTTACAAGCTCATATACATTGAGTCTTATAAACCCTAAGTCTAAAAAGGTGCCTAGCTTGGCACCTTTTTAGACTTAGGATTCAACCTTAGCGCTAAGTCTTTTGAAAATTTTAAAACTCAATCGTATTGAGTGATAAAATCATTAAAACATCTGACTTGCCGAATGATAATTTTAGCGGTTTTTTGAACTTATAAAACTTATCCGCTAATTTTTTATTGCGAATCGTTACATTATTGTCATAATATAACCAATTATATTTATGAATCCTCTATTTTATCTCAGTCAGCTGCAGGCGCGCACCGAAAGTGGCGCTATGGTTAAGTGGACGAGCTGACTTGCATTTTCCAACCGAAGAGTTAATTTGATAATGACTATTGCTACCCCTCTACGCCTAAGCCTATGCGGAGCTGCTCTCAGTGCCATCAGTATATTTGGCTTAGTAGGTTGCTCAAACTCGGCTACTGAAACCACCACTGATGATGCGGCTACTGGTAGCGAAAAACCAGCCAAGACTCTCGCTATTACCCAAATCGTCGAGCATCCATCTCTCGATGAGATCAGACGCGGGCTTATAGAAGAGCTGGCAGATAACGGCTACGTAAAAGGCGAAAACCTAACGGTGAATTTTCAAAGCGCGCAAGGTAATCTAGCCACCGCAGGACAGATTGCCAAACAGTTCGCCGGTGACCTGCCAGACGCTATCGTCGCTATCTCAACGCCCTCTGCACAGTCTATTGTCGCTTCCACGACTCAGGTTCCTGTCATTTATACCGCTATCTCTGATCCATTAGCTGCCAAGCTTATCGATGAAAACGGTGTCCCTGCGCAGTCTAATGTCACAGGCTTGTCAAGCCAGCTGCCTATTGAGCCACAGTTAGATCTCATTCAGAAAGTTGCGCCTAATGCCAAAACTATTGGCTATGTTTATAGTCCTGGTGAGGCCAACTCAGTCACTGTGCTCAATCAGCTCAAAGCAGCGGCTCCTGCGCGCGGACTCGAAATTTTGGATCTGACTGCTAACCGCCCAACCGATGTGGCGATGGCGACTCGTAGCCTAGATGGTCGCGCCGATGTCATCTATACCTCGCTTGATAATAATGTCGTCTCAGCCTTTGAGGCGATGGCAAGCGCGGCGAACGAGCTCAAAATCCCAGTCATCGCCTCTGATGAATTCAGCGTTAGACGCGGCGCCACTGCCGCGCTTGGGGTCAATGATTATGACTTTGGCCGCGTCACAGGTGAGATGGTTTACCGAGTATTGAACGATGAAGCGGTCGCGACAGTTAAACCTCAAGTGATGAATGATCTGACTTTATATGTCAGTCCTAAACATGCACAAGCGCAAGGCGTGACTTTATCTGACGAAGTACTAAAAGACGCTATCAACGTCGATGACCAGTAAGCCTAGGACGTTGGCGATAAAAGATTAATTGAAGCATTATTAAAATGAGTATAGGAATTAGCAAAGGATTTGCTAATAACTACTGATTATGACCCTATCTTCCTTTACTGGTTGTATGGACACATTTTTATCTTTAGGAGTAAGACCTATGTTGTATCAGAAACGAGCTAGCCGTTTTAACTTTACCAAAGCTTTAATGCTAGGCGGCGTTTGTACCGCTATTTTGACCGGCTGTAATCAATCGCCAACTGATGACCCTGACACTATCGATGGTGCCGCTGGTGGTGAAGTGGCCACAGAGACGAAATCGGTCGCTATTACTGCTATCGTTGAGCATCCAGCGCTAGATGATGTACGTAAAGGCGTGGTTGATGAGCTGGCCGAACAAGGCTTTAACGACGGTGAAAACTTGACGCTAAACTTCCAAAGCGCGCAAGGTAATACCGCCACTGCTGGCCAGATTGCCAAGCAGTTCGTTGCTGATGAAGCCGACGTCATTGTCGCTATCGGTACACCATCAGCGCAGTCTGTAGCGGCGGCGACTAGCACGATTCCGCTAGTATTCTCGGCGGTAACCGATCCTGTTGAGGCTAAGCTTGTTACTACGCTTGATGGCTCAGGTACTAACGTTACAGGCGGCTCTGATGCGCTCCCTTATGAGCCGCAAATCGAGCTGATGCGCCAAATTATCCCAAGCCTAAAAAATGTCGGCTACGTCTATAGCCCAGGTGAGGTCAACTCGACCATTACGCTCAAAAACCTAAAAGAAAAGCTCTCACCGATGGGCATTAATGTCCTAGAAGCACCTGCAGCTCGTAGTAATGATATCGCTATGGCAGCTCGTAGCCTAGAAGGTAAGGTCGATATGATCTACACCTCAACCGATAATAACGTGGTTTCAGCTTATGAAGCGCTTTATCAAGTCGCTAAAGAAAGTAAGATCCCACTTATTGCCTCGGACACGAGCTCCGTTGCGCGCGGCGCTATCGCAGCCTTAGGCGTTGATTACTATAGCTTAGGCCGCGAAACCGGTAAAATCGTTGTCAATATCTTAAATGGTGAAAACCCAGGCGCTATTCCGGTTTATACCCCGCAAAACTTAAACCTACATGTCAGCCCAAAAAATGCTGAAGAGCAAGGTATTACTTTGCCGCAAGCGGTTATCGATGACGCAGAAGAAGTGGTAGAATAAGCTTATTTTGCTGCTCGCTAAGCTTAGAGACAGCCCAGCTATCCCTTTATAGACTGGGCTTGTTTTTTGATGCTATTATTTTGCTACTTTCTATTTTATTGCTGCTGCTGATAACGCTATAAAATAAAAGCCTGTTATCTCTTAGCGAATACACGCTTTGGTTCACCCTAATCGCAGATTGCATAATCTGTTTAACCCACCGCTTAGTCGCTGCTAATGTTAGGTAGCACTTGGTTATGACTTACTGATTACTTATGTCTTTAATTGCTTTTTTTGGTGCGCTTGAGAGTGGTCTAATCTACGGTCTTGTCGCCCTAGGCGTCTTAATATCCTTTCGAACCTTAGACTTTCCTGACTTGACCGCTGATGGTAGTTTTCCTCTAGGCGGTGCGGTTGCTGGGGTCTCTATCGTTGCTGGGGTTAACCCTTGGCTCGCTTGCGCCTTTGGTATGCTCGCAGGTTCAGTTGCAGGCGTAGTCACCGCTTGGTTGCATGTTAAGCTTGGTATCTTGCAGCTACTGGCCAGTATCCTTGTGATGGTGGCGCTGTATTCTGTCAATCTGCGTATCATGGGCGCGCCTAACCTGCCACTCTTAGGTGAGACCACTGTCTTTAGCTCACTGGTCACTAACGATAATGGCTTTTGGATGCGCTGCTTGATTATCGGCGCTGTGGTGATACTGGCTAAGCTATTTTTGGACTGGTTTTATAGTACTGAGTCTGGTCTATCGATGCGTGCAACAGGCTCTAACCTGCGTATGGCGCAAGCGCAAGGCATCAATACCTCATGGATGACTATTATCGGTATGGCGATCTCTAACGGTCTGATTGCGCTAGCCGGAGCGCTCTTTGTTCAGACGCAGGGCGGCGCGGATATCTCTATCGGTATCGGTACCATTGTCATCGGTCTGGCGGCAGTCATCATTGGTGAGACCATTATTCCTGCTAAGCGTATTTGGCTTATTACTTTAGCAGTCATTATTGGCGCGGTGCTCTACAAGCTATTTATCCAAGTGGCCTTGTCGAGCGATACGCTACGTAGTATAGGTTTTGGGCCGCAAGATTTGAACTTGATTACAGCACTGTTGGTCGTGCTAGCATTAGTACTGCCTAAGGCAAAAACCAAGTTTTTATCGCGTAGAGTCAGAGCTTAAAGCGAGCAGACTATAAACCTAGCAATATAGGCACTTACGATTATGATGCAAGCCAATGATTTACGCCTGACTTTTAACCCAGGCACCCCTATCGAAAACCCTGCTCTTCGCGGGATCAATCTCAATATCGCAGATGGCGAGTTTGTCACAGTCATCGGGACTAATGGCGCGGGCAAATCGACTTTTTTGAATGCAGTTAGTGGTACGACGCGCGTCGATAGTGGTTCGATTTTATTGAACGGTATCGATGTCACCAAAAAGTCAGCCCATCAGCGCGCGCACTGGGTAGCACGTGTGTTTCAAGATCCGATGGCGGGTACTTGTGAAGCGCTGACTATCGAAGAGAACATGGCCCTAGCTTATAAGCGCGGCGGCAAACGTGGTTTGAGCTTCGCTTTAAATCACAATAACCGCGAGCTGTTTCGCGAAAAGCTATCGGTATTGAAATTAGGGCTTGAGAATCGACTTACCGATCGCATGGGACTATTATCAGGTGGTCAACGTCAAGCGGTCAGCTTGCTTATGGCTTCCCTGCAACCTTCCAAAATCCTATTACTCGATGAGCATACCGCAGCGCTCGATCCAAAAACGGCCGCTTTCGTCTTAGAGCTGACCGATAAAATTGTCACCGATAATAATTTGACAACCATGATGGTCACCCATTCTATGCAGCAAGCCCTCGCCCACGGTACGCGCACCGTCATGCTGCATCAAGGTCAAGTGGTATTAGATGTGGCAGGCGAAAAGCGTCAAGGCATGACAGTACATGATTTACTCGATATGTTTGAGCGCACCCGCGGTGAAAAGATTGATGATGATAGCCTGATTTTGAGTTAATAGGCTCTCGTTTAGACAGTAAGTGTTTTTTTAATGACTGGCCGACTGCTAAAAAACCCAAAAATGCGCGTTATTAAAAATAACTTCTGCTAAAAACCAATAAACGCTCTCACCGATAAAACAAAACCGTCCAACATTTGGGGGTCAGTTCACTTTGCTCATGAGTTAGGTGATGATTTTAATCTCATAACTTTGTGGCAAAATAACGCGCAGCAGCAGTTTGTCACTCATATAAATGACAGACATTACCGCGCTATCGTCATCGAAAACGAGCAAGCGCTATCGCTTATCGCGCTGCCTATCGATGTTCATCATCAGTACTTGGTGCAGTTTAACCGTCAGCTAAGCCTGATCTTATTTGTCATTACCCTGCTGCTAGTGTCTATTACCGCGCTGAGCGTCTATTGGGGCTTTGCGCCATTGGCAACGATCGTGCAAAAGATGAAAGGTATCAATCCTGAGCGCTTGGATGAGCGGCTGACGGTCAGCGATATGCCATTAGAGCTGCGTCCGTTGGCTCAGTCGTATAATCTGATGCTGGCAAAGCTTGAGAGTAATTTTGATTCTTTATCGCGCTTCTCGGACAACATCGCCCACGAGCTACGTACGCCACTTGCGACGCTCACCACCCAAACCCAAGTCATGCTAAGTAAACCTAGAAGCCTTGAGGAATATACCGAGCAGCTCCATCATCAGCATCACACCCTCGCGCAATTATCGAGTCTGATTAATAACATGCTGCTGCTTGCCAAAACTCAAAAGGGGCTAAGTGATTCGCAGCGGCAACCTGTCGATAGTGAGGTGCTATTAACTAAGCTTATCGACTACTTCGAGCTCATAGCAGAGGAGCGCGATATCAGTTTTGAAAAAAGTGGCGCGTTTGGCTTGCTATTAGGGGACAACAGCTTACTACAACGACTATTTGCCAACCTGCTCTCCAATGCCATCTATTATGCTGCGAGCAATAGCGTCATCGAGATTCAGTCTGTGACTACATCTAAAATGGCAACTATCACTATCACCAATCAATTGCCTGAGCCGTTAGCGCAAAAGGAGGCGGATAAGCTCTTTGAGCGTTTTTACCGTTATGATAAAGCCGATCAGCATCAAGCAGGTGCAGGTTTAGGTCTATCTATCGTGCAAGCGATTGCCAAAGCTCACAGTGGCACAGTGAGTATTCGTATCAAAGACGAGTATTATTTTGAGGTCACGGTCGAGTTGCCAAGCTTGAGATGATATCTTTTACTGTTTTTTATCAAGGCGTGTCGCACAGGTTTTGGTCACCTTTTGGTCACCGAGCGGTTGGTCACTTACTTTCAAAAGATAGAGCGCATGCGCAAAGACTTATTACTCATGCACTATTAAAGAATAGAGCACTTTATAAAGATGAATATAGCAAAAGCAGCCAACCTTTATAAGTAAAGGCATGAAGAGGAAATACAGACACAAAAAAACCCCAAACAAAGTTATGTTTGAGGCGAAACTTGCTTAAACTTGAGAGTTTAAATTCGTTTTAAATATGGCGCAGCGGACGGGACTCGAACCCGCGACCCCCGGCGTGACAGGCCGGTATTCTAACCAACTGAACTACCGCTGCTTAGGTCGTCTTAGCATCTTGCCTTTATAAAAGCCCACTTGCTAATAAGTGGTGGGTGATGACGGATTCGAACCGCCGACATTCTGCGTGTAAGGCAGACGCTCTACCAACTGAGCTAATCACCCTGAAGAGCGTATAAAAAAGCATTGCTTTTTTAGCTCTGCAAGAGAAATCCTTTAAATAGGATTTCTAAAAGTTCTATACTTGCGATAAAATCTCTAATTGCACTGCAATTTTAGCTTCGCAAGAGAATTCTCCTTAAAGGGAAAATTCTAGAAACCTTAACTCAAAACTGAGTTTAAGATTTCTTATATCCAGCTAATCAAGACTGTCACCTCTTAATTAACCTCTAACAGCTCAGAACCAATAAAGCCCCTTGCTGTGGGTGTGTATTATATAGATTTAGTGATGCCTGTCAAACAGTTTTCACCATTTTTAGTAAATTTTTTTACTTTTTATAGTGACTTACTAGCAAGCAGCTGTTTTTATTAGCTTTATATTCAAAAAATATTTAGATAATTTGTTTCCTGCTTACTAGCTACCTCGTCTTAGTAATAGAAATTTATTTAGCAGCGGCCAGCGCTTTTTCAATATCAGCTTTAAGAGCCTCAGGCTTAGTGGTTGGTGCATAACGCTCAAGCACTTGCCCATCGCTACCTATCAAAAACTTAGTAAAGTTCCATTTGATACCATCAGTGAGCAGGCCACCTTTTTGCTCTTTAAGCCACTTAAAAATTGGATGGGCATCGCTACCATTGACATCGACTTTGGCCATCATCGGGAAGCTGACGCCGTAGTTTTTTTGACAAAAAGCGCCGATCTCTTCGTTACTACCGGGGTCTTGTCCGCCAAACTGATTACACGGAAAGCCAATGATGGTTAAGCCTTGGTCTTTATACTGCTCATTTAGGACTTCAAGCCCCTCAAACTGCGGGGTAAAACCACATTTGCTCGCGGTATTAACCACTAGCAGCACTTGCCCCTCAAAGTCAGCAAAAGACTGCTCTGTGCCATCCATACGCTCAGCCGTAAAATCATAAATCGTACTCATTATTCATCCTTAATTAAATTGTCTTTTATTACGCTTCACCTATTTATAAAAAGACCTACTGATAAAAAATAAGGGAGCCTTATTAGCTCCCCTACTATATCTTAAAGCCTGCGTGATAAGTAGCTCATACTGAATACCGCTTAATCTTCCGCTCTATCCAAATCAATAGACACCGAGTTGATGCAATAGCGCATGCCAGTGGTCTCACGCGGCCCGTCAGGGAACACATGGCCTAAATGCGCGTCACAATTGCTACAAGTCACTTCAGTACGGCGCATACCTAAAGAGTCGTCAACGTGCTCGTCGATAGCAGCATTATCGATACCTTGATCAAAACTTGGCCAACCGCAGCCAGCATCGAACTTGCTCTCTGAATCAAACAATTTGGCACCGCAAGCTTTACAGCGATAGACACCTTTATCATTGACGTCATTATAGACGCCAGTGAAAGGACGTTCGGTGCCCTTCTCGCGGATGACATGATACTCATCAGCACTTAAACGCTGTTTCCAGTCGTCTTCGGTTAACTGAGCGATCTCTTCTTTGGTAAGTTGGCTGTCTTGCATAGTCATTCCTTATTCTTGGTCTCTAGATTAAAAGTCTCTAGATTAAAAGTCGCTTGATTAAAATTTTGAGTCTTCAAAACTTTCTGCCCTATAAGATATGATGTTTATCACTCATTATTCAATGTATGGCTAGCCGCAATTACTAAAATCACACGTTAAAATTCGCTTATATTTTTGTAAGTATACAAACTACTTTTGCTTTGATTGATACTTACAACGAATCTTAAGTATTTGATATTAATTAATTTTATAAAGCACAGCTCTTTAAGCTTACGTAAGGGAGTAGAATCAAATCATAAATTGCAAGAATAACTTGCATCAACTTAGTATAGGCGACTTGCATTATTATTTTTAATGCAATAATATCTTGCACTAAGGTGTTTTATAAATTGTTCACAAGCTGAGGGCAAAACCATTATGAGTAAAATCCAAGCTGACTCCGCTCAAGACCAGCGCTTAGCACAAGCTGAGAGACTAGTACAACTTCGCCGTGACAAAGGTCTGACCGCCGAGCAATTAGCACAGGCGATGACCAAAGCGGGCGCTAAAGTCAGTCGCGGCGCTATCTCTAACTGGGAGCGCGGTATTAACGGTATTGTCTCATCCAAGCTGCCTACGCTTGCTCATATTTTAGGTTGCACAGAAGGGTATCTGCTTCGTGGCGATAGTGCTCATAAGACTTCTAGCAACAACAATATCAATAATAATACTATCCGCCAAAGTTCGAGTAAATCAGCGGCTACACCTCTACCTACTTCCTCAGCAGACACCAACCAAAACCCTAGATCCTCAAGCACTTATCTTAACAACACGGCTGATACTACTGTATATCAAGTCAAGGATGGTACTACTATGACCGAGCTCAAAAAATCTGAAAAACTACAAAACGTTTGCTATGACATTCGTGGCCCTTTATTAAAAACGGCTAATAAAATGGAAGCCGAAGGTCAACGCATTCTCAAACTCAACGTCGGTAACCCTGCCCCCTTTGGCTTAGAAGCGCCGCATGAGATCTTGCGTGATGTGGCAATGAATCTGCCAGAAGCGACAGGGTACTCAGACTCACAGGGGATATTTTCGGCGCGTAAAGCGGTGCTGCAGTATTATCAGTCAAAAGGTTTGCTATCGGCAGTCGATGTACGTGATGTCTATCTAGGCAATGGGGTCTCAGAGCTGATTGTGATGACGATGCAGGCGCTGATGAATGATGGCGACGAGGTCCTCATCCCAATGCCTGACTATCCGCTATGGACAGCAGCAACTAACCTCTCAGGCGGTACTGCAGTACACTATCGCTGTAATGAAGATGACAACTGGCAGCCTGATATCGAAGATATTAAGTCCAAAATCACCAGCAAAACCAAAGGCATCGTCGTTATCAACCCGAATAACCCAACGGGGGCGCTATACTCTGATGAGAACTTGAAACAGATAATCGAAGTGGCTAAAGAGCATAATTTAATTATTATGGCGGATGAGATTTATGATCGAGTCTTATACGATGATGTCGAGCATAAGCCTATGAGCACGCTTACCGACGAGGTGTTAGTCCTATCTTATAATGGCTTGTCAAAATCGCACCGTATCGCAGGTTTTCGCGCCGGCTGGATGATGGTGTCTGGTAAAAAACAGCATGCCACCGACTTTATCGAAGGCTTAGATATGCTCGCCTCTATGCGTCTGTGCTCAAACGTACAAGGACAGTATGCCATTCAAACAGCGATGGGCGGCTATCAAAGCATGAAAGAGCTGACCTCAGAGAAGGGCCGTTTATTTAAGCAGCGCGAAATGGCTATATCGCGTCTCAATGCGATACCTGGTATCTCTTGCACTATGCCGCAAGGGGCGTTTTATTGCTTTCCTAAGATGGACCCTGAGATCTATCCTATCAAAGACGATATGGAGTTTATGATGGATCTGTTGATTGATGAAAAGGTGCTGATGGTACAAGGTACTGGTTTTAATTGGGATACGCCTGATCATTTTCGCTTAGTATTCTTACCTAATCTACATGATTTAGAGAACGCTATGGATCGCCTAGATCGCTTCTTTGCCAAAAAACGCCAGCAGTTCGGTACAGACCAGCAGTTTGATCCAGACAAGACAGATAATCAAGCGGCTGGCAATCAAGCTCTTGAGGTTTAAGTGAGTGACAAGAGCACTACATTAAACCCCATCCACACTTTGTAATAGTAAAAAAGCTTATCGATGATAACCGATAAGCTTTTTTGGTTTTTTATAGTTGGTATTTTACTAACTAAAGATTTGATTCAGTACTAAGAAGCTAATAGCCGACAGCGTGGCGGCGACGGGTAAAGTGATAACCCACGCCAGTCCAATAGGCTTCATCAGCGCCCAATTGGTGTCTCTGTTGACAATACCAATCCCCAATACCGCACCGACCAACGTATGCGTACTCGATACGGGCAGACCCATGGTCGAGGCGCCCATCACGACGGCAGCGGCGGCCAACTCTGCCGAAAAGCCAGAAGCGGGATGCATTTTGGCAAGGTTAGTACCAACCGTTTGAATGACTTCTTTACCGATGAACCAAAGACCGACAATGAGCGCAACCCCAAAGGTGAGCATCACAGGCGATGGCACTGCCGCTTCTGAGGAGATCGCATTCGTACGGATCACATCCATAATCGCGGCAAAAGG
>Ga0208832_100218_pt1 | contig 11861 bp, 9 predicted proteins | sample DeeseametaMP2158_FD_184175 | JGI IMG/M metagenome (GOLD analysis project Ga0208832, IMG submission 184175) | Marine microbial communities from the Deep Pacific Ocean - MP2158 (SPAdes) | ecosystem: Environmental > Aquatic > Marine > Oceanic | place: Southwest of Acapulco, Mexico, North Pacific...
TGCAGGCAGGTTGGGGCTTTGGTGGTCATACGCTACCAACTGAGCTTGACAAGCTGCAGCAATCATCGCAAGACAATAGCGTCAATATGCCTTTACTGCAGTCAGTACTGCACATCAATGATGACCAAAAAGAGCTGATTTTCCGCAAATTCTGGCAGCATTATGATGGCTTTATAGATAACAAAACCGTGATGATTTGGGGCGGTAGCTATAAGTCAGGCTCAGGGCGTACCACAGGCTCAGCTATCCATCCGCTACTGGCGCTACTATGGTCTTATAACATTAAAACCTTAGTCTATAGTGATAAAGCCAAAAGCTCGCTTGCCAAGGACTATGGGCAGCAGCCACTGCTACAACTGCTTGATAGTCCTTATGAGCAGCTCGCTTACGCGCAGGCGATTTTTATTATTAGCCTATCGCCGCAGCACCAGCTAGACATCGCGCAGCTCAACCAATTCGCTATGCCGATATTTGATGCACAAAATGCTTTATCACGCCCGCAAATAAACGCGCTTGTCGGCGCTTATGCAGGTATTGGGCGTGCAAAATAAGGCCACAAAGCTATCCCAATTGTAAATGAAGCATTTGGTTGGCGTAGGCTGGGTTTTACTCCAGCCTACAAACTAGAAACACAGATTGTATGACTCTATCTTTTCGCATGAACGTTGCCTAATCCGTTATAGTCAATCAATATTAAAAGTGGTACAAGGCAGACGAGTGCAAGTACTACAGTAGTAGTAGGCTAAACGAGTCTAACGCTGTAACACTTTAATAGTGGTTCGACTATATTAAGCCGGAACCGCTCCTTGCTGAGCTAGCCAGTCCTCAATCTCATTGATTTTGGCTTTCAGTAAGTCTTTATCGCCACGAGTCTCTATATTGAGCCGAATGAGCGGCTCAGTATTAGAAGCCCGCAAATTAAAACGCCAATCGCCAAAGTCAAGACTAAGCCCATCTAGAGTAGATTTACTGGGTTTTTCATCTGCAAATCTACTTTCTATATTCTCAATAATCGCCTGCGCATCCTGCGTGGTTAAGCGAAAATTCAGCTCGCCTGAGCTTGGATAAGCGCTGATGTAGCCGTTGACGAGTTCTGATAAGCTTTTACCCGTAATTGATAACAGCTCAATGGTCAACAGCCACGGAATCATACCGCTATCGCAATAAAAGAAATCGCGGAAATAATGATGCGCTGACATCTCGCCGCCATAAACCGCTCCGGACTCACGCATGACTTGCTTGATAAAAGAGTGCCCTGACTTACTGATCACTGCCTTGCCACCGAGATCGTCAATCACCGCTTCGGTGTTATAAATAACGCGAGGATCATAAACGATGGACTCATTTGGGTACTTATTAAGAAAGGCCTGCGCGAGCATACCGACCACATAACTACCATCAACAAACTCGCCGGTCTCATCGAATAAGAAGCAACGATCAAAATCACCGTCAAAGGCAATGCCTACATTAGCCTTATTGTCTAATACCGCTTGGCGAGTGGACTCTCTGTTGGCTAAGATCATTGGATTAGGAATACCATTAGGGAAGCTGCCGTCAGGCTTGTGGTGCAGTTTGATGATCTCAATAGGCGCGTCAGCTTGCACGAGTTTATCAATCAGTAAATCAACGACGGGACCGGCGCTACCATTACCTGAATTAATCACTATTTTTAACGGCTTTAGCTTGTCGATATCGATAAAGCCAATCACGTGATCGATGTAAGCGCTTTTATCCGTTAGTATTGCCAATTCGCCTTTTTGCTTGATCGCAGTAAAGTCACCCGACTCAGCCAAGGCTTGAATCTCAGCTAAGCCATCGTCCGCACTTATGGGTTTTGAGTGCTCCTTAACCAGCTTTAGACCATTGTAGTTAATTGGATTATGACTCGCGGTGACTTCGATACCGCCTAACGCTTGGTAATGGCTAGTAGCAAAATACACCTCTTCGGTGCCGGTCATTCCTAAATCGATAATATCAACACCGGCATCCAATATACCGGCGATAGTCGCTTGTTTTAGGGCTTCGCTGGAGTCGCGGATGTCGCAGCCTATGACCACTGCTTTTTTTAATGTTTCTAACTCAGCGTCATCATCAATACGCTGCGATAAAATTTGCGCGAAGGCGCGACCAATGCGGTAGGCTATGTCTTCATCGAGAGTCACGCCAAGCTCGCCGCGAATATCGTAGGCTTTAAACGAGCCGATAGTGATGGGATCGAAGGTAGTCGTAGGCTGGTAGCTGGTAGTATTGACAGTAGACATAAAACAGATATTCCTAGGCTTAAAAGTGAAAAGCATTGTTATTCTTCAATAAGCATTCAATGGTACACTAACTTGTAAGCGGCTTTAAGTAATTAGTGTTAAACGATAAAAATAAGAGTGACTATGGTTATGACTATCGATGATAATAATTCACAAGTTAATGAATATCAGACTAAAACCTTACCACCGCAGCCGGTAAAAGACACACCCACTGCCACCGGTGAATTAGGCGATTTACTGGCTTTAATGGCACGGCTGCGGCGCGATTGTCCTTGGGATAAAAAGCAAACCAATCACAGCCTGATCCCTTATGCGATAGAGGAAGCGTACGAGCTTGGCGCGGCGGTGCAGACTGATGACGATGAGGATATCAAAGGCGAGCTTGGCGATGTGTTATTGCAAGTGATTTTTCACTGTCAGCTTTATGCGGAGCAAGGGCGTTTTGATATGAGTGACGTGATTACCACTTTGCAACAGAAGTTAATTCGTCGTCATCCGCATGTGTTTGAAGCGGAGAGTCTTAAAGACGAGGCTGCGGTAAAAGCGCGCTGGGATGAGATAAAGGCGGAGGAGCGGCGAGTCGACGAAGCGCGGGGCAAACCGCGTCGGCGTTTGGATGCGACGAAGGCAGGTAGTGCGCTGATGCAAGCGCAGTCAGTACAAAGCCAAGCGTCAAAGTTAGGCTTTGATTGGGAAGGAGTGGCAGGCGCGTTTGAAAAGCTAGAAGAAGAGATCGATGAATTAAAAACTGAAATTACCGGCAAGTCCAAGGCTGAGATAAAAGCCAATAGTAGTGATATTGAAAAAGAGCTTGGTGATTGTGTCTTTGCCTTAGTCAATGTTGCGCGTAAGCTCAATCTTGATGCAGAAGCGGCGACTTTAACTTGCGTTCATAAATTTAAGTCGCGCTTTGGTTATATCGAAGATCAGCTGCAAGCTTGTGGTAAAAGCTTGGAAGAGAGCGATATCGATGAGATGGATGCACTTTGGGAGTCCGCCAAACAACATGAACGCGCTTTATAAGCTTATCAACTATCGAGGTGTGCAAAACCATAATAAACGCTCACGCCTTGGGTCAAGTGCTATTTTGTCTGTTTTAATCCTATGCTTTATGATAATTAAGGTGCAAGCAGCGGTTTGTTATGCAGATCCAAAGCAGGCTTATGAGTATCTATTAGCGCAAGAGAATTATGAGACGCAAGCGCGTGAGCAGGCCGTAGTCGATATCAATAGTGCTAGCGAGGGCGAGCTGGTAACGCTTGACGGTATTGGTAGCAGTAAAGCGCAAGCCATTATTCTGTATCGTGAGATGTTTGGCCCGTTTACAAGCGTTGATGAGCTAGAGAAAGTAAAAGGTATCGGCGCTAAAACCATAGCAAACAACCGAGCGCGCATGCGGGTGCAGCATTAGGCGTTAAATCATTTTTTAATTCGGCAGTTCAGTCAAAAGCGCTACGCCTTGAGTACTTGCCAAAATCTCTGCCAAAAACTAGCTATATTAATAAAGTAGCTCTGTTATTTGCTATCGGTTATAAGTTTTTTAGCAAATCGGCTGTAAGTAAATGTCATAATACAACAATCAAGCCTAAAATTTGTTAAACTAACCGATGTGTTTGCCTGATAAACGCTGTGTTTATCGGGAACGACAGAATACCGGCGAGGAGTAGATGCATGGCCGAGCGTGCCGCCAAGCAGTTAGAACTGAATAAATCTGAATTACCCAATTCCATTACCGAAGTTATTGCCACTTTATCGCGAGCTGGGTTTGATGCCTATATTGTCGGCGGCGGGGTGCGTGATACTTTATTAGGGCTTGCGCCCAAAGATTTTGATGCGGTTACCGATGCCAAGCCGTACGAGATAAAAGATGTCTTTGGCAAGCGCTGCCGCATTATCGGTCGCCGCTTTCAGCTAGCGCATGTTTATTCGGGCCGTGAGCTCATTGAGGTGGCCACTTTTCGTGGCCCGCCCAATAATAAAGCAAGTACCAATCAAGACGGTATGATTTTGCGTGACAATGTTTGGGGCGATATCAAGCAAGATTTTGCCCGTCGCGATTTTTCAATTAATGCGCTGTATTATCAACCGCTAAAAGGCGTAGTCCATGATTTTTGCGGTGCGCTTGAAGATATTGACAATAAAATCATTCGCTTGTTAGGTCACGCGCCTATTCGCATCGAAGAAGATCCTGTGCGCTTGCTACGGGCGCTACGTTTTAAGGCCAAATTAGGCTTTGAGTTTGACAAAGAGCTCTCCGAGCAGTTCCACGAAAGTAATTGGGCACTGCTTGAGCAAATCTCGCCGCACCGTCTCTATGACGAGACGCAAAAGATGTTTACTGGCGGCTATCTAGTACCGCTATTGCCGCTTTTATTCGAATATGGTGCTATCGATAACCTGTTTATCTATCCGCCTGCAGAGCCAAGTCCATTAGTACAACAAGTCGCTATCAACACTGATAAGCGTATTGCTGCTGGTAAGAGTATCAACCCTGCCTTCTTCTACGCCGCTTTATTGTGGGAGAATTACCTGCATCAGCTAGAAAAAGCCAAAAACCGTAATATGCCTTTTGGCGATGCGCAGCTACATGCCGCAGGTAAAGTGATCGATCGTCAGCGCATCAAGACTGCCATTCCGAAGTTCGCTGAACAATTTATCCGTGATATTTGGATTTTGCAGCCGAAGCTGGCGGCGCCGCGTAACAAGCAGATTGAACAATTGGCTGAGCATCCGCGCTTTCGTGCGGGTTTTGACTTTTTATTACTACGTGAGCAGTGCGGCGATAGCGAGCATCCGTTATCCGAGTCTACCAATGGCATGGGTGAGTGGTGGCAGACTTATCAAACCTTGTCCGAGAGAGACAAGCAGCAAGCCATCGCTGATTTTGATGAAAATATCCGCCGCGGCGCTTACAAAAAAGGTCAACGTGGACGCGGGCGTAATCGTCAAAAGCAAAACGATACTACCCAAGCGACTGCTCACAGCAATCCCGACCAAGTCAAAGTCAGTCGAAGTCATAATAATCAATCGGCAAATGATACTGCCAATGTACCTTCGCGTCGTCGCCGCCGCAATAGTGATAAAACGGGCACTCAGAATAAGGCTCAGCAAGGCGCTAGCCCTGAGCAGCTGCAACAAGATAGTCAAGAGCTTGAACAATTGCAGCAATTGTCATTAGCCGCGACTAAAAAGTCGCATAAAAAGCCTGCCGCGCCAAAGCCGTTGTTTGTGATTGAAGACGAAAGAGTTGTGCCACCGCTAAACAAACAGTTGGCTGGCGAAAATAGTAGCGATAATGCTGATAAAGATAGAGTCAATCATAACAGCACGAATAGCAATGCTGACGCTAGCAAGGCGGTGAAATCTGGCGGCCGTAAAGTCTCTGCCAAAAATAAAGCCGCTGCAGACAATCAAGAAAGCGTTCAATCAGCAGCTGACAAGACACCAGCTCAGCCGTCAAAATCTAAGCAATCAGAAGCTAAGCAGTTAGAAGCTTCAGCCACTATGTCAGTACCGCAAACGCCAAAGTCGGTAGCGAGTGCTAAAAGTAGCGAGCCTGTCCCTAGCAAGCGTCGCCGTAAGCCGTTAAATTTATCTGAACCTGCAGCAAATAACAGTACAGATAAAGCGCTGCAAGACGGCGAAGTTTCTAAGAGCGGCAATGCTGCTAAAAAAGACACTGCTGCCAAAGCCGAGAAGAAAGCCCCAGCTACTAAATCCGCTACTCAAGCTGCCGCTAAGTCTAGTCATCCTAAAGCTAATACTACGCCAGCGACAGCAGCAACTCATAAAGGCACGGTACCAGCCAAACGCCGACGCCGTCAGCCTAGCACTAAAAATAGTAGCAAAAACAGTACCGATAATGCTTGATAGTGATAAGCTGAGTGAAGAGGCGTATGAGTAACCATTGGACCACTTGTTATTTAGGCTTAGGCAGTAATTTAGCTAATGAGCTTGGCTCGCCCATCGAGCATTTACAGCAAGCGCTGCTCAGCTTAGAGCAGCATCAAGACATACGTGAGCTGCGAGTGTCTCCTTACTATGCGTCAGCGCCAATGGGCCCGCAAGATCAGCCCGACTTTATTAATGCTGTGGTGGAAATAAAGACAACTTTAGCGCCTCTAGCGCTGCTTGCTTTGTGTCAGCAGCTAGAGAAGCAAGCGCAGCGCGAGCGTGTGCGCCGTTGGGGCGAGCGTAGTTTGGATGTCGATATTTTGCTTTATGGTCAGCAGCAAATTGATGAGCCGGCGTTGATAGTGCCGCATGCAGGGCTGCATGAGCGCAACTTTATGTTAGTGCCGCTACGCGAGCTAGCGCCTGAGCTTATGATTAAGGGCCAGCCACTCTCAGCTCATCCATTGAGTGTAGACTGGAGCGGCCTTAAGCTTATTGAATAAGTGCAAAAAGCTGCGCTAAAAGTCACCGCTCGCTCCTATCTTTATTAGCTATTCAAAATACTTTTATTTAAGTCATTGAGGGTCATATGACGACTTTATCTACGCTAAAAAAGTTCAAAAAAGACGGTACTAAGTTCACTTGCCTGACTTGCTATGACGCCATGTTTGCGCGGATGATGGAGAAGGCTGAGATTGATACCATCTTGATTGGTGATAGTTTGGGTATGGTGGTGCAAGGTCATGAGTCGACTTTGCCAGTTACTGTAAACGATATGGCATACCATACCGCGAATATCGCCCGTAGTAATAAACAAGCGCTGATCTTAGCGGACCTGCCTTTTATGAGCTATGCGCTTGAAGCTGAGGCTATCGCTAATAGCCGTCAGCTGATGCAGGCAGGCGCGCATGTCATCAAGATAGAAGGCGGACGTGAGCTGAGTCGTTTGGTCGCAACTTTAGCGCAAGCTGGTACGCCAACTTGTGTACATTTAGGCTTAACGCCGCAGTCGGTCAATGTCTTTGGCGGTTACAAGATTCAGGGTCGCAGCGATGAAGCGGCAGACAAATTATTAGCGGACGCCAAAGCAGTGGTAGAAGCGGGCGCGGCGCTATTAGTACTAGAGTGCGTACCTGCAGAGCTTGCTAAGACAGTGACTGAGGCAGTCGCGGTACCCGTCATCGGCATTGGCGCTGGCGCAGATACCGACGGTCAAGTGTTAGTGATGCATGACATGCTGGGCATGGTGCATGGGCGCGCGCCAAGATTTATTCATGATTTCTTAACTGATGAGCGCAACACGGAACGTAGCATCGAAGGCGCGTTTGCGCTGTACCAGCAGTCGGTACGTGAAGGCAGCTTTCCGCAGGCGCAGCATCAGTTTGATTAATATTATCCGATACCAAAAGAAGACCCTGTGATGCCTATCATTTATCATCATATTGCAAGCTTGCAAGACACCTTAAATCCTCTGCGTAGTCAGCAGCGTATTGCCTTAGTACCGACGATGGGTAATTTGCATGCTGGACACTTACAACTGGTCAAAATGGCTAAACAACACGCTGATATCGTGGTGGTCAGTATTTTTGTCAACCCAACTCAGTTTGGCATTGGTGAGGATTTTGATAGCTATCCGCGCACTCTTGAAGCTGATGTGGCCAAGCTTGCAAGCGTAGACGCCGATTATGTGTTTGCGCCTAGTATTGATGAGATGTATCCGCAATTGCCACCGCCTACCAAGGTTACGGCAGGTAATATAGCCATGCAGTTGTGCGGTGAATCGCGGCCGACGCATTTTGATGGCGTAGGTATTGTCGTCGCAAAACTGTTCAATATTGTGCAGCCTGATGTGGCATTTTTTGGTCAAAAGGACTATCAGCAACTAGCGATTATTAAGCAGTTAGTCAGAGATTTGAGTTATCAGATAAAGATTATCGGCGCGCCTATCGTACGAGCACAAGACGGCTTAGCGTTATCTTCGCGCAACCAATATTTAACTGATGCTGAGCGACAAACCGCACCTGTGTTACATGAAGTCCTAGAAGATTTGGCTGAGCAATTAGCGCAAAAAATAGCAGCAGATAGTTTTGATGAGTCCGTACTGCAATCATTATTAACAAAGGCGGCTCAGCGCATTACACAAGCTGGGTTTGAGATAGACTATCTACAAGTAAAAACGACTGATCTACAAGCTATCGATTTTGAAGCGTTTAAGCTCAAAGAAAATCAGCAAGACTTGATTATTCTAGTTGCAGCCACCTTAGGGCAGGCAAGGCTACTGGATAATCAATTGGTACTACTAAACCGCCCATTGGTCAAATAGTCATATTATCGTCAAATAAATAGCGTAGGATAGAGACAGTGAGCTCAGTCGTTTAGAGCGCAGTAACGGTATTTATTAATCAGCTTATGGATTAAGGTAATAGCATGGAAGTGGACAAGCTCGGCGCAAATGCTCAAACGCCATCGCCTAACAGCGATAAGCTCAGCGTGCTTATTATCTCTGGACGCTCAGGCTCAGGCAAGACCTCAGTGCTCAATGCTTTGGAAGATTTGGGCTATTACTCTATTGATAACTTACCGTTATCTTTAGTGCCTGAAGCGGCGCATAAGCTTGTCAACGAAAGTAACATCAAGCGGGTGGCACTGGGTGTTGATATTCGTTCACCGCGAGCTGACTTGTCGAACTTTGCAGCGATCCAGCAGCAGCTACATAATCGCTATGGCGAGGCAAAAGTACAAGTAATCTACGTCACCGCGCAAGAAGATATCTTGGTTGCCCGCTTCAACGCCACGCGCCGTGTACATCCGCTAATGGCGCAAGATGCTGGTGGAATCAAAAACACTAGATATAACTTGCCCGCCGCGATAAAAAGAGAAGTTGAATTATTACAGCCCATCGCTAGCCGCGCCGATATCACTATCGATACTAGCAAGCTCAATATCCATCAGCTCAAAGAGCGCCTGCGCGATCAAGTTGGAGCAGAAAACAAAATCGTCATTAATTTACTATCGTTCGGCTTTAAATACGGCACGCCTATCGACGCTGACTTCGTCTTTGACGTTAGAATCTTGCCTAACCCGCACTGGAATGCCGATCTACGTAGCGCGACTGGCTTAGATAGTGAGGTTGCCACGTTTTTTGCGGATTATCCAGAGGTCAGTGAAATGAGCGAAGATATTGCTCACTTTCTTACGCGCTGGCTGCCCAATTTTTTGCATAATAATCGCCATACCGTAACCGTCGCTATCGGCTGCACAGGCGGCAAGCATCGCTCGGTTTTTATCACTGAAAAGCTACAGCATCATTTGACCCAGCATCTACCAAAAGAGCTAACCGTAGTCGCTAAGCACCGTGAAAAAAGTCGCTGGTAGTCGCTTATTTTAGTCGCTACTTTATATCTTTTGTTCCCATTATTTTTAGAGAGCTTTTATGATTGATTGGTCAGAACAAGACATGCGCGTTTCGCGTACCGAACTCAAAAAATCTCACGAGCGGCTACAAGCGTTATCGATACCCTTAGCCAATTTATCAAAAAAGCAATTAAAAGCCTTGCCAGCCAGTGATTATTTTATGGCGGAATTGATGGCTTTAGCTGATATTACTAGTGCTAATGCGCGTAACCGTCAGACTAAGCGGGTCGGTAAACTCATCAGCGAAGAGAACCGTCACGAGCTTGTCAAAGCGCTGTTTGAGGCATTTTTTCCGAATGAGCAAGTCGCTAAGATAGAAAGCTGGCGCGGCAGGCTCAATATCAATGATGAGAGCACGCTTAAGCAATTCATTAAACAATACACGGCCTCTGAGCGTAATAGCCTATATCAGCTATTATTGTGGATTGAGTACGCCAAACATATGCAAGACGATGAGCTGATGGAAGAGTCTGAGCAAGATCTGGCCAGTTATATTCGCGAGGTTGCTATTTTGTCGCAGCTCAAATAATACTGCTCAAACAAAAACAGGTTGTAGCAATAAAAAGGTCAGCTTAGCGCTGGCTTTTTTTGCATTGGTGTTTTGGTAAAGAAATGCGCAAGTAAGATAAATATTTAGGTAGGATAGATATTATAGACACTATAGATGTCCAATAAACCAGATAATGGCTTGATAAGGTTGTTGTTTTCCATCTTGTAATCTAGTCGGCAGCTCCCCATAAATAATAGTAATTCAAACCCTTCGAGAGTTTTAGTGGTTATGGTTAAAGTTCTAAAATCGAATACTGACAGCGATACTAGTAGTGAAGTCAAAAGTGCTACTAGTAAAGGGGCTAGTGCGAATGACAGTATGAGTGCAAACGATAATATGGGTGCAGACAACAGTAAAAATACTGTTGAAGTAGAGAGTAAAGACGATAGAAAAGCTCGTTTAAAGCACCTAATCAAGCGCTTACCTAACTTGCCAGGCGTCTATAAAATGCTGGGTAAAAATGGTGATATTCTCTACGTGGGTAAGGCCAAATCATTAAAAAGCCGCGTTAATAGCTACTTTGCTAAGACTATCGACCATCCAAAAACTCGGGCTTTAGTTGCGCGTATTCATAATATCGAAACCATCATTACTCGTAGTGAGACCGAAGCGCTGCTACTCGAACAAAACCTGATTAAAGAATACCGTCCCCCTTATAACGTGCTGCTGCGCGATGATAAGTCTTATCTATATGTGTTTATCTCTGCTGATAAACCCTATCCGCGTTTGGCTTATGGGCGCGGTAAAGGCAACCATCAAAAAGGCCGTTTTTTTGGGCCTTTTCCTTCGGCGCATGCAGCAAAAGAGACGCTAGTGCTGATGCAAAAGATGTTTCAAATGCGTCAGTGTACTAATACCTTTTTTAAGCAGCGCAAACGCCCTTGCTTGGAGTATCAAATCAAGCGCTGCCGTGCACCCTGCGTGGGACTGGTGTCGCCAGAAGAGTATGCGGAGGATGTCAATAATACGATTCGTTTTTTAAAAGGCGACTCTAGCGATATCCATAGTGCTTTGATCGAAAAAATGGAAGGCGCTGCCGAAGCGTTGGACTTCGAAAAAGCGGTGTTTTATCGCGACCAGCTATCGATGCTGCGCGAAGTGCAAGCGCGGCAAGCGGTCTATACCGTGCAAGGTGAGGCCGATGTTATCGCCATCTCTAGCCAAGCTGGCATGACAACAGTGAATGTGCTGACGGTCCGCGGCGGGCGCGTGCTCGGTGGCAAGAACTACTTCCCTGATGTCGATAGCAGCGAGCCTATCGCTGATAATTTATCCGCTTTTATTACCTCGTTTTATTTTCAGGTGACTGACGACTTACCAAGCGAGATTATCTTAAGCCACAAACTACCCGATCAACAAGCCATCAGCGAGGCACTAACGACTCATTTCGGTAGTAAAGTCACCATCAAGACTAACGTGCGCGAACACCGCGCTGAATGGTTAGATTTGGCCACTCTTAATGCCAGCAATGCGCTAAAGACTAAGCTTGGTGATTATCTTGAGCTGCATGCGCGCTTCAATGCTCTAAAAGATGTGCTCGCTGATGTCACCGATAGAGCCATCGATCGCATTGAGTGTTTCGATATCTCGCACACTATGGGCGAGGCGACTATCGGTAGCTGCGTGGTCTTCGATCAGGGCGGGGCGCGCCGGCGCGACTATCGTCAATATGCTATTCACGATATTGTCGGCGGCGATGACTATGCGGCGATGCAGCAAGTATTGACCCGCCGTTATAAAAA